>FUFK010064280.1_pt1 | contig 20635 bp, 30 predicted proteins | sample 1021851 | NCBI WGS metagenome assembly FUFK01 (sample SAMEA51879418, study PRJEB19060) | metagenome
AACGGTGCAGAGGACCCGCAGAGGGTCATACACCGAAAGGAAAGTTTGTAGGCCAACTATCGAGCCTCGTTGAGAACGCAGTGTCGAGGCGAGAAGCTACACAGCGCGTGCGTTCTCAAGCCGTTGACAATCGTTCTGCGGGTCGTGCGCGTGCGGGGTGCGCCCCTTTGGGGAGCAGAAAAAACACACAACTTCTGCGACAGTTGTTGTGTGTTTTTCTCACGCACATGTAATCAATATCTATTTAGGGTCATACAAAATGTAACCTGCTTGAGAATGCGCGCGGTGCGCACATCACAGGCGTATGACCCTGTGCGGGCTCGTGCAGGTTTTTTTCCGCATCACTGCGAGAATCCGCGCCAGCACTACCACACGGGCGTGCGTGCTGTTAGAGGGCCGCCTGTGGGCCTCTGGCGCGCTGTAGCGCTCGCCCGACCTGCACCCCTGGCGCNGGCGCGGGAGCCGCTGAGCGCGCGCACAGGCGCTGCTACGGCCACGCAGAAAAGCCCCGCCCGATCGAGTCGGGGGGGCTCTGGCGTCCGGCGGGGAGAGACGCGGCTACCGCTGCATCTCGTCCGCCATGGCGGCCTTTGGCCAGACCGCGCGCTTGCGGTCAATGACGCCGCCGTGCTTGTGCGGCACGAGATCGCCGTAGTCGGCGCGGCCGATCGTCGCGCTGGTCTTCGGTGCTGGGTTGTGCCGCGCGCCTTGCTTGGCGCTCGACTTGATTTGACGCTTGCCGCGCTGGCCTGCGTTCTCGCGCATCACGAGTGGGATGCTGCGCGCCTTGCGCTGGCGCGTGGCGCGTGGTGGCTTGCGCTTGCGGCCGGTGCCGGAGCGGCGGCCGCGTTGTCCTGGCCTTGCCATGGTAAACCTCTGGCGTGGGTGGGTGGTACCCGTGGCGACGGGGTACCAGCGCCCGGGGACCGGGAGCGATTGAAGCATCGCCCCGGGCCCCGCCTTGCCCGGGAGCACCGGCCTACCCCCTGCGATGCAGGTTCGGACGGCGGCCCCGGACAAGGGCCAGAAAGGTTGCCGGGGTCGTTGCTACGTCGCGCCCGTTACTGCGACGGTCAAGGCTACGGGCACCCCGTGGAAGGTCTGAAGACCGGCACAGAGGACCCGCCGCGCTGCTATGGTGAGCGGTACACGCTCCCGGCGGGGTGACCCCAGGGGCAGCCCGTGGGGGCCGCTCTGCCCCTCCTGGACGGCTTGNGCACGTCCGGGNGGGGCNCCCCCNGGCGACGGCNNGNGCACGTCTCCGGGGTGGTGGCTGGGGTCCGTATGGGGTGGTGTCAAGAGAGCGGCTGGGGGGTCATGGCACACCGCGAGACGGTGGCTACCCCCAGGTTCGGCCGGTGGCCTGCGTCTGGGTCGCTGACGTGTCGCCAGGGGCCCAGACGGTGGCCACCGGCCCCCCCGGGAGGGGAGGCCGGCGGGGGAGCGTCAGACGCTCACCGGGCGCTTGACGGGCGCCTCGACGGGGGGAGCGTCAGCGCGACGGCAGCCGGCCTCGATCACTGCGGCGCCGTGCTTCCGCTTGATCCGGGCAACGGTGTTGGTGTCNCGGGCTTCGCTCTTCGCGTTGTTGACGGCGCGCTGGTCGTCCTTGTCGTCGGACCCGAACCGGGCCAGCACCAACGCGCGCCGGTCTCCGGCCGCCTTGATGTCGTCGGTCACCTCGGCTTCGCTCTTCCACTTGCCGGCCCACTTGGCAACGGCGGAGACGGCACCGGAGACGGTCTTCTTGTCCACGTTGACACCGGCGGCGGCCTGGACCGCTGCGGCGAGGCGGGGCGTGATGCCGGAGGAAGGCAGGAAGCCGATGGGCTGGGGCTCGGTGTCGCCGCGCATGGTCCGCGCATCCTCCCGGCTGGTGGTCAAGTGCTCTTCGTTGTCCACGTCCTGTTCCCCATCGGGGGCCATGANGGANNAGAANACCGGCACNGCCNNNGGAACNGCNCCGGTCACCACGTCAGCGATGGCACGACGGGCGACGGCTCCAATGGTCCCTTCGATGCAGCGGCCGTGCTTGTTCTGGGGGAGGCCGGCCAAAGTCAGCCATTCGGGCTGCTTCTTGCCCGGCATGCCAGCCAGGGGAGCCCACTTGCACAGGATGCTTGCGGCGTCGGCCTCTGCCTCTTCGGCCGTCTTGAACATGGCCCAGGCCCCGAAGGTCTCCGGCTCGGCCTGGATGGCGTCTGCCTGGACTGCTGCGGTCACTGCGGCGGCGGCTGCCGTGGTCGTCGTCTTCTTGCGGCGGGTGGTGCGGCGCTTGGTGGTGGGGGTGGTCTTCTTGCTGTCGTGCTGGTTGTCGGTGCTGGGCATGATGCCAGACTCCTGCTTGGGTGATGGGCGGAAGGCCCCGGGCCGGTTGTTTGGGTTGCGGCCCGAAGGGCCCCTAACGGGTGGTCCATGAACATGCAGGAATGTCACACGGTAAAACGCCGAATATCGGCGACTTACCGAGCGGTAAGATGTCAAGAGACTGTCAAGCAATCGCCGACAACCGGGGCCCCTGGCGCTCCCTGCCCCGGGCCCTCCCCGGGGCCCTCCCCGGTGGCTGCTCTTGACACCGTGTCGGGTGCCCTCGGTTCTGCCTGTGAGGTTGTTCCGAGGGATGCCCCTTGACGGTGCAACCCTGAGACCGCCCCGAGGGTTGCCCTTGACGTTGCAACCTTGAGGCCGTTTCAAGGTCTGCCCTTGACGGTGTGCCGAAAGCTAGCTGGGCCCCCTGTTTATCTACCCGTGAGTAGATTAATCGGGTGCCCCTGGACCCGAAACGACCGAAGGCCGCAGACGGCCCCTGACGCCTTCCGGCCTTCCGACGTGCAAGCGGACGGCCNGCACGGTGGCNGCCNNTGAGCGGCCNCACAGGGCCCCGCANGGCAAACCTACTCGTCGGTAGATTAGGCGGCTGGCGGCAAAAACGCAACGTCGGGCTGCGACCCCCCCACCACCAAAAGTTGCGGCGATGGGACCCAATATGGGGAAGGCCTTTGTCAATCGGACCCGATTTTCCAAAACAGTTGTGTTACAGTTGTGTACCTGCTATACACAATGCTGGAGGCCCCCATGCGAATCCGTCTGTCCCTGACCCTCAGTGAGGAACAGCAGCGGCAACTCACGCTCGTCAAGACNGCCCTTNGAAACGACTCGAAGGTTCAGGCNCTGGGCGGGCTGGTCACCGATGCGGTGGCGCTGCGGTACGTCCTGTTCACGGCGCTGGAGTCGCCCGACATTCCGAAGGCGACNCCGGTCGGNGAGCCGATGGGTCCGTACACGCCCCAGGACATCGAGGAACTGTCNCCGAAGGCTGCAGAACCGGAGCCAAAAGTGGAGGCTGGTACGGAACCAACCCCAGAAAACGGCTCAGATTCGGAGGCTACGGTCGAGCCCGACGATAAGCCCCTTGTGCCCGAGGTTTACAGCCGGCCGCCGGAGTGGCAGTACAGCGACGANGGGCTGTGGGACTTNCCNGACTCGCAGNNNGANATGCACCGCTACTACGATGAGAACGGCTGGATGCGGGTCGCCGCACAGTTGGACGACCGGGTCCTTCAGTTCTACTGGACGCCCGAAGGTCCGAAGCAGGCGCTGAGCCCGTACAAGGGTCTCGACGCCTACAAGCGTTCGATCGACGTACAGAAGTCGCCCGACGTGGGTGTGGCCCACATGATTCCCGAGGACTGGGACGAGCCTCGCGGGAACACGGGCGACATCGGAATGTGGTCACCTGGAGGATGAGATGCGCGTAGCCGTCTACGGGGGGCGACACTTCAACAACGTCGCCGCCATCTACGAAGCGCTGTACCAGTTGGTCGATGACCTCGACGACCTGCTGCTGACGGACGAGCCAGGAGCCGGAACGCTCTTGGTCCAGTGCGCCAATGCGCTGCGGGTGCCGTACCGAATCATCACCGCGCAGTGGTTGCTTCACGGTCAGCGAGGCGGAGATGCGCCGCCGCCGGGAGTTGATCAACTGCAAGCCCGACATGGTGGTGTTGCTGCCGGGCGACTACGACGAATCAGTCGCGATGACCCAACTCTGCTCGGCTGCCGACATTCCCATCTGGGACCTGACCGCGCTGCCCTTCGCACTGCTGAGCGGTCGGCATCAACTCGGCGGCACTGAGCCGGAGCCCAGTGAGACGCCGTTTTGATCAGAGCGAGATGAGCAGACGCACGGTCAGGTTGCTGCTGGGTCCGGTGTTTCCTGCAGTGCCGCCTGCGGTGGTCACTGCGTAGGCGATGCCGGTCGAGAACGTGATGCCACCCGGCATGGAGAACATGCGGGAGGTGGAGGCCGGAATCATGAACAGCGCAATCGGTGCGGTCGTTCCAACAGTCACGCTGCCCGTGGCGTCGTAGAACTTGATGTAGCTCTTTGCGCCGTTCGCAGTGTTGTCGACAAACCACCCCGACAGCTTTGAGGCTCCGCTGTGTGCGTACTGAACAGTGGCGCTGGCTGCGGTATCGACCGTCTGCTTTTCGGCAAACGGAACGGGTACGGTCTTGGCAGAAACAGCCATGTCACTTCCCTACGAAAAAGCCGGGGGCCGGCGTGGTGGGGTTCGTTGTGTCCGTGTCGGCACCGCCGGTGACCGCTCGGACAGAAAAGCCAGTGGTGAACGACAGACCACCAATGATGGTCAAGGTTCGGAACTGGTTGCCAGGAACCGGGAACACGATGTCGGGCTTGTCCGAAGAAGCATCGACGGTGAGTGCGTCATAAATCTTGACGTACTCGTCGTTGGCGGCACCGTCGATTTCGATCGTGGTCACACTGACGGGTCCGTTGAACAGGTCAACAGACGCGGTCGAGATCAGTTCATCTTCGCTGGTGATGATGTCGGGAAAGTCGCCATCCGTCGGAGTGCTCTGTGCCTTCTGTGCCATGGTCTACTCCTCAGCCGCCAGTGACTTTGGTCACGCTCTTGTCGCCCCGCCATGTTTGGCAGGACCAGTAGCGTGCCTTGTGCTTGGGTCCAGGGTTGTCGCAGTTGTGCCGCGAACGAAAGTTCTTGCGCCGCTTGGGGTCATCCCGGCGGATTTCCATGTTGGGGTCGCCGAAGGTGACCTTGACCACGTTGCCGTTCGGCTTCTTGACGAAGACGACGAACTTCTTCTTCCCGTAGGAAGGCTCACCCTTGCGAATCCGGCGCGGGCTGTTGAGCTTCGGGGTCTTTTTCTTCTTCTCGGCCATGCGGGGACCTCGGTCGATCGTATGCTATCACAAGGCGCGGCCTTGTGAGCAGGTCACATCGGGCCGTTTCTTGTCATGAGAAAAACCCAGACGGCAATGATGGCCACAACCAAGCAGGCGATAACGAGGTCCACCTTGTCTGGGTTGGGTGGCGGCATNCATCAATCTCGGTACTGGANTTCTTCTGCCGTGAACCCAAGGGTCCGCACCAGCAGTTCCGTCAGCTTGGAGCACTCAGGCCTGTTGGCCGACGACTGTCCGTACGCAGCACAACTGGCCCAGGCGCACTGCACGCTCATGGCGTCTCCGCCGGCAGACTCGATGCACTGCACCGGAATCTGGGCGAGGCTTGCCTTCAGTTCGGCGTCGAGCACCACAGGCTTGCTGGCCGCTTCAAGAAGGTCGCGCTGCCCATCTTGAATCGCCCCAATCATCTGGGTCTGCTCTTCGATGATTTTGTGGGTCTTCTGCTTGTTGAGAGAGACGCCAGTAGCAATGCCTCCGCCAAAGAGCAGAATGCCGCCCACGATGAAAACTGCGACCATTGGGTCAATCCTGAACGAAGGGACGGATGCCATCGAGGTAAGCCCGTGCAATGCGCCGCTGTCCTTGTTCGGAGTCAAGGAAGCGAGCGTCGTTGATGTTGGTAAAAAACCCGACCTCACCCAAGATGGCGGGGGCAACGGTCTTGCGGAGCACATAGAACTGCGCCTCGGCGTCTTGATCGCCATCAGCACGGTCGCCGCGCCGCACGGGAACATCGGGCGCAACATGCTTCTTGAAGGCCTCGGTGATGCTCTCAGCAATCGGGTCAGCCGAGGTCTGACCCTCGCTGGTGAACATCACAACACCCCGAGCGCTCAGACTGGGTCCGGTCGAACTGCTGCCGATGGCGTTGCTGTGCAGGCTCAAGTAGATGGCCTTCCGCCGCTCACCCTCGTTGGCGTAGGCTACTCGGCTTCCGAGGCTGGTGTCGTTCTGCTCCAGTTCAGTCCACTCAGGCGCGCGGGTCCACTCGCACTTCTTGACGCAGTCCCAGACCCGGACGCCAGACCGCAACGCCAGCTTGATGAGGAAGGCTGCTGTCTTGCGGTTGGTGATGCCTTCACCAATCCAGTAGTCCTCGTGGTCCGTAAAGCAGTACTGCTTGCCGGCAGTCTGGTACTTGCCGTCAATCATGCCGCCGTGGCCGTAGTCAACAACGATTCCGTCGTAGGTCATTCGGTCACCAGGAAGAACAGGAACGAGGCGACTGCGAGGCCAGTCCCAACCATGAAGACCCAGCCAACAGCTTCCAGGTATCGCAGGTCTTCTGGAAGGTGCTCGAACATCAGTGGACCGTTGGCTTCGCGGTCAGGATTTTGTGGATCCCCGATAGGGTGTCCTCCATCCGCTTGCCTTGCTCACGGCACTCAGAAATTTGTTCAAGCCACGCTTCACGGTCCTTGCCATGCTCTTCGATGAGCGAGTCCACCTGCTTCAGGTGCGCATCAACCCAACGGGTCACAGCAGGAACCACAGTACCACTAAAGAACTTGACTGCGCCCAGGCCCATGCCCGCCAGCAGAAGCAGGCTGCTGAAGGGCCCAGTGAGCAAGCTCACAACGCTCATGTCCGCTTCCATGTCAGCCTCCGGTGACGCGCTTGAGTTCGTCAAGAACTGCTCGACCAATAACACGCGAGTCGCCCGCACTGGGGCTGTACTGGTTGCTGGGATCGTAAGCTGCCAGCCACGCGGCTTGTTGGTCGGCGGGGATCACAATGGTAATCGTGCATCCNTCGTGTTGACTCTCAACGTCGCTTTCAAACGAAGTGACAATGACATCAGACTGGGTCGAGGCACGATCAATCGCTACGGTGGGCATTTCAGTTCCTACGAGGGCAGGGTCAGACGTACGACGCGGTACCACACCTTAATCTTCGCATCGTCGCTGGCAGAGATGGTGGTGGAGCTATTGGCGGTCCCCAGGCCAACCATGATGTCCACATTGGTCGTGGTGTCGGCGTAGGTGATGTTCGTCGCGCGCTGACCACTGGCGAGGATGGCATCGCTCGTGTTGGTGTTGATGTACGTCGGCGTGTTCATGCGCCCCTGGGTGAAACCAGCCGTGACGTACGTGCGCTCGTAGTTTGCGTTTGCGGCCCCGAGAGCAGCGCTTGCCTGCCCGATCGCACCCCCGGTGGGGTTGCCCGAGGTGGGGTACTGGATCATGCCACCCATGAGGTCCATGGTGGTCACCGTAGTTGACGAAGCATCGGCTGCGGTGCCAATCACGATCTGCGCACCGAACCGGGCCGACGGAGCCACGAACTCCAACAGCACCTGAAGCACGTAGGTGTCGCCCGTGACCACCTGCTGTTCCGTGCCGTTGATGTCTGGAATCTTCAACTCTTTGTGCCAGCGGGGCGCTTCGACAGTGCTGCCGCTGCTCCAGACGTAGTCGCTGCTTCCTGCGCCCAGNGCGTTCATGGTGATGGTGTTGACGCCCGATGAGTGCGCTGTGCTGTTCACCAACGAGTCAGGGTCCGTCAGGGTCCAACCATCGGTCAGGTCAACCGAGATAAATCCCAGAGCAGACAGGTCTGCACCACTCGCAGCCGCAGCCGCAGGTCCGCCAGAAGCGCCTGTGTCNGGGTCAAAGGCGCGTACGATGCCCATTACTCGTCCGACCAGCTAAACGTGGACTCAGACAGGGTGACGGTTCCTGTGTCAGTCTTGGTGATGACGTACATGCTGTCGGTGTTGTTCGGCTCGGCGTAGGGCACATCAATGTCGATTGCGACGCTGCCGTCGGCTGCCGTGGTCACACCCGTAGCAATGGTGGCAGTAACGTCAGGCACGATCATCTCGTCGCCGTCACTGTCGCGAGAGACGCGCACGGTCAGCTTGGTAGCGCTGCTGATGCTGGTCAGGTGGATGAACAGCGTGCCCAGACGACCAACGAACTTCTGACCTGAAATCCTCGTCGGGCTACCGGCATTGAGGTTGTGCAGGTGGTTCTTCGCCTTGTCAAACGAAGTGCCGACACTCGTGCGGTCAGTGGTAACGGTGGTACTGTAAACGCCCATGACAGTCCTCTGCTGCCAGGACCATATCACTCAGGGCTTGCAGAGTAAACCGTCGGAATCGCTGCATGCTTTTTCGTCGGGCTCAGTGCCGTAGTCCCACTCGTCTGAGTCCCCGAAGTAGCCGGTCCATTCGTGGGTCATGCGGCTGGGGCAGTCGCTGTCCTTATAGACGCGCAACCAGGAGGGACTCTCCAGAGGATCGGGGCTAAGCGAGGAGCAGATGAAGCGCATCTTGTTGTTGGGTCCGCAGCACAGCACACCGGTGTCTTCGTCGAAGAAGTAGTTCTTGGTCTTGTGCTCGTGCCANATCTGCGCGCCAGTGTAGTCGTTCTTCTCTGGGTCGCGCTGTGGGTCGCACGTCCAGAGGTANAGCCCTTCGGTCTTCCGCTTGGTTCGTGACTGAAGTGTCACCCAACCACCGGTCAAGACCTTGATCTGGGTCAGTTGCCAGTAGTGCGCGACGCAGTCCCACCAACCAACATCGGCCATGGTGATGCGCTCATCTGGGGTCTCAGGCTTGTTGAAGATGGCACACTGGTCCACCTTGTCGTACACCGCACCTGTGCCTGGGAACCAGACGACGTACAGCGGTGCGCGCCCAAAGACGAAGCGAATCGCAACCAGCACGCCGTAGACGGTCTCGTCCTTGCCGTAGTTGGGGTCACCAGAGAGGAAGGACTTCTTGACGTGGACTTCGGTGTAGGGCGTCGAGACCAGCACGGGCACCTCCTGCGGTCTCGTAACACTGCTGTGTCACAGCGTCGAAGGCTGCTACTTTTTGATGACCAAACGCCGCTTCTTGCCAGTCTTCTTGCGGGTCGCAGTGTTGCTTCGCTTGTGCTGGTAGGGAATGCGCTTGCTGCTGGTCTTGGCTCTCTTGAACCGTTTCTTTTCTGCCTCCGACATCTCACCCACGGTCTTTGGCGTGTCCTTCGAGACACGCTTGGAGGGCCGACAAGCCGGGTACTTGCTCTTCCGAGACTTCTCAGCCTTCTGGCGTCCGCAAGGCTTCCCGGTCTTGATGTCGACCCACTTCTCCGCAAACCAGCGGTCGAGGCCACCCTTGGTCTTGGCCATCAGTTCTTCCCACCAGTTGTGACCTTGGCCTTCCGGTAGCCACCGCCGCGCTTCTTGTAGGTGCGGACCAGCCATGCGTTTGCGTACGCACTCGGGTAGACCTTGAACTTCTTCTTCGCTTCAGCCTTTACGCGCGCGTAAAGAGCCTTGTCGGTCGGGACATTCTTGGTCTTGCTGGCCATGACAACCTCACCGGCGAATCGCCGCCAATCGTTCTTCGATCTGTTGCTTCAGTTCGTTGTAGTTCTTGGGAGTTTCCGTCAGCCCGTTGGTGTACGCCGTGGTCGAGTCGTGGTTCATCACGTCAATGGCTTCAGGCACTTCCTCTGCGGCGAGCGGGTTGAACTCTGGGTACAGACCGCCGACCATCTTCAGCGCAGTCTGGGGGTCGCGAGCGACACCCTGCTCCAGCAGACTGGTGAAAGTCGAGAGTGCGTCTTCGTGGTTGTCGTCCCACAACTGCGGCGCTGTGGCATCCACCCACTTCACGAGTTCTTCAAGCACTTCTTCGTTGCGCTGCTGCTCTTGTTCAGCGGCAACACGCTGAGCTTCAACAAGCTGCTGTCGAAGCTGCTCACGCTCCTGTTCAACGGGCGAGAGGCGCTGGGCGTACTCCTGCTCCATCTGCTCGCGAAGCGTCTTCTCGAAGGCCTCACGGGCCTCTGTGGCCTCCTGAAGCTGACGCCGCAGGTCGTCTGCCTCGCGGAGCGCTTGGGTGCCCAGGTCTTCGCCGGTGTCGAGCCAGCGCTTGTAGCGGCTCAACTCGTCTGCAAGAGCCTTCTCGCGGACTTCAAACGCCTTGCGTTCTTCTGCGATTTCTTGCGTCTTTTTGGTGAAGCCGCCTTCGAGGTTCTTGTACTTCTTCTGCATGCCCTCCAACAGAGGGTTGCGGTACTTCTCGTCGATGGTGTTGAACCACTCCGAGGACTTCAGCGAGTCCAACTCGCCGTTCCACGAGATGCCAGTCTCGTCAACGATGCCGGCGTCGTTGGACGCAGGGGCTTCGCTGGTGTTGCTGGTGGAGAGGTCCGCCAGAGACTCCGTGCTGGTAGGCGATGCTTCAGTCGTGGAAGCCGCCTCCGGTTCAGCAGTCGGAGTCTCCGGGGTCGAAGCCTCGGCTACCGGAGCGGCTGGCTCCGGTGCCTCGGCAGCGGGGGTGTTGCTCTCTTCAGTCACAGTCATTCTCCTACGGTCAAGCCATTCCAGGTCCGCTCATGCCGGGCCCCATCGGAGGTCCGCCCATGTCGGGGCCCATATCAGGAGCACCGCCCATATCGGGGGGAGCCATCGGCTGGTTGAGTTCTGCCTTCATGGCCATGGCAGCCTTCTCACCCATGCTGACGATGATGTTCTTCAGCATGTCGTAGTTGCCCTTGATCTTGTCGGCCATCTCCTTGGGGGACATGTCAGCAAGCTCGGGCATGCCCATGGCTTCTGCGTACACTGCCTGGGCAGTAACGTCGTCGAGGTCGAGCACATCGCTGAAGACCTTGACGGGGTCGTCAGCAGCCGCATCGCCAGCAGCCATATCGGCATCGGCGTCAGCCATGTCGGCGTCAGCCTTGGCCATGTCCTTGTCGGCGTCTTCAAGTTCCTTGCCGGCGTCATCCGAAGCGTCAGCCGCCATCTTGCTCAGAGTTTCATCAGCAACCTTGAGGTCATCCTCGGTCACTTCAACTTCTGCAGCTTCATCCTTGGGCTCTTCGTCCTTCTTGGACTTGCCCTTCTTGCGATCCTTGAGTGCCTTTGCGGCGGGAGACATGGCCATGGGGTACCTCACGTGCTCTTGTGATGGAGTTGGATGGTCTTCTGAATCTTGGTGTTGATCACAGAAACCTTCTTTGCAGCGGTTGCGCTGTCAACCTTACCACGAAGCAACGCTTGCTTCTGCTTGGTCAGGTCCTCGACGCGCTTCTCTTTAACCGCGTGCATGTCAACACCTCGCGCCTTGCGAGCGGCAATCGTGCGCTGGCGACGTTCGGCGATGCGCTGGTCGATCTGCTGGTCCGTGTAGGAGTCAACGCGGACCCGCTTGCCAGGGTTTTGCTCTTCCAGCTTGCGGCGATACTTCTCGAAGTCGCCAGTGGTCATGGTGCCGCCGTCGGTGGTCACCGTACCAAAGCTGTTGAGCCCAGGTGCCTGACCGCTGTGCCAGGAGATGCGCGTCGGTGCTCCGCAGACAGAGCACGCAGGCGGCCCCTCACTGCGCTTGTAGAGGCTCTGGGTGTAGTGGCCGTTGTCGCAGACCAGATCGTGGGAGACGAAGCTCATCGGTTGTCCAGGGTCAAGCCATGGGTGTCAGTGACGTTGTACATGTTGCCGTCGGGGCTTTCAACGAAGACCGCGTTCACACCATCTCCTCTCTCGAAGACATGGTAGTTCAAGTCACCGAACTCGTTGGTAACTTCGTAGTGGCTCTGTACGTCGGCTTCTTCGGGCTGAAGCATGTAGCGGTTGAAGTCTGCGCTAACCATGTCCTGATAGGCTTCGTCGTTTGGGGCAGCGTAGATCGACTTGTTCAGCGCTGCCTTCGCCTCTCTGTTGGCGTCTGCTGCGCTTCGCCCAAAGTCGCCTGTGTCGCCGAAGTCTCCAGTGTCTCCGAAGTCTCCAAAGTCTCCGGTGTCCGCAGCATTTTCGTTTTCTTCGTTGGCGCTTTGTGCTTCCAACGCATCCGACACATTTTTAATCGCGTCGTAGTACTGTTTGCGAACCCGATCCTGCTCTTCAGCGCTGAGCCGAGAAGCGGGGTTAACCAAGGGCTCAATCGCTTGACGAGCGTTTAGCGCGTCCTTTTCTTTCTGCGCGTCGAACGGAGTGACAGGGTCAGGCTGTGTTGCTGCCGGCAAAGGAAACGCTGAGAACGGATCGCGCCGACCACGAATGCGGTCGATCGCACTCTCAGCGTCTTCCTTGGTCTTGTCGACAAGCTCGTTGTACGACTCGACTTTGGTAGCTTGGTCAGCCATGACTGCCTCAGTTGTCTGTCACGCTTGGGTCTTGTTCGTCGGGAAGTTCCCGCTCTGGCTGCGAGTACATCTCGTCAAACCCAGCCTTTACCTTCTCGCCTTCTTTTGCTTTTTCGATGTCTTCAAGAAGTTTTCTTTCAGCGTTGGCCTTTTCGTAGAACCTGCCGGCGTCCTTGTAGACCGCCTTGGGGTCGAACTTCGACGTTACGAGTTCCTTGAACTTTCCCACGACGCTGTCGTCTTTTGGCGGCTCTGGAAGAGTGAACAGGTTGTCCAGGCCAAACTTCTTGGCGTTGTTTTCGAGCACGTTTGCCATGCCCTTGGCAGACTTCGGGTCTGCGCCCTGGTACATCAAAGCAAGATCTTCCAGCTTTCTAAGCTGTTCAATCTTCGTACCTTCGTCTTTGATGTTCTTGACTTGCTTGTCGTAGAACGAAACTTGCTCGGCCATCTTCAACTCCTACTGGGGCGGGCTCTGACCCTGCATCTGGGCCAAGCGCTGGATTTCACGAAGGACTTCGGGCGGCAGGTCTTGGGCTTCGCCCTGGGCGCGTGACTGCGACTCAGAGCGGCGCTGAGGCTGCTGCTGCTGCTGCTGCTGCTCTTGCTCCTTGACGGCAGCACCGCCCTTGGCGACCTGCTGTTGCTGGGCAGCGGCTGCCTGGGCGGCAGCCATCTGTGCCTGCCGAGCCTGTGCCTCTGGGATGATGAGCCGGTTCGGCAGTCCCAGACCGCTCACAAGCTCTTCAAACAGCTTGAAGGTGTCGATGTTCGGAGCCTGCGCCAGGAGCGGCACAAGCGCCTGCAGCGTCTCCAGAAGCACGGCGGGGTTCTTGCGGATGGGGTTGTAGCTCACCATCTCGAAGTCCATGTCCAACTGGCGAAGCTGCTGCGCGCCGATGAAGTTGAACATGTCGCTGCCCGAGAGCCGCACCATCTTGGGCTTCTTCATGTAGCGCTGCATCAGGTAGAACATCTTCGACGCCGCGTCTTCGAGCGCGGTGTTGAGATGCCCTTCGCGGGTTGCCAGCCGGGTCCGCATCTGCGCGTCGATGATGGCCATCTCGGTCGCGGTCTTGGCTCCAGCCACCTGACCACGCGCTGCCTCTGCCAGAGCACTTTGGAAGGCTGCGTCGTTCTCCAGGCGCTGGATGAAGGCGATCACAATCTCGGGCACGTTCGGTCGCGGCATCTCGTAGAAGAGCGCACCGAAGTTGCGCATTTCGTCTACGCCCTCTGCGTCCACCGGAACGAACGAACCGACCATGGCTTCCATGGCCTTGTCGAGCGTCGAACTGTCGATCTTCCCGGCATCGTAGAGAATCTTCGGGACGTTGAGGTAGGTGATTCGCTTCCACAGGGTCAGAAGCTGGTTGATGTTGGTTTGCTGGTCGAGGATCAACTGAACCTCAGACAGACCGGTGCAGTCCACGCCACTGTGGTTGAGCGAGAACATGCTGAAGGGAACGAAGTCGAGCGTTCCCTTGAACAGAATGTGGTCAGCGCCCATGTGGTAGTGGATGACCTGATTGCTCTCCAGGTCGTAGAACTCGTAGACCAGCACGCGCTTGTTGGTCGTGCTGAACTTGGTCATCGAGGTCTTCTGCACGTCGTCGAGCATCCAGGTCGGGTACGCCTCGGGCTCAATGTCGTCGTGGTGTTCGTACCGGCCTGCCTTGACCTTGGCCTTGTAGGCAGCAGGTGTGAGCGGACACGCTTGAATCCAGTAGCGAATGTCAGCGTTGTCCCGAGCGTTGAGGTCGAAAAAGACCGACGCGGGGTTCGGGTTGCTCAAAATCGGCGCGTCTGCTTTGGCGTCCCATGAAACCTTGAAGATGCCGCGCTTGCAGAGCACAGCATCCATGAGCGCCAAAGCAGACCGACGACGCATGTTTACCGAGCGGAAGGCCCACTCCATCAGCCCATTGACCGCACCCGCCATCTCTTGGCTGTCGGGGGTTTGGGGCATGGCAGCGACCTGGGGGTTGGGCCCCAGCAGGCTGCTGATGGCCGTGTCCGTCACGGCGTAGATCATGTTCTTTTGCGCGAACATCGAAGACATTCGAGCGTCAAGAATGGCTCCGCTCTTCTCGAACGTCTCGTAGAAGTCGCCTCGGTAGAACGAACGAGCACGATCGAAATCGTTCTTCTCGTAGTCCTTGTAGTACGTGAGGTGTTGCTCGATGAGGTCTTTCAGCTTCGCCATGTCAGCCCCTTAGCGACTTGAGTACAGCCGACAGGTTGTGCAGCCGTGCCGCTTGGTCTGCGTGCGTTTGCGAGGCCTTTCGCAACTGACCCACCATCTCGTCCATCTTTTCGACGGCTTCTTCGACGATGGTCTCGGTTTGCTCTTCTCGCATCATTTCGCCGGGGCCGTCGTACATGACCTCGTCTTCGTCGTCGTAGAACTCGTGGTCGTACTTCATGCCCTCGACACACTCCATGCACTGACAGTCATCAGGATGAGAGTCTGGATCGGTCACAACTTCGAGAATCATGGTGCCAGGACCAAACTTCTCGTAGACGTGCGCGAGCAGGTCTTTCATGGTGATGAGGCTGTCAGGGTGCATGGAGTTTCTCGGTTCAGGAAGTCGCACGACCAGGATTGGAAAGCATGTCCATGATCGCGTCAAGGGCTACTTTTTCATCGGGAGTAGCTTCAATCTTCGACAGCTTTTCAATCAACGATCCAGCCGCACCGACGCCAAGTTCCTTCGGCCCAAGCCCAACCCGCCGTGGCGTTGCACGACTCATAGCTGCTGCCATCCGAGGATCGACAGGGCGATCAGCGAGCGGCTCTTGCTTCGCAGTGGCAGGAATGCGGCTGAGCATCTTGCCAGTCACTGCGACACCACGCATGGGGCTGACGGTTTCTTCCGTGGCAGTGACTTCAACTTCCGAAGGCGATCCGTCGAGAGCCGGGCGATCAAGAAGCAAGGAATCCTGTCGGATCTCAAAGATCTTACTGCGAAGAGCTTCGTCAGCAACGCCGGTCTGTTCCATTCCAAGGCGTCCTTGCAGTTCCTTGAGAGCGGCTTCGGTGTTCTTTCCAAAATCACCGTCGACTGCACCAGGGTCAAGTTCGGGGATATTCAGTGCGGCGGCCATGTCCTTGAGGTCCGTCTGCAAGCGACGAACATCGTTGTTGTTGAAAACGCCTCGGCGCAGCATTGAGGGTGCGGCAGCAGGAGCCTTCGCAGCAGAGACCCGCTCCATTACGTCAGGACGAGCAGCCTTTACGTCTGCGAGCGCTGCCTTGCGTTCCTTTGTGCCGAAAGCGTCCATACCAACGTCAGAATCAGGGCTCATTACACGACGAATGTTTCCACCCTTGTCGGTGCGCGCCGATCTGCGTTCTTGTGCTGCCAAGGTGCCAAGAAGAGGGTCCTGCTCTTCTCCGAGCTTCTTGGATGCCATGATGCGCTCTTCCGCAGAAGACTTCATGTTGTTCTTGGTGTCTTCGTAGCTTGCGGCGGGACCTTCTTCGCGAGCCTTACGGCCCTTTCGCTTTCCAAACATGGCAGTCTCCTACTTCTTGGACTTAGAGGGGGCGGCAGTTTCGCGACGAGAGTCCTCATCAAGACGCTTCTTCGCAGCATCGGCGACAGCACGCTTGGCTGCTTGGTAGTCTTTTTTGGGGGTCTTCTTCACGGCTACCTCATCTTCGGCACGGCGAAGGCTGACTCTTGCCGCTCGCGACGAACCTTACCACGTTCGTCGTTCAGCATCCGGTACGGAATCGCACCGGGTTCCATCGCCACGATCTCTTCTTCTTCGCCGCGTGCGTTCCTCGCAGCCCTTCTGTCGTTGTACTTCTTGGCCTTGGACAGCAGGTCTGCCGCCATGACGTAGGTTCTCGCCCGGTCAAAGTGATGCCCTTCGTTGTCTTCGCCCTTCTCACGGCGGCTGAAGTCTCCATCGTACCGAAGCAACTGTTGCAGTCCTGCGCGCGACCGGATGGTNAGGTCGTCTTCGCGCAAGAGGCGCACGAGTGCGAACTCAGCTTGGGCNATGCGCTTGCTGGTGGCGTACCACCCAGGCTGGCGCTTGCTGTAGGTCAGNCTCACGTTCAGNTCTTTNAGCGCGGTGATGCAGCCTGCATGGTTGGATTCCACCACAGCCCTGGCGTTGTTGTACCGCTGGCTGACCAGTTGGATGCGAACGGCNAAGCGGTCGGGTGCTTCTCGACCAGACCAGACGGCCACCTCGCGAAGGTCGTTCTTGTCGAAGACAGTCAGGGCCGCAGGGTCACCCACGCTGCCAAAACCGGTGGGGTCTGCGTAGACCTCATACTCTCGACCCTCCATCGGTCGCTCGAACTCACCGCAGCCATGGCTTCCTTCTTGCGGGTCTTCGATGGCGCTGTCCAGTAGCCGCCGAAGCACGTCCTCTGGCATCATGGGGCGCTGGCTTCCAATCCAGCCNTCGTAGGCGTCGCTGGGATACTTCGCGCTGTACAGCCGGGTGTCGCCAACGAACTCCGAGCGCAGGCGCGTGCGCATGAAGAAGAGGTTGTCGAGGTCCATCCCGTGGTGGGCACCCATGTAGTCCAACTCGGCTTCGGTCGGAACGAAGTCCTTGGGGGCTGGGATGCGGCAGGTCTCGTCCTTCCACCACTCCAAGAACAGCGGAAAGAACTGTCCCTCGCGACGGAGGGCTTCGTGCCACATGCGCTCGTGGAACGAGCCGGCTCGACCAGGGGTACTCTCAATCACCAGCTTTGCGTTCGGCCGCTTGTTGATGCCGGGGAAAAGGTTGATGATTGCCTTTTGCTGATGGATGGCCTCACCAAGCTCGGTGATGTGCAGCCGGTCGATGGAGTGACCAACAGCCGGGGCTCTGCCCTCCAGCGACTTGATAATGATGTTGCCTCCGTGAATAAACTCCAGTTCCTTCTTGGAGCCCTTGCTACCTGCGGCCAGTGGCATCTTGACCGGCTCAGGCAGACTCTCGTAGGCAAAGCGCAGACGCTTGAACGCCATCTCGGCGGTGGCGTTTGTATCTGCAATCAGCATCCCGGCGATGCCCTGCAAGTACATGCAGTCGCGCAACAGCAGGTGCATCAGTGTGATGGTGGTGATCTTCGCCTGCCGGTACTTGGTGACAAAGGTCCACTTGTTGGCTTCGATGGCGCGGATGGTTCGGACCTGCGCCTGGGTCGGATTCAGGAACCCGGTGCTCTCGTCTTCCCTGACGATCTTGCACATCGACACGAAGGCTTCGGGAACGCTGAACATGCGGTTGACCGCAGTTGGGTCCATGCCTGGAGCCACCACAATCTTCGCGCCTGACCGCATGTGTTCTGCCTGTGTTCGGAGTTGTCAGGAGCTTGTCAAGAGTGTGCAACCACGTCCAGCTTCTCTTCTGCTCTCCAAGCATCGGCGCGCCGCTCGTAGATGTCGAGGGCAAAACGAATCAGGGTTCGCATCACGTCGGAGCGTGACACGTCATCAGCGGTCAGGCGACCGTTCATGTGGACAGTCCCGACAAAATCGCGCAGCCCATCGACCCGGTCAGCGGTGCCTGGGTCGTACCGGACGGCGAGGTACTCTTTGCTTTTGCCCATGTGGACCTCCGCGAAAAAACGTATCACGGGTGTGTGACGCGCGGCAAACTTGAGTTCGCACGCGGTACAGTTGCGCACCACTCAAAGGAGGCTCCTATGCCGCTCATTCGTCAGGAAGAGATCTACCCCGTTGCCGACACCCCCTGGGCCCAGGCAATCGAGGCTGTTGCTACCGCTGCCATCGTCAAGAACGACATCGTCATCGTTGATGGTGTGACCGGCATCATCCCCAAGGCGAGCCCCGCGTCTTCGGCGACTCTCTCGGAGAGTGGCGGTCAGTTGTACGTGGCTGCCGGAAAGGCTGCTGCAGGTGACAAGCTGTACCTGCTGCCGTCCCGTTCCGTTTCTGGCGTCAACACGGCAGGCGGAAACGTCGGTGAGCCTGTGTACCTCAGCACCGGCGGTGATTTTGCACTGTCTCCTGGCGTTGAGCCCCGCATCGTCGGCACCATCCTGGCGGCTGACGCCACTGCAGGCAAGGTGCTCCTCGCCCCCGGCCGCTTTGTTTCCAAGGCTGTGAGCCAGACCGAGGTTGTTGACAGCAAGTACTTCGACGACTTCTTTGAGCTGGATGCAAGCTGGACAGTCACTAAAGACGACGCGGCAAATGCTCAGGCGGTGCAGGACGAGCAGTTCGGTGTGGTTCTTCTGACCAACAAGGCGACTACTGACGACAACGCTCAGCAGATTCAGTGGGCCAACGAGTTTGCCAAGCCCACTCAGGGCAAGCGTCTCTGGTTTGAAGCCCGCATCAACTGCAACGGTGGCGACGCCACCAACCTCGACTTCTTCGTCGGGTTGGCAGCGACTGAAGATCTGACTGGTGTTGCAGACAACATGCCTGCAAACGGTATCGGGTTCCACAAGGACGATGGCGATACCAACATCGACTTTTCGACCTCTGATGGTGGCACCAACATTGAGCAGGCCGCAGTCGCTACGCTGGCCAACGACACCTATGTTCGTCTGGGCTTCTCGTTCGACGGTGGTGCTACGGGCTCCGGTGTTTTGACTCCGTACGTGGACGGTGTCGCAGGCACCCAGATCACCACCATGACCTACGCCACCATGGCTGAAGTCTCTCCGATCATCATGATTCGGAACGGTGACGGAACGACCCAGCAGAAGATCAAGATCGACTACGTCCAGGTCATCTCTGAGCGCTGATGGAACTGCAGCAGCGACGGGCCTCTGGCAACCGTTGCTCCGCCACGTCTTGTCGCTGACTGCTCCCCCCGGCTCTCGAAAGAGGGCTGGGGGTTTTTTGTACTTGACATCACAACAAAAGCATTGGTAGACGTGGTGTGCGCACCCAGAAGTTCGAGCGGGCAGCCGTAAGGTCCGACGTGATTCAGACGGGCAGGCGTTGACGCTGTGAACTACTTCTTCTGAATCTCTGCCTTACGGAGGCCATCATGGCCATTTCGACCGAGGTCCTGAACACGACCTACCGGCAGTTGAAGGGTCCGCTTGTTGACACCTTCATGCGCCGTACTCCTTTCCTTGACACCCTCATGAAGAACAACCGTGTTCGTCAGAACATGGACGGTGGTACCACCATCGAGCGCGCCATCATGACGGGTAGCCCGGCCACTGGTCGCGGCATCTACAACGGCACCGAGCTTCTCAACCTCACCCGCAACAAGCGGACTGAGCAGTTGAAGATCGAGCCGCATCGTCTGGCTGCTGCCATCGCCATCCCCAACCGGGAACTTGCTCAGAACGACGGCCCCCTCGCTGTCATGCGTCTGATCGAGAAGTACCCTGAGGCCTTCATGAAGAGCACCGACCGGTGCTTGGAGTCCTTCTTCCTCAGCGGCGCTGCTCCCTCGGGCAACCACTCGTTCAACACCAGCGCCCTCTCTGGGTTCCTGAGCCTGAACGGTGACTTTGCTGCGGGTACCCTCACTGGCACCACCAACGGACTGCTCGGGTTTGCTACTCCGACGGCTCAGACTGGTACCAGCGTTCAGAGCTTGGCCAAGGACGAAGCGAAGTTCTACTTCAACCAGTTCCGGTCCATCTCTTCCTTCACCTCCGAAGGTCTGAAGCAGATTGGTCAGGTCATCCGTCGCTGCGGTCACTTCAGCGTCGAGGGCTCGCCCAACCTTGGCTTCATGGACCCCGACTCCATGACCAACCTCGAAGACAGCAAGCGCGGTCACGTTCGCGTCCAGCTTGTTGACGACGAGCAGGAGCGGTCGGATCTGCACACCATCACCCACAATGGTGTGACCTTCCACGAGTCGCTNGACCTCGACCGGACCCTNTCGGTCTTCTCNNGCAANGCTCTCGCTGACGGTGGCGGTTACGTTCTGAACCCCGCCTACTTCGAGTTCTCTGTTATCGAGGAAGCCGAGCTTTCGGACTTTGAAGACATGATCGCGTCCCAGGACGTGGTGGTCTCCAAGTTCAAGTTCCACGCTGGCCTCATCTGCACCAACATCGTCGCGCAGGGCTGCTTCAGCGGCTCGGCACTCTGATAGGAGGCTACAATGCCTGTTACGCGCGCATTTCCCGACGCAGTCACTACTGTGGATTCTGAAGAGCAGTACGAGCTTGGTACTGAGTGGATGATGTCTGCCGACGAGGCCAAGGTGTACAACACCAGCGTCTCGGGCCCGCAGTGTTGGCGCTACGTTTTCAACGACGAAGCATCCACCGCTTTTGCGGCAGGTGACGTGATTGTTCGTGACGCTCTCTCGGCTTACGACGGTGTGCTCAACACGGACGAAGCACCTCGCGTTAGCT
>FUFK010037488.1_pt1 | contig 20631 bp, 17 predicted proteins | sample 1021851 | NCBI WGS metagenome assembly FUFK01 (sample SAMEA51879418, study PRJEB19060) | metagenome
TTTATTTCTTTTTTATGAAGAAGGAGTTTTCTTGGAGTTTTAGGATCATAGTCAATTAACTCTGCGTACTTATAAGGTTCAATATTCATCTCTCTAATAAGAACTTCCTCATCTTCAAGACTTGCAAAAGCATCAATTATTGAAATTCCACCGTTTCTGATACTTTTTGTTTCTGCTCCTGTAAGTACAATTCCAGCTTCAAAAAATTCTAAAAACTCATATGAAGTTCTAGCTTTACGATTTTCGGCAAAAACTTTCATCTATCTAAAAAACAGTAGGGGTTCATCCTGCCTCTTGACGTTGGATCTAAGTATGGAAGACTGCAACTAACAGAATTAGGATTTTTGAGTCTTACTTCAAAATGTAAGTGTGGCCCTGATGATCTTCCAGTTGTGCCAACGGTGCCAATTACATCACCTGTCACAACAGTTTGACCAACGGAAGCTTTTATTTGATTCATATGGAAGTAAAGAGTGGTCATGCCTCCACCATGATCAATAAACACTGTCCTTCCGGCCAAGCCATAATACCGTGCAAGAATTACAACACCTCCAGCTGCAGCTTTTATTGGTGTTCCCGTCCTTCCTGGTATATCAATAGCACCATGAAAGCTTGTAACGCCTCTAAAACGCCTCCATTTATAACCACTTGAAACGTAACTACCGGTTACTGGCCATGTCAATTTATCTGGAGCTACTCCCCCTAATGTGCTTAGCCTCTCAATATCGGCCTGAATAGCATCTTCAAGTTTTTCAAGATTGGCATGTTCAGCATCTAGCTTTGCAAGTTGATTATTTGCTTGAGTTAGAAGATTTTGAGCATTTCTTCTTTCTGCTAATACTGCTGCCTTTTTATTTTCAACTTTTCGTTTTTCAGTTTCAACTCTATTTTTACTTTCCTCTACATCTTCAGCATACTCTTCAGCCTCAATCGATATCTGATTCTTTTTTTCCTCTTCGATTTGTAGTTTAGAAATTATTTCCTCTCTTTCTTCCTCACGATCTTTCAGAAACTCAGTCTGTGTTTCAGATAAATTTTCAAAAGAATTTAAAGATTCAATTATTTCATATGCTGTATTTACAATTGCAGATGCATAACCCAGTACAGCAAGAAAGTCTGATAAATCATTTAAATCAACAAACAATGCTGTTGCTGGACTCATAACTCCATTGATGTACATATCAACAGCTTTTTCTTGTAATTGATCTTTTGCTGAATTTAAACTTTTTTGTGTCTCAAATAATTCATCTTTGACTTTTGATATTTCATTTTTTGTAACACCGAGAGAGACTTGCTCTTCTAGAATATTTTGCTGAACAGCAGCAAGATTGTTTAAAGCCTCATCGTAACCTTTTAATGCATTCTCTAAAGCAAGCTCAGCAGCAATTAATTCTTTTTGTACCACAGCTAACTCATCATTTACCTTCTTTATAGCTGCATCATTTGCCAATATTGCTTTTTCTAGATCAGTCTTCTCTCCTTCATATTGCTTAATTTGATTAGCAACAGCAATAAGTTGTTTTTCAACCTCTTCAAGCCTTTCTTCAGCTGTGATTGCAAAAGAAGTATCTACAACAGCTGATTGAATAATTAGAAAAAATAATATTAAAGAGATAAAAAATTTTTTAATCATTTAATACTTTTCTTATCCCTACAAAGCTTGCAAAAAATCCGAAAATAATTGTTGAAAGTAATAAAACTAAGGTCAAATTAATCAAATAAGAATCAGAGATTGCAATATCGAATATACTCTCAGCAATAAATGAAGTTTTTGAATACTGAATAAACCCCCATCCAAGTCCAACCGCAATACTTGTTCCAATTAAAGACTCAAATACAGCTTCAAAAATAAATGGTAAGCGGATATATGTTGCTGATGCACCAATCGTCCTCATTATTTTAATTTCTTTTCTTTTAGCATAAGCAGTAAGCCTCAAAGTGTTAATAATTAAAATAAAAGCTGCAAATGCAATTAGGACAGCAAAAATAGTTGCAGATAAAACAAGAGTATTTGTTAGCGTTAGAAGTCTTTCAATCGCTTCTCCGGAAGCTCTGATTTCTTTTACTGCCGGATTTCCATCCATTCTCTCAATNATTAATTCATAATCAGNTGGATCATTCAAATTTATTCTTAGGGAAGTAGGAAGAATATCAAAGTCTACTTCTTGAACTAATTCTGGTTGATCTTGAAATAATGTCTTAAATTCTTCTGTTGCTTCAGATTTCGAAAAATATTCGACCATCCTTACTTCTGAGTAACTTTCTAATGTTTTTTGTAGTTGTTGATGAGCTGTAGAAGTAACTCTATCATCTAAAAAAATTACTACATGAACACCATTTTGCCACCGTGATGTATTGTTTTCAACAATTGCTCTAGCTGAAAGTGTTGTGAATACTAAAAAAGAAGAAACAAGAACAGCAAGCATAGTTGCGATAACTAATAAAGGATTCCTTCTCATATTTATGAAAGTATTCTTTATGACATAATTTAGTTTTTTCATATCGCTTTAGATATACCTTCCTTGATCAACATCGCTTATCAATTTACCCTCTTTGAGTTGTATAACTCTCTTTTTACGTCTATTTACTATTGATGAATCATGAGTTGCCATTAAAACCGTTGTTCCCGCTCTATTAATTTTTTCAAGCAAAGTAACAATTTGAATACTTAAATCTGGATCTAAATTGCCAGTTGGTTCGTCACATAAAAGTACTAATGGATTAGATGCCAATGCTCTAGCTATACAAACTCTTGTTTGCTCACCCCCTGAAAGTTGATTAGGGAATTTATACATACTTTGGTTCAAATCAACCAAATCTATGAGTGTGCTTGTTTTCTCATCTATTTCTTTTTCCTCAAAACCAAGAACTTCTAATGCAAAACTTATATTTTCGTAAGTAGTCCTATCCTCTAGAAGCTGAGGTTCCTGTGTAACAATACCTAATTTTCTTCTTAGCANTGGTATTTTCCATTTTGGTAAAGAAGTTACATCCATATCGACGACCTCAATCTCTCCTTTTGTAGGTGAATATTCTTTATATAAAAGTTTTAGTAACGAGGATTTCCCACTTCCAGAATGACCTATTATGTATACAAATTCACCTTCAGAAATTTGTGTGGAGACATTTGAAAGCGCAACACTTCCTCCTTGAAAAACTAATGAAACGTTATCTAATTTAATCATTTAATCCCTGTCTACGCCATTTTAGATACTCATTTATAAATATGTTAATATCTCCATCTAAAACTGATTGTATATTTCCGACTTCAATATTTGTTCTTGAGTCTTTTACTTGTTGATAAGGTTGCATAACATAAGATCTTATTTGCCTACCCCATCCAGCTTCAACTTGTTCTCCTCTTATTGAATCAAGTTTTTTTAATTTTTCCTCTTTTTCCTGGATGATTAATTTTGATTTAAGAAGACTTAATGCACGAATTTTATTTTGTAATTGTGATCTTTCTGCCTGACATGCAACAACAATACCTGTTGGAATATGTGTGACTCTAACAGCTGAATCAGTAGTATTTACATGTTGTCCTCCCGCCCCTGAAGACCTATAAACGTCTATACGGATATCATCATCATTTAATTCATAGTCTTCAGAATCTTCAATTAAAGGAATGACATCTACTCCAGCAAAACTTGTATGTCTTCTTTTATTGCTGTCAAATGGACTTATCCTTACCAACCGATGAACTCCCCTTTCACTTTCTAAATTTGCATATGCTCTAAAATTTTCAACCCTGATAGAGCCTGATTTTATTCCAGCTTCTTCTCCGGATGATATTTCTTCAATTTCATATTTCATATCATTNTCGTCTANNAATCTTGTATACATTCTTAATAATATTTCAGCCCAATCATGAGCATCTACCCCACCAGCACCTGCATTNACTGTCAAAACTGCTGAATGATTATCAAACTCTTCTGAATAAAGTGATTCTTCTTCTAGGTCTTTAATTTTTTGCTCTACTTCACTTAGTTGATTCTTTAATTCGTTTAGTTCAGTTGTATTGTCCTTACTTAATACTAAAAGTTCTTCAAGGTCTTCAATTTCAGTATCTATAACCTCCAACAAATTGACTATTTTNTCAATGTTCGATCCGTTTTTAACTATATTTTGAGCATTTGGATTTGATGACCAAAAATTTTCTTTAGAAATAATTTTGTTAATTTCTAAAAGTTGTTCTTTCTTGTTATCAAAGTCAAAGATACTCCTTAGCCGAATTTATTCTATCTTTAAAATCTACAACCTTATTTATGAGTTCTTTATACATTTATCTATCATTCCACATTTTTTATATTTTATGCCAGAACCGCAGTAGCACGGATCATTTCTTCCAATTTTATCTTTGTTTTCAACATTAATTTTATTTTCTTTATTTAAATTATTATTATCTTTCGAGACCTTTTCAAAGTTTAGTAAAAGTCTAACGACGGATAATTTTACATTATGAATTAAATCTTCAAATAAATCATATCCCTCTTTTTGGTACTCAACTAGTGGATCTCTCTGACCCATTGCTCTAAGACCAATTCCCGATCTTAAATAATCCATTTCTGAAAGATGATTTTTCCATGATTGGTCTATAAATGACAATGATCCCATTCTTGCTAAATTCATAAAATTACTCGGATCTGATTCAAAATTTTTAATATATAAAGACTCAAGATTCGAAATTATTTGTAATTTATCATTTACCTCTACATCTTTTAATATTTGTTTTTTTATGTTCTCAGATAAGATTAAATTTAATTCATCATCTACTAAATTTTTAAAATCTTCAAGTGTTTCATATTGTGTCTTATAATTATCAATATTATTTTGTAAATCATCAAAAATATCATCGCGCCAATCGATTATTAGATTTTCTATATTGTCTGACCTAAGTAAATCTCTTCTCCATTTATATATAACATCTCGTTGTTGATTTAGTACTTGATCAAACTTAAGTACATTTTTTCTAATTTCAAAGTTTAATGATTCTACCTGTGCTTGTGCTCTTTCAATACTTTTTGTAACCATACTTTGTTCAATTTTTTCATCATCAGGAAGATTTAGCTTATCCATAATTGACTGAATACGTTCACCTTGAAATCTTCTCATTAGGTCATCTTCTAAGCTTATGTAGAATCTTGATTCACCAGGATCACCTTGTCTACCTGATCTTCCTCTTAACTGATTATCTATTCTTCGAGATTCGTGTCTTTCTGTTCCGATTACATAAAGACCGCCTAGTTGAATGACTTTCTCTTTTTCTTCATCAGTTATGGAGTCAAATTTTTTAATTAAATCCTGCATAAATTTTGGATCGTCAGAATTACTATCATTCTCTGTCTGCTTTTTAGCCATAAATTCACTGTTTCCTCCAAGTTTTATATCTACACCTCTACCTGCCATATTTGTTGCTACGGTTACAGATTTTAACCTTCCTGCTTGNGCAATNATCGCTGCCTCTTCCAAGTGATTTTTAGCATTTAAAACACTGTGTTTGATNCTATTTTTTGTTAATTCCTTTGANATTTCCTCTGANGAATCAACGGAGACAGTACCAAGTAAAACTGGCTGACCCATTTCATGTCGATGTTTTATATCATCTACTANAGCCTTTAACTTTGCCTGTTTTGTTTTATAAACCGTATCTTGATTATCTTTTCTTGCAATAGGTAAATTGGTTGGTATCTCAACAACTTCAAGATTGTAGATTTGAATAAGTTCTTCTTCTTCAGTTTTTGCTGTACCTGTCATACCAGCGAGATGTTCATACATTCTAAAATAATTCTGATAAGTTATAGAGGCTAATGTTTGGTTCTCATCTTGAATACTGACATTTTCTTTTGCTTCGATAGCTTGATGAAGTCCGTCAGAATATCGTCTACCCTCCAAAACACGTCCAGTAAATTCATCTACTATTTTTACTTGACCATCTGAAACAATATAATCTACATCTTTTTTATAAATCTCTTTTGCACGTAAAGAAGCAGTTAAGTAATGAATGAAATTTGTAGATGTATTTTCATAAAGATTTTCAATACTCAATTTTTGTTCTATAAATTCAATTCCCTCTTCAGTTGGATGAATTTGTTTCTTTGATTCATCAACTTCATAATGAAAATCCTTTTTCATTTGTTTTACAAACTTTGAAAATTGTAAATACCACTTTGTAGACTCCTCTACTCTTCCGGAAATAATCAATGGGGTTCTCGCTTCATCTACTAATATCGAGTCAACTTCATCAATAACTGCATAAAATAAATTTCCTTGAGTCAATTGCTCTGATGATTGCGCCATGTTGTCTCTTAGGTAATCAAATCCAAATTCATTATTAGTTCCATAGATGATATCTTTTTTGTATTCAGAAACTTTTTCTTTGTAATCTTGATTTGAATAAATTAACCCTACTTCTAGACCTAAGAAGTTGTAAATTGGACTCATCCATTCAGCATCTCTTCTAGATAGATAATCATTTACGGTTACAACATGAACACCTTGGTCAAATAGTGACATAAATGAGATTGGAAGAGTAGAAACTAATGTTTTACCCTCTCCAGTTTTCATCTCTGCTATTTTGTTTCTAAGTAAAACCATCCCACCAAATAACTGCACATCGTAATGACGTTGCCCAATTGTTCTTTTNGATGCCTCCCTAACAAGTGCAAATGCTTCAACCTCATAATCAAACTTATTTTCATTAGTAATTTTTGTTTTTAGATCTTGAAATTTATTTTTTATTTCTTCGTCTGAATATTTTTCTACTTCTGACTCTAAATTATTGATTAACTCAACTTTTTTATCAAGCTCTTGAGCAAGCTTTCCACTTCCAACAGATAAGACTTTTTTAAAAATACTCAAATTTAGCTTGTGCCATGCTCCCACGAGTCGAGATAATCAATTTGCTCTTTGGTAAGTATTTCTAACTCTCCACCCATGAGTCCTAGTTTTGTAGCCGCAATTTTTAAATCAACTTCGTTTGGAAGTGTGTAAACCTTTGGCAGTAATTCTTCATGATTGTCTTTTATCCATTCAGCTGCAAGTGCTTGGTTGGCAAATGACATATCCATTACCGAAGCTGGATGTCCTGATGCAGCAGCTAGGTTAACGAGTCTGCCTTCAGCAAGTACTAATATTTCCTTCCCATCATATAAATAACTTTCGACATGGTCCCTTACTCTATGGATCTCAGCACTTTCTTGTTTTAATGCTTCTAAATTAATTTCTACATCAAAATGTCCCGCGTTAGCTAAAACCACACCATCTTTCATTACATCAAAATGATGCTTATCTAATGCATGCATATTTCCTGTCACAGATACAATTACATCCGCAATTTTTGAGGCATTTACACTACTCTTTACCTCGTAACCATGCATCAATGCTTCTAATGCACGTACGGAGTTAGGCTCAACGACTGTAACTTTTGCACCCATTCCGTATGCCCTTTCTGCTACTCCTTTTCCACAGTCACCAAAACCAATAACAACAACATCTAAACCAGCAATTAAAAGATCTGTTGCTCTAACAACGCCATCCATAGCACTTTGACCTGTTCCAAATCTATTATCAAATAAGTGTTTAGTTTCTGAATCGTTCACNGCAACAACNGGGAAACGAAGCTTATTATTTTTTTCCATTGACTTAAGCCTTATTACTCCTGTTGTAGTTTCTTCCATTGAACCCATAATTGGAATATCAGCTCTATCTGTTAAAAGCAGTGTTACTAAATCTGCCCCATCATCCATTGTTATATCCGGTTTAGTATCAAGTACAGAATTAAGATGTTTAAAAAAATCATCATTTGATACACCGTGTACTGCGTGTACCTCAATGTCATTTTCAGATAAATAGGCTGCAACTGAATCCTTAGTTGATAATGGATTCGATGCACATAAGGCAACGTTTGCTCCTGCAGCCTTTAGAGTAAGCATCAAGTTAGCTGTTTCTTTTGTTACATGCATACAAGCCCCAATATTTAAACCATTTAATGGTTTAGAGGAAGAAAACTCTGTCTTGATTTCCTCAAGAACTTTCATTTGTCTTGCGGCCCAATCAACTTCTTGTTGACCAATTGTTGCTAAATTTTTATCTTTTATTGTAGACATTATTCTCCTAGTAATTTTTTCAATTTTTCAATTGTATCTATATTATTTGGATCAACAGTTAGTTTTGCAGCTAGATTAATACTTACTAAATCACCTAGTAATACTAACTCCAATAAGGTTTTTAGTGTACTTTCTTGATTAGGTAAATTTACTTCGGTTATATCTACTTTTTCGCCTATTAAATCTTTAGTCAGTTCAAATCTTTTTTTAATTTGAGTATGTTCATTTTGATCCCTGATCATGATTACAATGTAATTTTTTTTACTACCTTCTACATCTGCATCCCATGAGAGAATTTCATTGTGATGAACTTCAGGTAAATGACCCACATAAGCTTTGGATTTAGCATTCTCATTAATTTGTGTTTTCCAACGTGAAGACACAACTTTTGACATGTCAGTCCCAGAATAAATAATTACAGTTTTTTTATTGATACTTTCACAAATATCTATTGATAATTGATTGATATTTGATTCTTCACCTTTTTCAGACAATTTATCAATGTAGGAACTTACATCGTTTAATTGAGATAAATAATTTGAACCTTCAGCAATATCAATTATTTTTGAAACAGCCAGTGTAAGATATCCAAATGCTGCCCTTGGTTGTAAACCGCTTGGAATTTTGATATATTCTTTACCTTCTTCGTTAGCCATATCGATCAATTTTCCACCACTTGAAATAACTATCCAATCAAAATTGTTTATTTTTGCATCAGATATTCCTGATAAAGTTTCCTCTGTATTGCCAGAATATGAAATAAACAAACATAGGGGTTTAAATTTTTTAACTTGTTTTGGAATCGAATAGTCTTTTTGCACAAAAATGTTTTTATCAGATATTTCATTAGATAATATCTTCATTACATCTCCAGCAACACCTGATCCACCCATGCCCATAATTAATAAATTTTCATATGAAATTTTTCCAAGATTACTTGAATATTCGAGATCGGATATTATTTGATTTTTTAAGTCAAAAGCAACATTTAACATCTATTAACTTATTATATTTGAAATTTTATCAATGATGTTGTCTAAAGTTTTTTGATCTACTGCTTCTGCATTTAATCTAAGCAAAGGTTCAGTATTTGATCCTCTTACGTTAAACCAAAAATCATCTGAAAAATAAGATATTCCATCTAATTTATCAAATTTACCCTGAAAAGAATTTTCGATTTTTTTTAAACTTGTCTCTACATCATTGACCACATAATTAATTTCACCTGATGATGGATTAAATTCATAATCTTCTACAAGCACTGAACTTTTGACATTTTTTTCAGATAAAATTTTTAAAAATATTAATAATGTCAATATTCCTGAATCTGCATAAAAATTTTCTCTCAAATAAAAATGTGCACTATGCTCTCCACCAAAGTCTGCATCTTTATCCCTCATAATCTTTTTTATATATGAGTGACCAACCTTAGATCTTATTGTTTCTATTCCTCTATTATTTAAGTACTTAACAACAGAAGGTTGGACATTTACATTATGAACTACTTTTATTTCAGATTTTTTTTCAAATAGCCAATCAGAGATCAAACATGTCATTAAACTTCCGCTTATAAGATTCCCTTTATCATCTATAAATACAGATCTGTCGGCATCTCCATCAAAAGCAACTCCAAAATCAAGATTTTGAGATATGACTTTATCCTTTAAATCTAAAAGATTGTTTTCATCAGAGGGATCTGCTGGATGATTGGGGAAGTTGCCATCTACATCCATATAAAGACCCTCAAAATTTAAATTAAAAGTTTTTGAAAGGTCATCAATAATTGCACCTAGAACACCGTTTCCAGCATCGATAGAAAATTTTACTTTGTCACTTATTTCTGATGGGTTTACTATTTTTTTAAAGTGTTCCAAATATAGTTGATTCATTGTTTGCCTTTCTGGTAAAGCAGAGATAATAAAATCATCATCAAAATTTTCTGCGAACTTTTGAATTTCTTTTAATCCTGTTTCTTGACCAATTGCTACTGCTCCCACGTTACAAAATTTCATACCTGTGTACTCTTTTGGGTTGTGAGAAGCTGTAATAATTAGACCAGGTAAATTCTTAATTCCTGACAACGTATAAACAACATCTGTTGGAACCATACCAACATATAGAACTTTTTTATTTACCGACTTTATCCCTGAACTTACTGCAGCAAACATTTCATTATTTGAGACACGACCATCATGGCCAACAATAATTTCGTTTGAATCTACATATGAAGCAAAAGCTGCACCAATTTTAAAACCTACTTCAGGAGTAATTGTTTCATTAAAAATACCTCTTACGTCGTAAGCCTTAAAAATTAAATCTAGTTTATTTTCATTCACTCCATATGTATTGTAATGTTTATGAAAATGAACAACATGATTAATAATTTTTCAGTTGTAATACCAGTATTTAATGAAGAAGAAATCTTTTTAGAATCTGCAAATAAAATTTACAATATTTGCCAAGAGATGAACATGCCATTTGAAATTATTTTTTCTGAAAATGGTTCAACAGATAATACTGTTAACCTAATTCAAACTTTTATAAACGATAAAAACAATTGTTTTACGATAAGTAGTGATTATGCAAATTATGGTCTTGCATTAAAAAATGGCTTCGAAAATGCAAAAAATGAAATTGTGATATCTTTTGATATCGATTACTTTTCAAAAAAATTTCTGGAACAGGCATTGCAACTAGATGAAAATTTCGTAGCCCTTGTAGCATCGAAAAGATTAAGTGAATCTGAGGATGAAAGAACAATTGTTAGAAAAATGGCAACATCAATATTTGTATTAATTCTTAAGCTTTTATTTCAAACCTCACTAAGTGATACTCATGGTATGAAAGCCATTAGAAAATTAAATATTCAAAAAGAAATCAATAACGTCATTTCGACTCAGGATATTTTTGATACTGAACTTTTAATTAGAATAGAAAGATCAGGATTCAAGATTCGAGAAGTACCTGCAAAAGTAAATGAAATTAGACCCAGCGTGTCTGTTATTTTTACAAGAATACCAAGAACACTAAAAAGTTTATTTATATTGAGATTTCAATTATTTAAAGAGTCTTTGAATACAAACAATTTATAAATTAAATATTTAATCGGAAGAATGAATCCATGGATTANTACAGTTGCTATTAAAAATTGTATTTCGTTATTTTGAATTGATGGCCTTAACAAATCAATTAAAAACCATATAAATAATGGGACAACTAAATTGATTAAATTTGTAATTAAAAATTTGATAAATTCATTCAAACCACCTTCGTATATCGATAATTTAAAAATAATTCTTCGAGAAAGAAAGTATGAGACTATTACTCCAATTGAAAAAGCAAAAATATTTGTTAAATAAGTTCTTAGAGGTATTTCAATTGAATTAAAAACAAAAAATTGAAATAAATAACTTATTCCAAGACCAAAAACCAAATTGAATCCACCAACAATATAGGTCCTAAATAATTGTGAGGAAGTTGAATCACCTGATAGCAATTTAAAATTTTTAAGTTTTTTTAACATTTTTAGATCTAATTAAAATTATTAATGATAAGAGTAATGAAAATATTGAAAAATAGAAGCTATTTTTTTCAAGTGAAGTTTTAACAAAATTAATCTCCACGTATTCTTGATTCGGTATTACTGACATAAACGAAGGTGAAGTCCTAAATGGCCCCAATCCATTTGAAATAGACCAATTTGGAAAATACGAAACTTTAATTAAATGTAGCTCGCCAGGATTATTTGTAAAAAATGAAATTTTCCTATTGGTAATTCTTATATCTGTTACTTCCAAATTATTATTGTTTGATGGTTGTATCAATATTTTATTACTTACTTCAACAATTCTTTTTTCGTCAAGTTCATCAAAATTTTCGTAAGCTTTTTCAAAAAAATTAGTTATATTAGTGTCCCTAAAAACTGAACTTAAAATACCTTCTTGTTTATTTACTTTTGAAAAAACTTCAATATCTTGATTAATTAATTCTACTTTTGAAGAACTAACTTCAAAAACTGAAAATGGCTCTGATGAAAAAAGAAAGTTTAGTCTGTCAGAACTCATTGCTTTACTCTCAATTTCTTCTGTATAGGAAATAAAATAATCTATACCAAGGTCATAAAGATAATCCACACCTTGGTCAAATTTGTTATTTATATATGACAGTCCACCTACTGGGTTTGATGGTCTTTTTGCCAAACCAGATACAGATATAAAGTGAAAAGGCGTTGTAATACTCGAATCAAAATACAATCCTTCCATACTTGTATGTTTTGTAAAATATGGAAGCGTCATTAGTGTCATTGGAGTTCCATATTTATTCATATCTGAATTTGGTTCCCACATTATCCTTCCTGGTTTTAAATTTTCTAATTTGGTATATAGGCTTTGAATTTGATTCCAGTCATTCTTTCCCTCATAACCCGTGAAATTCCAATTAAGCCAATGTGGTAAGAAAGATATTGTAGAAAATATAATAGAAACAATCAACATATTGAGTTGTATGACAACATTATTTAAATTTATAATTGCAAATATAATTATCAATAAAATTATTGGTACATAAACATTTAAATATGATTGGTTAGCTGACCACTTTTCATAAAAAATATACAAACAATAGATTGTTCCTCCAAAAAAAAGAACCGTCAACACATTTAGTCCCTGTTGGTAAAGATATATGTCTTCAATAAAAATTTCTAAAGCCTTAAAAAATAAAAAAATAATTCCAAGATTGAAAAATGGCACTAGTCTACCATTCCAAAGAGCACCCTCTGGAACAAAAAAATAAAGCAGAATGGATGAGAAAATAAGATAAAGTTCAAATAAATTTAATGTTTTGTTTTTAATTAAATTTTTATGCTTTGTTATCAATAAACCAATCAAGATGAAGATGATAGGTAAAATATCCTTTTTGATTAAGTCTTCTATTCTTGAAAATGGAGTGTAGCTCATATTTGTTGTATATTCCAAATTCATTATTAATGAGGTAGACCATCGAGATACAAGTGCTAGAAAAATTGATATAGAAAGTATCTTTTGATTAAAGTTTTGCTTTCTTGATAACCAATAGAAAGCATAAATTGGAGAGTAAATAATAAAAGGAATAAGATGTGACAATAAACATAAAGCAAGAAAAATTGAACTTATTGGAAACCTAAAATTATTATTTGATTTAAGTAAATAAAAAATTGATAAATTTGCAAATGCTAATGAATATCCAAAAGAAAACTGCCCTGCCAAAGTCGAAGCTAAATTTCCACCATAAATAGTAAACGACTCAGTAAACACATAGAACAATCCAGCTGTAGCACCATAGATTGAAATTTGATTTGATGTTTTTCTCATTAATTTTTCGATAGAGTAAACAACTAAAATGATTGATAATACAACCATAATTTTGAATGCGATTCCAAAAGGAAATATAAGATTTAAGAAAAAGGTTATTATTGCCGGCAGAGGAAAATAAAAATAGTACAAAGGGTATCCACCAAACCAATCATTGGACCATCCATTAATTTGAAAATTTGGCATGAACTCTTTTATAAAAGTATCAATCGCAACAATATGAGCTCCCATGTCTCCACCAGTAGGTGTGTTGTTTGCAAAAACTAAATCAATTCTTAAAAATAAAATTAAGACAATAAAATAAAATAATTTTTNCGAGATATTTGAATTTAAATTTTTACTAACTGATTTCATTTAAAATTTTTCCAAGATATTTAGTATTTCTTTTACCATTTTCCGACCACTCAGCATACCAGTACGGTCCATGAGGACAACTATTACAAGATTCTCTTCCACATTTTATTAATTTTTGCCGATAGGATATTTTTTGTTCATTACCTGTGGGTCCAAGCTTATTATCAATTAGGATACGTAATCTTTTTAAATCTGATTCTCCTAATTCAGATATTGCTTCTAGAATTTCTCTATCTACCATTATTAAAATGTTAATGGAATATTGGTAAGAGTAATAAAGTATGAAAAAAATTGTTTATTTATCTGGCGGAATTGGTGGAGCAAAGCTCGCTAAAGGTTTTTACAATTTAAACGATATTGACTTAACAATCATCGTAAATACAGGTGATGACGAAACCATACATGGAGTACGACTATCACCCGATATAGATTCCGTAATTTATGCGTTAGCTGGAATTGAGGGTCAGTTTGGATGGGGACAAAAAAATGACACTTTTTCAGTTAGTGAAGAATATAAAAAATATATTCCGCAAGAATTTAATCTCGGTGATAAAGATCTTGCATTGAATCTTTTTAGAAATCAACTAATTTCGGAAGGTAAGTCTCTAACTCAAATAACAAACATAATTACAGATAAATTTGATTTAAATTGTAAAATTTTGCCAATGTCAGATAATTTAGTCAGTACCAAAATTAAAACCACAGATGGTAAATTATTAGACTTCCAAGAATATTTTGTTGAATTAAAATCTGAACCGGAAATTAGTGACGTTATATATTCAGAATCTGAAAAAGCAGATATAACAAATGAAGTATCAAAAGCATTAGAGGAGGCTAACAAAATAGTAGTTGGTCCCTCAAATCCTATATTGTCTATCGGTCCTATTCTTGCAATTCAAAATTTGAAAGAAAAAATAACTAAAAATAGTTCAACATATGTTGTTAGTCCATTTATTGAAAATAAAGCTATTAAAGGTCCTTCTAAGAAAAATTTTGAAGATCTTGGTTATAAGAGTGATATAACTGGAATTAAAGAATTTTATGACAATATCGGCAATTACTACATAGTCCAATCAGGTGATACAGATAAAGCTGAAAATACAATTGAAAAAAATATATTATTTAAGTCCACAGAAGATTCAACTAATTTAGCAAGGTATATTGTTGATCATGAATAATATAACAATTATTCCAATAAAAAATTTACCTGAGTTTGAACCTAAGCATGATTTAGCAGATGAGATAATTAAAAGTTTTAGTAGTAATAATTTTGTTCTTGAAGATAAGGATGTAATCGTAATAACTCAAAAGATAGTTTCAAAAGTTGAGGATAGATTGATTAAAAATGATCATGAAAGTATTGAAAAATTAATTCAGNAAGAATCCATAGAAATTTTAAGAAAAAGAGGTGAAACTGTAATAGCAAGAACNAAACATGGTTTTATTTGTGCAAATGCTGGTATTGATAAGTCAAATATTGAAAAAGGATCAGTTTTACTTCTACCTGAAGATCCAGATAAGACGTGTAGAGATATAAGAAAAAAAATTGAACATCTTATAAATAAAAAAATCAGCATCATCATATCTGATACTTTTGGAAGAGCATGGAGAAAAGGTCAAACTAATGTNGCTATAGGGTCATCAGGTATTGAACCTTTAGAAAGCTATATAGGTAAAAAGGATGCTTTCAACAATGAATTATTTGCGACTGAAATAGCAATTATTGATGAACTAGCTGGAGCTGCAGAATTAGTAATGAAAAAATCAGACAACATACCGGTGGCCATTATTAGAGGAGTTAATTATAAATATTCAGATTTAGGCGTAAAAGAATTAATTAGAAAAGAAGATGAAGATTTTTTTCTATAAAGTTCGGCCATATTAATTTAATTTATATTATCCAGAGTTAATTGACCAAAAATCAACTAATTCATTTAGAGGTTCTTCTGGAAAAAATCCTTCTGGTGGAGTTGGATTATCTAAAATAAAAGTATTGAAACTTTCGTAAAGTTCTTCAAATGATTGACCTGTATATTTTTTTAAAGTTTCTGGAAATCCTAAATCATATACATCTTCATGAAATTTAATAAACAAGGTCTCAAATGAGGTTATGTATGCAATGTAAAAATTTATCATTTCCCATCCATATCCTGCACACAAGGTTCTATCATATGACTCTTCTAAGTTTGTGAAACCTTTGCACTGTTCATTATCAGTCTCATCAGTTACTTCTTGTCTGTAAAACATATATTTTTGAGATAGGTTGCAACCTGCCATTTGTATAAATTTTCCCTGAACAGTATTAAAATTATACTCCGGGTCGCCAATACAGGAACCTTCTAATTTATTATCTTTAACAATTTGTAGGTCATCAAAGTTATCTCGCATAAATAAACTTGGAAAAACTATTGCTTGACCCTCTGCATACCAAGCAGGAATGAAATCATCAATTCTATCAAACTCATGAGCTCTTTGAACGTGGTGGTAATATTCGTGAGCTACTCCATTCATATGACCCATCAAAAATGCTTCACCAAACATATTTCTATCATTCTGCCAATAAGGATCATTTTGGGGGTTAGGTTGAATGCAAATATTAAAGTGATTAAGGTCACGATCTTGTTTCCTTCCAAATCCAGATAAACAACTTCTATTTTCATGCACGAATTGGAGTGTAGGCTCAACTTTTTTATGATTGTTGTCATAGAAAAAATCAAACTTGTCAAGTGCGTCAACTGCTTCCAGAGCTTGATCTTCTGGTTCATAAACAATATGTACCCATCTGTCATATCCACCTACGTAATCAATCAATTTCTCCATAACATCTAATTGATAAACTCTAAAAATATCCGGAATACTCTCAGAAAATAAAACACACATCTCAGCATTCTTTTTTGGTTTGTTATTATCAAGTTCTGTACTTAACTCAAAATAATTTTTTTTATAACCTTCTGGAACAAATCCAGGAATGGTGCAATTAACGTGTTCGGATTCAATTTTTATTGTTTCGGGTATTTCAAGTTTTGTATCCATTGTCTCTTGAGATTCTGTAGTTGTCTCTTGAGGTTCTGTAGTTGTCTCTTGAGATTCTGTAGTTGTCTCTTGAGGTTCTGTAGTTGTCTCTTGAGATTCTGTAGTTGTCTCTTGAGGTTCTGTAGTTGTCTCTTGACTTGACGAGCAAGCGATTAAAAACGCTAATAAAAAATAATATTTCTTCATTAATTATCCAGCCTTCTTTATTTTTGAATCATATATTGGCTCTAATATTTTGTATAATTCACTGTTAGATTGCTGTAACCACACATCAAATTCATCAGTGTAGGTTCTGTAATCTTTTCCAAATACTTTTATAAAAGTATTATCAAAACTATCCTTGTCGACATTTTCCCAGAAATCGTATATTGATTGTTCTCCGTGATTATGTACTAAATATGCTGTAAACCAATTCCCTATTCTATATGCAAGGTCAACAATCTCACCTTGTTCCCAAGATATATTGTAAAGTTTTTGTTTATTATCAAAATATTTTTGTTTTCTACTTATACCAAAAGGCCCTGTTGACTCTAATGGATCCCTCATTTTACTTCTAAAGTCATCGAATGTATCAGAAGTATATAAGGCTGCTAGAAAGTCTGCATTTCCCTCAGCCCACCAAGCTACATCAATATTTGGATCATCTCCAGTCCTTTTACCCATTTTTGTATCTGCTTCATCCCAGGTTCTCGAATAGATATTTGATATCTGATAAATATGAATGACTTCATGATAAGCCATGGTCTTATAAGAATTACCAAAATTATTTCCTCGTGGCCCCATAACCATAAAGTAGAAACCTTCTACTGGTCCATTTGAATTAATTCCAGCTCCACCATTTCTAACATATCCATCAGAAGTATCATTGCTACACCATTCGGCTGATTTATATTTCATATCTTTAAGAAAATCACAAAATTCTTGATTCGCTTTTCTTCCAGCATCGATATCGGACCCAGTAATCATTAAATAAATCGCTTTTGCTTGACAAATGCCGTAATACTCTTCGCTCATCCAAAGGTCATATGCTTCATTTGTAAACTCTAAAGTTGAATTAACAGTTTCTTGATTGAGGTCAGAAGCTGCAAAAACTCTGATTTTTTCATCATCTACAAATGGTGAATCTGCTAAGTTTCCACAGTTTACATCTATAGATGATGCAACAGTAGTAGTGGATGGAGCTACCGTAGTTGTTGTAGATGGAGCTACCGTAGTTGTTGTAGATGGAGCTACCGTAGTTGTTGTTTCCTGCGTGGCACAACTTATTAACAAAGTAAGAAAAAAAATAAAAGATACATTTTTATAGATCATTTTAATTACCTGAATCTACTAGAAAAAAGTTAACCTCTTCTGAGAGTTTAGCAGGAAAGAAGCCAGGTGGAGGTGTAAGATTTGATGGATCACTACGCATAAAATCTGAATACTGTTTATAAAATTCTAATTTTGTCAATCCGTAGTGTTTCTCCATTGAGCCATCAAAACCAAGTTTATTTATATCATTGAAAAAATCAACAAAAGCTGTTTGGTATGAAGAAATATACCCCATATAAGCTGCGGTAATTACCCATCCATACATCTTTCCACAAATACGGGTATCTCTATAGTCATCTAATTCAGTGAATTCGGGACATGAGTATTCACCATCTCCAAGAAAAGCTTTTTTATGTTGCTTATATACTGAATCTAGGTCGCAGATAATGGCACTACAAATCTTTGCATATAACTCATTTTCTCTATTTAATATTTGATTAAATGTAATCTGATTTTCTTTTGAAATAGTTAAATCGTTAAAGTTCTCTTTCCAAAATAATGTAGGAAATAAATTTGCTTGCCCTTCAATAAACCAAGCTGGAGTATTAGTGAAATCAGCTGACCCACAACAATCACCTTCCATTCCCATAGTTCTTTCTAGGTGATGAGCTCTTTGGTAATGATGAAAATATTCATGAGCCCAACCTTGCATTTGTCCGTATCTATTTTCTAAGTCGTTTCTACCAATATATCGTTTCTTATATTCAAGTTTTTCATTACTAGCGGATAAAGGATTTGGTTGATTACAAAATGAATATTCAGAATATTTAAAATCATTAAATCTTCCAAAACCACCAAGGCATGTTCTTCTTTCATAGATAGTCATAATGTCGTTTATATCACCACCATAAGCTCCTAATTTGTTAAGGACCGAAAGTAATTCTGTATTATCTCCCTCCACTTCATATAATGCATGAACATACCGATCGTATGCTCCTAAAACATTAAACATTTTGTCATGAAACTCTTTGTGGTCATCTTTTATTGATTGTGGTAAGTCCTCAGAAAATAAAATACAAATTTCTGCAGTTTCTCTTGTTTTAGGATTGTTTGTNCCTAGTTTTTGTAAATATTCATTTACGTCNAGATTTTCANANGAAANATACTCTCTAATTTTACAATCAACATTATTGGTCAGAATTANTTCAATTTGTATGTCTGAAGTCATACTTGAATTAGTCGTTNTTGTTGTAGATGGTGCAACAGTAGTTGTTGTTGAAGTTTCTTGAGATTCTATAGTTGTATCTTGAGATTCTATAGTTGATTCTTGAGATTCAGTAGTTGTATCTTGAACTGACAAGTCATCTGGTGTTGTACAAGATATAAAAATAAGGACTAAAAGAAGATGAAACGATTTTATATTCTTTAATATTTCAAACATATTAATTTCTTAACTTGATGGAAGAATTGACATTATTTCTGACTCTGAACTATTTCTTATAAAATCTTCGAACTCATCAACGTAAGTTCTATAATCTTTTCCATATACATCAANGAAATTTTCTTCGAACAATTTACCATTTTGGGTTTTGAACCAAAAATCAAATATAGAGTCCTCTCCATGTATGTTATTTAAATATGCAACAAACCAGGCCCCAACTTGATAACCAACAGCCCAGTCACTTTCCCACGTAACATTGTAAAGCTTAGGACCATTGAGGTATCTTTCTCTAATTGTGGGTTTACCATCTCCGCAATAACAGGTATATAACCCTCTCTTCATCTCATTTTTAAAATGAGACATATCATTTATATTTCTTGAATAAAAAAGATGTGAAAAATAAACAGCAGGCCCTTCCATCCAATATGGCTTATGTTCTAATCCATCACCACTTATTTTTCCTGAAATTTTAAGTCGATCATCATAAGACCATCCTAAGTCAACATAATTTGAAATCTGAAAAATATGAAACATCTCGTGAATTGTTACATATGCCATTGAAGATTTATGTTGAGGTAGGTCATGAGATCCACTTATAAATAAATAACAACAATTATTATCACTTGGCGTACCTGAAATCGAAGATCCAGCAGATTGTCCATTGTCAGTGAATAAACCAATACTTCCGTCAGATTTTTTTGGATTGTATTCTAAATTACATTTACCACTTAAGTAGTCAGCTGGTGAAAATTCAAGTAAATAATCGCAATATTGACTAGTTTCTAAATCTATTGCAGATTGATAATTATTTCTATCAGTTTGAACTATTAATATTGGATACAAATTTTGAAGTTTTACTCTAGGATCTGAAAATAAAGTTTTCTCCGAATATTCAACATACTCGTTCAGTATGTTGACATGAGCATCTGATATTGTTGAGGCNCTAAATAATGTAATATTTCTATAGTCTGTATATTTTGTTGATGGAGCTATCGTAGTTGTCGTNGTTGATGGAGCTATCGTAGTTGTCGTAGTTGATGGAGCTATCGTAGTTGTCGTAGTTGATGGAGCTATCGTAGTTGTCGTAGTTGATGGAGCT
>FUFK010041409.1_pt1 | contig 20627 bp, 19 predicted proteins | sample 1021851 | NCBI WGS metagenome assembly FUFK01 (sample SAMEA51879418, study PRJEB19060) | metagenome
CTTGATGATTCCTTCCATCGAGTCAAGTGTTTGTTCGCGTTCTTCTTGTATTCATGGAGTCGGTCAAACAAATCAGGTGTAATCAATTCAGGATAGTTGTCGATGTCATCCTGAGATAACTCCAATCCGCTGTGGTAAATGTGTGGGTTGATACCTTCGTCGCGACATAACTGTGCGATAATCTCAAGACCGATGATGGACTCATGGAAGATAACGAATTTCTTACCAACGTGCATTCGCAGTAGTGCGATGATGGCGGACATCCTGTCTGCAATCTTGGTCTCGGCTCGCTTACGTTCCATCGTCTTTGCTTTGTAGTATTGAACCTCTTCAACGTCAGCGTTTGAAAAGAGCATGATGTCTTCGACAGTTCCGTCGTTGCCTGAAATTCGACCCAACTCTTTGAGCGCACCCAAAGCACGATACTTGAGTGTCCTGATTTTATCGTCGAGTTCAGCCAATTCATATTGCTCCGAAGGTGTGAGAGTGAGAGCGACATGGTGTATGGTGTAGTCCAATTCGCCACTAACACTTCGCGATTGTGCAATACCATCAACCAACTTGAGTGTGTATCTGATTGGCGCGTTCATGATTTGCATGACGGACAAGCCATCACCTCGTCGAGGTGTAGCGGAGAGAAGGAGACAGGCGTCTCCTTGAAAGTGAGCGAGACGTTGTCGCGTTTTTGTCGCACCAATCTTATGACATTCGTCTCCGATGAATAGGATATTCTTACCGACAACATGTTTGTTGTTGCTTACTTTGTCAAGTGAGTGGTAAGTCGTGATGTAAACGGGTCGCTTGAGCATATACTCATTGCCGTATTGGGAAGAGACTCTCGCGTATCGAATCGAGAATCCGCGAAGGACATCTCCTGTCTGTTGAACCAAGTCCTTCGATGGCACAGCGAAGACAACAACACCGTTGTCGCCGTGTGTTCTGATGTGTTCCATGATGCACATGATTGCGAGGCGTGTCTTACCTGCACCNGTCGCGGCCTTNACAGTCATTCGGCGTTCGTCATCAGGCAGTCCGAGCCAANGGCTGAANGCTTCGTTTTGCCATCGGCGTGCTGTTGCTTCAATGATTTCAGCGGTTGGTGTTCCACCCATTGCTTTTCGTATCAGTTCGGATGTTTCTTCTTTGGTCATAGGTTTGTCAATCATCATTCATCATCTCCTTCGTAGCAGTCATCACAGACGCAACGGTTCTTTCTGTTGCGCTCTTCGTAAATGTGCTTGAGACAATCCTGATTTTCAGGGGCGTCTGTTTTGTGTTGTAAATGAAACAAGGAACGCATCGAGCGATTCCATGCAGTCATTGAGGGTGTTGGTTGTTGGTCGATACCTTGAGTCGTCTCAAAGTATTCTTCGTAAATGTATTCGTCTGTTTCGATTCGCGTCTTCAATTCGTCAGTCATTCAATCATCTCCTTTCAATTCCTTAATCTTTTCAGACCATTCCCACATGTCATCGCGAAGAGCATCAATCTCTTGCATCATCTTGACGGCTTGTTGAGATAGGCGCAACGCTTCTTTCGATGGTTCAGGTAATTTGTATTCCTCGACTTCATACTCGTCGTCTTCGTGAATCCTAACCACCAATCGTGCGAGAGATAATTTGTAATCATTGTCTCGGATACCGCGAACCAATTCTCTTTCGATGAGTTCGTCGAGTCCTTCCAATGCGGTTTCGTTTTCCTTTACCTTTCTCATTGCGTAGTCAATCTTGTTTTGCCATGAGCGTATCTTGTATTGTCTGTTCGTGTCGTTCATTCTTCTTCCTCCCAATCCATAGGGTCGTAGTCGTTCCAAAATTCAAAGGCTAATTGTGAAACCTCTTCAGCGAATCCATCTTGCGTTCGGTTTACGAACACTTCCCATGCCTCGTCGGTAATGGTTTGTCCTGTGTGAGATTCCATGTGTTCCTTGTTTATGTATTGCGATAGTTTGAAGATTTTCGCGTCGCTTGGACTCATGAATGGGTGGTCGGCTACTGTGGTGTGTGGTTTATGGAATACAGGTTGGCCGAACACAGGGTCAAGTGCGCTGAATATCTCCGCCTTGTTGTCGCGGATTTCAGGGATGACAATGTCATCGTGGTCAAACATACGATAGCGTATCGTATCAACAGGGCGAAGCACCGTCGNTGATTGTCGCTCCATGATTTTGAAATTGAAGACAGAAGGAATACCCTTTCCATCTTCGCCACCTTTTGTTTGTGTGAGTGGTTCGCGGTAGGTGTCAAATTCTCGGACGCCTCTCTTCATTCTCATGAAAGGAATGAGTCCGTCCAATGAATCTTCTTTNCCCATCGCNACCATGATTCGCTTGTCGCCATGCTCAATGATGATGGCATTCTCATAACCATTGTGTCGGATAGTTATGTTGCGCCCAACAGTTGTGTGCATCAAGTAATGGTCTGTTCCGTTCGGGTCAAGTAGTGCTGTCAGTATTTTCGTTTCGTTTGTCATTGTATCACCAATCCTACGATGATTGCGACGAACATGTAAATGACTCCCAAGAGTCGTAGTGCTTTGTCGAAGTTGAGCATTTGCTTTTCCAAGTCTATCATTTATTCCCACTCCTGTATGTTGTGAATGTTGATGACGACATGGTCATAGACTGTGTTCGTATCTTCATCAAACCATTCTTGGTCGCGAATATATCGAAGGCAGTCGGTCATCGTCTTACCGACGAAGTAAATGTGTTGTTCCCATTCGTATTGGATAACCCAAACGTGAGGCTTCATCAATTGAGCAACGTATTTCTGTTCCTTGTTGTGTTGCAACCATGCGTTGATGTAATTCGTTTGCTCTTCGTATGTCATCTCTTTCCATTGAGGGTGAGCATGAGGCATTTCATACTGAACGTGGTCTTCAGGGTATGTGAAATTGAATCCTTTGTATGCAGGTAATTTCGCGTCACTCATTGTTCATCACCTATGAATCCGTCTTTGCAGATGTGCCATGCAGGGACTTCATGCAGGTTGCCATTGAAGAGGACTTGAACAAGTCCTCCGTCTTCGACTGTGAATCCTTCGTGCTTCTCGATGTCTTCAACAAAGAAGTCGAAGTTGTCACCGTTCACGACTTGAATAGCGCGAGTAATAGGTGAGCCATCTACGCCGTAGCGAGAGAAGACATAGTGTGCGTCCGACATTGCGTAGCGTCGTTCAATTCTCGCCAACTCGACGGCGTTGTTCAGCACCGTTGTCATGTGTTCACCCATCGGTTTACCTTGAGGTGCGAGGGGGGCTAAGTCTGAGTCCGAACCTCGATACCATTTACCGTCAATCTTTATGTGTATCATTCTTTTTCTGTTCATTTCTTCACTTCCATTTTGTTTGTCCGTTGGACTATGATTCTTGATATTCTCTATTTATTATGATAATAATATATTACTTATTATTATAAGAACAACATAAGATTCGCGATAATAGTTCGTCTTGGTGTTGTTGATAGACGCGGATGAGAACATCTTGGATACCGTGTCTATGATTGTGCATCATCGTGAATGATTCGTGATGAGGGTGAATGTGATGTGCTGATTGAACAGCGTGGATTGTTATGTCAAACAGGTCAGGAATTGTGCGTGTTCGACAGGAGAGCGAGATATTTTCTCGCTGTGAGAAGGAGAGCCTCTTCAAGGAATCGAACCGAGCATCTCCCACATACCAAAGTGGGCGTTGCACCTTGCAACTCAAGAGGCAGAAATAGACAGACGCAACCGTATGGTTGGTCGGACATTTGTTATGCCAAGAAGAGCAAATGTGATGGGACAGCACATTTGCGAGGCATAAAAAAATGGGAGACCAACCCCACCGAAGCGGGGCGGTCTCCCAAAGGAAGGGGGTGCAGTAGGATGCGAGCCATGAGAGAGTGTCGTTGTAGGACTATTTGTTCAGGACAATTTGACAATCAGAGCAGGTTGATGACGTTCATGGTGTGTGCTTCATCAACAACAGGGGTTGAGGATGAGCGGTTGCCACGTTGATATGGCATGAACCAACCATCTTTGGCCTTGAGGTCGCTACCATCAGGGATGTTGTCACCGAAGATGCCCGAGCGAATGCGGTCAATGGTGTCATCGCTGATGTATTTGCGAAGGTCATGGTTGAATCGAGTCACACCTGACAAAAGCATCACAGCCGAAGCGATTTTCTGACTTGCAAAAAGTTGGTCGCTTGGGATGTCCAAGAAGACTGTGTCGTTGTTGGTGTTTTTGCGATTAGCACACAGTCCTGAAAGGTTGATGGCGTTGAAGTAGAGCGTCGATGCCTTGAATTGTTCAAGGGGTGAACGGTTCTTCCGATTTGGTGTCAATCGCAGGGATTTGCGAGATTTACCATTGAAGAAGCGGAAGAATCCACCGTTGTCATCGACGTTGTCATCGTTGGTGTAGAGAGCGAGAGCGTTCTCTACAACAGATGGTTCAAGTGCCTTCGCCTTGATGTCGTCGATTGAGATGAAAGAACCCGAAACAGACGCTTCGGTGTTTTCATCGTTATCGAGGTCGTCGTCGTCGAAGTCATCAACCGATGGTGTGGTGTCAGAAGAGCCGATGTCGAAGGTGTATTCCTCTTCATCATCGGATTCAGGCCAACAGGCCTCAACCAAATCAGCGCAACCTTGTTTCAAGGCTGTCTCGCTGATTCTACCAGCAACGGTGAGTTGAGCCTTGACAGCGTTGAGGACATCCGAAAGGATGTGGTAGGCTTGGTTGCCAATGTTGAATCCCGACGTTTTGTTGTCGTTCTTCACCTCAACGGTCTTGGACATCGTGGTGTTGGTGATGCCTTCCGAAACGACATAGTCTCGGATGGCATACAGCAACTTTGTGTCACCGTTGGTTGGGGTTTTGTTCAATTGACGAACAGCATCAGCACAAGCATTGTGCTTTGCCTTCATCGTCTTAAGCCCGTTAGTATCAGGGGATAGCCGAACGACCATACCGCTGAATACCAATGAGCCACATGCTTCAATTTGCAGGGTCTTAGTATCAGACATTTGTTTACCTCCGAAAGTGGATACATATTCCGCGTTCACTTATATATCCCCCTGCCTAAATCGCGGGTTGCTTGATTATCGCGCTATGTTGCGAAGAAGCAATGCAACAGCGCGATGCAACCGTATGGTTGGAGCGCGACAGGATGAGGGGCGTGAGCGGACGCGATAGGATGTCGTCGCGAACAACCCGCGCGATATTTCGCTTGTCGCGATTGCGTCGCGATACATGAAGCGTCGCGATATAGGCGTCGCACACATTCGCATCGCGCCTGAGCGTCGCGCTTCGCGCGACTGCAAAGCATCGCGCCCCACGCGATGCCCCCTCTCGCGGGCAAATTGCTTATCGCGCTTAGGCGGAGTCGCGCTTCTCGCGCGACAATTTGCCCTGCTTAACCGCGTGCGAAATACAGACATTTTTTTCATGGGGGTCAAAAAAAAATTTCAAAAATTTTCTGACCGCTATCTTCAAGGGTGTTGTCGCCTTCCCCAACAACAATGGGTCGCTTTATCCGCATCGTGAAAGCCGATGAAGACGAGGAAGAGCAACCTCAAGAGGACGTCGTTCGACGATTCAAGCGTGGTATGAGGCGCACAGCACCGACCAATCAGCAGTTGGCTGACAGGCTTATGGCGCGATACATGGAGAAATTGATGAAAAATCCTCCGCGCTGGAAAGAAGGTGAAGAAGACGACGANGAATTCACAGGCGTCGGNAACATTGACTACGGCGAACTTTACGACGACATTCTTTTCGCGAACAACGTCATGTTGGCTGACAAGTTGGGTCTTAGCGAAGACCAACGATACAGCGAAACGCTTGATGAAGAAGGCGAAATCGCGATACCTTCTATGATGTCTGTTCCGATTATTACCAAGCGCGTTCTTGATTCGCTCGACAAGATGATTGAGCATTTTACCGAACAGGAAGAAGATGGTCAAGAGTTGCAGTTCATCAAGGACATCGACGAGGAAGACAACGGTGGGTTAGGGGAGCGAATGAAAGCACATGGCGTGCCGCCTGACATCACAGCATGGATTGACAACGCTAATTCACCGCGAGGAAAAAACAAGTTGATGGAATACTTCAGGGAAAAGTCCCGTCACCCGTTGAGCGAAACGACGTTCAGTAGTCTTGACAAATTCAAAGAGCCGCCGAAGAAAGGTTCGATGGTAAGAGTGACGGGTCGACAGTCATTGCGCGACATACCGAGAAGCATGTTGGAAGGTGTGACTCAAGCCAAACCAAAGCGTGAAGACTTTAGCGCGCAATACAAAACGCCTGAAGAACAGATGGCGTATTTTGATGAACCGCGAAAAGTGCGCGCTGACCTTGAAAGAGCAAAGAAGTTGTATCAACAAGAAGTCTTCTCAAGCCCTGTATTCCGACCCGGCGAAGTGTATGCAGGTCAAGCAAAAGAGATGAACAAGTGGAAGCGTTTGATTAACCGTAAAGCGAAGGACGAAGGTTTGTCTGACGTCAAAGAAGCGGTGCAGTTGGTCCAAGAAGATTTGAACAAACACATGCGCGTATTCCTACAAAATCGTGCTGTCGGAACTGCGGGGCGCGGTGGACGGTTTGGTCGTGCGGCAACGTCAATCAAGGCTCCCGATTTCGTTACACCTTCGTTTTACGAACAGGCGCGTAAGATGGGTGTGACGTTAGAATCGCGACCAAACGCTCCTGATGGTATGACGGAATTTTTCTTACGCGGAGACGCACCAAACAGCGAAAAGAATCGACGTCGTATCGCAGACAACCCACCTCAATTTGACGATGAAATGGAAGCGCACCCTGCTCTCGCTGTTGCTTTGGATGAAGGCATTTTGTATCAATTAGGAGATGCAGGAAGTGAAGCCAAACAAGCCGAAATGGGAGTGTCAGCCGACATCAAAGACGTTGGTTTGCAGGAGCGAACCGAACGTGGTGGAGAAAGAAGTGCGCGCGGTGAAACAGCCAATCTTCCGTCTGTTGAAGAAATGCAACGCGAAGTAAAGGGAACGAAAGGTGGTGTGAAGCAGACCAAGTTGGGACGTTATACTGCATCGACGCGCATGGGCGGTGAAAAAGCAACAACGAGAGTCGCGCAAGATAGTCGTCTTTTTGATTTGGACATGATGTTGGAAAACGACATGTTTGAAGGTGGGCGAGACGAATACAATTACCTTCGCGACCAAGTGTTGAGCGACGTCACAGGAGATTATCGTCCGACGTATTTCAGCGAAATACCTCACGGTGATGACTTCCCCGAAGGCCATCCCTATCACGGACTGACCGAAAATGAAATCATCAAAGAAGCATCGAAGTTTATGGATGATTTGGTCGGAGCAGGTCGTCGTCTTGTTCAAGCGAAAGGTAAGTTGTTGAAGAGTGGTTTGCCGTTAAAAGAAGTTGAAGAGTTGAATCTCAACAACGAAGACATCCACAACATGAGTCGAATAATGAATGCTGATGACCCCGAATCAGCACTAAACAAACACTCCAAAGATGACATCGAGCGATACCAAACATGTTTCGACGCAGGAATCACACAACAATTCCTCAACAAAGCCGCGAGAGATACGGAAGAGTTGCGCAACATCGCTGAACAATTCGGTATCGACCCTATCGACATTGCTGAAATGGGAGCGCGCTATGCAAATTCAGGATTTACAAAAGATGGATTTAATCAAGCATTCTCAAGCATGTTTGGTAAGTTGGGCGACGACATAACGAAAGGTGCGGCGTTGCGCACAATGTATGCTATCAAGCGAATGAACGATACACACGCTGACAATACAGCGCGCTACGAAGAAAGAATAGCGCAAACAAAGCGACACATCGACCATCACAACGCGAAACCAAAAGAAGGAGAAGAATTGGAAGGCTTACCTGATAAGCGCAAAGAAAAAATCATTGACGATGAAGAGCAATGTGTTGCGTGTCACCCTAAGCACTTTTCATCATCAACGCCTGAAGAAGCGAGAATGGCTCGCGACGGCGCACGAACATCGTCGATAAAACACAAGCGTGTCATGATGCCGCAACTCGATTTCATCTTCAATACGCTAACAAATCAAGACGACTACATTCCGTTGTTTTCTGACGATGAAAGCAAAACATCGTTGGCTAAAATTGGTCATTATGTCTTAGGCGAAGGGACTGAATTCAGCACATTCAAAGACAAATTGGAACGTAAAGCGAAATACTATCAAGGTGGTCGCGACGGTGTTCGTCGAGAACTCAAAAATCAAATACGCAAAGCCGCGCTAAAGTATGACGAGAAAATCGAAAATTTGGATGTTAAATTTCCGGGCATTAAATTCAAGGATGAAAAAATTCAACCGATGGGTGGAGCGAGAAGTTCTGCCGCGCAACGTGTCGCGATTGGACACATCGCGGGTTCAAATTTCATGGGTGACGAAGAACGTGAACAGTTGCGATTGGACAATTTGTTCAACGCGCAAATGGGTGGTCTTGTTGAAGCGTTGGAGATTATGAACGACGTTCAAGACGGCAAATACCAATACGAGAAGGGCAAAAAGAAATACAATTACAAAGTCAAAGATTTCAAAGGAAGAAGCGACATTAAGAAGTTCATTGTAAACAACAACAAAGANATCAATCAAGCAAAAAGAAACGAAGCNAAGTTGCGNCGNTATCAGATGCTTCAAGAACACTTGGGCGGTATNGAAGAACGNTATNAACTCGCGATGGANGCGTGGAACAAAGAGTTCGGTAAGCGCGTCNAAAGCGGCAATTTGCAAGAAAAAGTCAANCCCGAAGGACACGCNCTTGTGATGCAACAAAAGGCGGCGATNGCACAACAACACGCGGATGAACTCAACGAAAGNTTGNNNGCTATANGCGANGGNCGCGTCGACNTGGTGCANGATGCTCAAGCAGGACAAAGAGANATTGAAATTCCGCGATACGCTGTGGGTCTTCATAACATTACAATTCAANACAATGAANNNGACGGAGAACTTGTAATCGGTGGACANCGTTATCGCATCGTCGATACTCGCCCACCGCGAAAACAAGNTGAAAATTACCGTCTTNTTCTNGACAAACCCTTGTCNNANGATGTTGAAGCAGGNCGCGGTGCAATTCAATTNACCNAAGTTCCGAAGAANCCNTTCCTTCAANCAGGNAAAACGTTGTTCTTTGAAAAAGANGCATTCAGGGATGGTGTNAAGAANCCTGCCGATTACTTCAAGAGAATGAAGAATCGAATAGANGAGNATNNAANCGAAGACTGAAATCGTCANAAACGANGAAGAATANAACAAGCGACGAAACGAATACGCGCTNGGTGCGTTGGTTAATTGCATGGCATACAACGAAAAGAAGNANAAATACGAAAACCTTCTCGCGCCTATTCTCAAAGANAAAGATGAGAAAAAGCAACTCAACATGCTTCTNAANTTGCGTGAGCNACTTTACACAGGCGACGATGGATTCCCTCTTTCGACNGTCTTNATGGCTGATGGNGAAGGNAATACGCGCCAATCAACATNGTATGCNCCNGACGAATACATGGTGGGTCANATGGGNGCGAGTGGNGGAACNGGTCTGACGTTTATGGACAACAACAAGCACCTGCCAAANCTTTCTGANATGGCTGTGTTNCAAGCCCACAGTCGTAAATACAACAAGCGCGGTCTTTCGCGTAAACAGATGAATGCTATNCTTGATGCNCAATACAACGAGGCTGATATGACAAGAGCGCGCTTGGATATTCTGACGGGCAACAAAACCGTAGAAAAAGAAAACAAAGAGATGAGCGAAGCCGATGTTGCAAAGGCCATTCAGAACAGTCATTACACCGACGAAGAACTTGAGCGAATCAAAAACGGTGAGTCGTTCGACGTGCCATTTTCTCGCGGTGGTGCGACTGCGTGCGGAACATGTGGTGGTAATACAGTCATTACTATGAATGACGCAATATCCTACATACGCGCCCATAATCCACTACTTCGTAACGCGCACCCTCAAAGCAAAGCGATGAAAGAACACATTAGAAAACACTTGCGCCCCCCACAAAAAGAAAATTTTGAAGGTTCGGAAAAAGAGCCACACAATCATCACCACGTCACTTGTCCTGATTGCGACCACGAAAACAAAGATTCACCCACAGGACGTTGTGCTGATGGTGTTTGTTCGCAATGTCACGGACACGGCGTTCTTCACCCTGACGACGACGATTGGCTCAAGGGGTATTCAATCGTCGATGATAACGGTGTTGAGCATTCATACGAAGGTGAGCGACACAACCCTCATCACGGTAAATCGTTCACAACTGATACGCTNCAAGAAAAGTTGGGTCGAGTTATGGGTGTTAAAGGACGCCCATCAACAAAGAGTATGGCACTTGAGGTGTTCAAGGACAACGTCGCGAGAGGTATGTTCGCACCTTTGACCAATATGAAAACAATCCGAGAGTTGAATGCGAAGCGTTACGGTGGCGGAGACGAAGCGCGAAGAAGAGAAAAGACGTTCCAAGACCTTGTTGCNCAATTTAGAGCNGAACAAGGAGAAGAAGNGCAAATGTTTGATATTGGTGGCGACCCCCAACAAGCGGGTCTTGAGCAATTACCTGANAGCGAAGTAAAGAGTGACGCGCTATTGAGAGCGTATCACGAAAACATGATTGAAACGCGCGCAAGGAATATGGCGAATATGGCTATTGAAAATGGTCAAGACNAAGATGAAGTTCTTGAATTNCTCAANACGGTTCTCAAGCANCCTGACAAATCTATGTCTCACGGAGACGAAGAGCATGAAGTGTCGGAAGCAATGGAACGACTCCACGACTACGCGACGGGCCATCTTGTAGGATTGGGAGGTAAAACAAAATACGGCATGGACGAGAAAGGTGGATTGACGCGAGGCGCACCTTCGGAATACGCTTCGCTCATCTACGAGCATGGGCGTTTTCAAACGCCGTTTGAATCGTTAAGAGAAATTTTTCATCCCAAGAACGCAGGTAAGCCTTACGCGATGGACGTCGAAGACGTTCTTCATTTGTTCCGTCACTCGCCTGAATTCACTCAAGCATGGAATCGTCATACGGGCGAAAGTGGCTTCGACGAAGAAGAGGCCAACAAAATGTTGAATCTTGTCACCACAGGGCTTGCTGATGACAAAAAAGCCAAAGAAGCGCGAGAAAAAGGCATCACATACGAGCCGATGGTAAAGCAAAGACTGACCAACATGTCACACCCTGCTTTGTCAGCGTTGTTGGACGAGTTCAAATTCAATCCTGACCAACGAACCGATTTTGAGAATGTCGAAACAGCATCAGCCGAGCCAACATGGACGGATGAAATCAAAAATCAAATGAACCAATCAAAGCGCAATCTTTACTTTTCGCGCGCTTTGAAAGAGGGAGAGCGTGTTTATGGCCCTGTTCAGCGAAAAGGATTGGATGCAGAATACAATACAGAAGTCCGAAACGCAGTCAAACCTATGTGGCATCAATTCGCGCTTTTGACAGGTTTGAAACAGTTGTGCGAAGAATACGACCAACTGTCTCACATAGGATTGCACGAAAAGATTGTGTCCGCGAATAAAAGGGCAGGATTGGCCGCTGATACGCGCATGTCACCGGGTAACTTCATGACACTCATACAAAACGATACTGCTCTTATGACGCACGCTTACAACGAAGCCGCGCGAATGTTGGGATACCAAGACGAAAACGACATGGAAACGAGTTTGAAAATGTCGAAAAGAATTGGTGGTCTGAAAGGCGACGATTTCAAAGAAGAAATTTTGGATGACGCTAAACCTACCGATGTAACACCGCAGTCTATTCCGAACGCGCAACAAGTCTTCAAAGAAAGCGTCGCTTTCAATTACAGCGCGGAGGGAGAAGCGCAACAACAAGACAAACGAATGCATGACCTGATGTGGAAAGTGGCTGAACACGAACTCACACCGAACGTTGTGTATGAACAAAAAATGATGGACTTACTTACGAAGGGTGGGTTTGGTTCTGTCGAAGATGTCGCGGAAGCGGCGGCGGAAGGAAAGTTGAATCAAGCGGAATTGAAAGAATTCCAAGACGCGCAAAAGACCATCAAAGGATTTCACGAAACATGGGAACCCGCGCGTTACGATGATTTACACATACATGACTCGATAGCACACCGAAGGCACGCGGGAACGCCGATACAATCAACAGCACGACGTCCTGTATCACTCGCGCCTCCTGTCGCACCGCAAAAGCAACCAACGACGGTATCTCAAATGCCATCACCGCGAATCCCAATGACACCGCAACGGCAACTTGAAACGGCAGGGTTGCCGCAATTCCAACTCAAACCAACGCCGAACGTGCCACAATTGGGAGAAGATGATTCTCAATAATATCATATTTTTCTTATAATGATAATATACTATATTGTTATGATAATAATATGATAATATCAATAAAGAGGTGAATCAACATGCTTATGTATCGCTCGCGTCACGCGGTATGTATGGAGGTTGCTTGATATGCAAGAGCGAACGCCACAAAACAAAGATGAATTGAGAGTATTCGGACTGATTTCTTTCGTCGCCATCCTCGTCGGAGCCGCGATTGCAGTCTTTGACGCAGGACTATGGTTGAAAGACGATTCAACACAGACAAACGCGATAACATACATGATGGGTGCATTCACATTGCAGGGTATGTCGTATTTTATTTACAAGATGATAGCACAAGATGGTATGGACCAGCGCGCTGTTATTTCAAACATGCAACGAAGCATGACGCGACAGATGCAAAACCAACAAATGCGATTTGCTAAAGCGCAAATGGACGTTGAAATTAAGAAACAAGAGGTTGCATTCGCGAAACAACTTGAAGAGTTGGAAAAAGACCCCGAAGTTCAACAGTATCTTGATTTGATGAAGGGTGATTTTGAGTCCGAAGCACCTCGACACAAAGCAAAAAAGAAAGAGCCGCTTAATTTGAGTGGCGGTCGTAAGCGAAACGCTGATGGGACATACGCGAAAGGTGAGAAAAAGGAGTGAGCGTTATGGGTTGGTTGTTCAAAACGCCATCAGACGATGCTACGGAAGCAACGTTGCGCGCTTTACACACACAAAACACACTCGATACTTACTACGAGCGCGGAAGAGCCTTACTTCTGTGCATTATCGTTGGTATCGCGAGCGGATTAGGAGTATCTTGGTTTGAAACAACCACCGATGTTAGCATTTGGGAGAACACCGTTGAGTGGTTTTTCAATAAAATACGCGGATGGGTGGAATGATTGGTTGGAACAGTAGCAGGAAGCGCACTTATGGGCGCGATTGTTTACGGTAAGGAGTTGTATAACTTCATAAAACCGCGCAGGATTGGTGTTTATGGTCCAACTCGCGTTGGAAAAACAACACTTGACCACTTCATGCGCACTCCGGGCGAAATGGATGACATCGAAGAGCGCACAATGCACGCAAAACGCCTTATTGGTGGTGGATACGTCTTACCAAAAGCCACGCGAAAGCGAATTCGATGGCAGGGGGAGAAAAGAGTGGTGCATTCGTCCGATATTGGCGGTCAACAACGCTTTTGGAACTTATGGATTGACGATATGGTTGACCGACAGGTCGAAATTGTCATATTTATGACAGATACGCGCGTCTTGAAAGGACAAGGAGCCGAAGTTATCGACGCAATCGGTGGTTTTGAGTATCTTACCGACTCATTGATTGAAAAACGATGGAGATACCGCTCATTATTGACAAGATTGCGCGGAAAACGCTACGCTCCGAAGCAAATATGGCTTGTCGCGAACAAAGCAGACGAGTGGTGGGATGATAATGCGAACATATTGTGGCAATCCAACCGATTACGCGAACATAAAGTGTTCGATTCGCACCGACCTGCCATGCGGAGGCTTCAAAAGGCAGGTATTCCGTGTCGCGTTAGCATGATGGCGACGAAAATTGGTTGGAATGTGGAAAAAACGTTGATTGAAATGCTGAATTGGTGATAAAATGCTTGGAAATACCCCTCAAAATGACCTTTTACGCCTCGCCGCACAGACACAAATGAGCCTCGCACAGATGCAACAACAAGCGTCAGCACAGGCCGCGATGAGCAATGCNAGCCAACATATCGAAGTTCCGCAGGTCAATTTTTACCCTTCACAGCACTCAAACCCCAAAAAAGCGCGAAGAAAGGACATAAAACAAGCATATTCGCTCTTGAAACCGACAAAAAGGTCGATTTTCTCTCTCAAACGCATTTGGGGCGGTAAATATCGCTATAATACCAACACAATGCGCTGTTGTGTCGATGGATGCGACGTTGAACACCTTTTACGACACGCGGGGAACATCTATGAGCAGGTTGGAGACGAAGAAACAGGTCAAACGCTGTGGGATTTGTATTTCAAAAACCCTGTAACAGGCGAAGTAGAAGCCTTTGTAGCACGCGAAAAAGTCACAAGTGGGCGTAAATTACGCGCAACATACTGCCCTGAACACCTTCATTTGTATCATTTGTTGACGAAATGGGAGAAAGAAGACGAAAAAGAAGAAGAAGCGAGTGGTGGAACACTCAAAGCGAAGTTGAAAAAGGGTGTTTCAACCGTTGCTGTGCCAATCAGTAGCATCAAAAAGAAGGACAACACACCTCCAATACTCGCGAAATACGAACCATTCTTTCAAATGCTNAANCAAGATAACATTCCTATCACACATTTGACCAATACCGCGACAGGAATGAACGATTTGGTGATGATTGTGTTNGATATGCGTCAATTTCAAGCAGGAAACAACGCGCGNTTGTTGTTTGATGCGCTCGCGATACACCAAGCACAGCAACAAACNGNNCCNCTTCCTTTACCGACAGAATCAAATGATGGTGTAGCGTGAGGTTGTATCATGGTGTGGCCTTTCANCNNTAANAACCAANCCGCGCAACAACAAAATGGCGCGTTGAATCTCGGATTGCCGAGTGGACAGCAACAAGTTCCGTATCAAATCACGAACGGAACGCAAAATGGAGGATACAACCCCTATGCGCCTCCTCCACCACCATCAGAAATGGACATTTTATCCGCGATGATAACAAGTAATCCTCTCATCGACAAGTGGTTATCGGACAATAACGGTGCAAATATGAACATGCTCATCTCGCTTTTGAGCAGTCTTGTCGCTGTTTCTGTTCACACAATGCTATCAAACGCGAAATTGGTCGAAAAAGACAACGGATACGCATTCGATTTTAGCGGTGTGCAGGGATTACCGACTGCTGACAGCGTCACAATGGCACAAACACAAATACTCAACCAAGCATCCAACAATGTTCAGCAAACAAACATGCAATTTCAACAAATGGTGCAAATCGCGAATCAAAGTTCGTTACAAGGTATGTTGGATAACGCATTAGCCGACCCCGGTATGATGCAAAGTGTTGGCGGCGGTCTTGGTTCGTTGGTGCGCGGATTAGCAACAGGTGGTCGTTGATATGGACATCTCTTCACTTTACACAACCATTAGCGATATGACAAATTTGCGCAAATCAGTTATTGTTGACATGATTATGGTTCAACTCATCACATTAACGCTTGGTTGTTTCCTCATTTTGGTTTTTTCAGGACCACAAATGACTTCAACCGATTTAAGTTGGGTTATTGGCGCACTATTCGTCTCGTTCAGCGCGACCGGTATGATTTACCGTCGCCTCGGACAACAAGGTTGACCATTTACCAATAGGGCATTCGCTGTTGAGCAATATCGTCTTGGTTTTGATAAAACAGCCACATAATCCGCATCGGTCGTGTCGCCGTTCAGGGCATTGTTGGCATATATTGTAACGACGCTCTCGTTCTGTAAGGTCAGCCTTGTTGTTTTTGATAATATCCATAGCGGCGCGAGAAAGACTCTTCGCTGTATCCTTTGAAAGCGGAACACCTGCTATTTTGGGTGAACGACGAAGCCTTTCTCTCATGGGAAACACTCTTTTGCTACCACTACTTGGTCTTTGCTATGGCGGAGCGTATATCGCGTGCTTCTTGCAAATTCTGTCAGGACGAGGGTCGCGACTCTTTGGAAGAGATGATGAAGAGCGGAATGATGACCGCGAAGGATATGGATAGCGATATGGGATGGCGTGAAGGGACGGCTGACCGTCATTTTCGCAACCATATGGGCGAGTATCACATGGCGAGCAATAGCCAATGCGGTTTCTGCACTTCGCCGCAACGCGAAAACCTTGAGCAAGCGTATTTCAATTTGTCAATGACAACGCAACAAATTGCTGACGACATTCAAATCCCCGAATCGAACGTATATCATCACCTCAAACATCATCTCAAGCCTGTTGTGCAAAAGGGTGCGGCTGACCTCATTATCGTCGAAGCGGGTCAGGAGATGGAGTCTTTACGCAACAATTTAGCGCGAATCAACGGCGAGTTAGGTCATTTTCTTGACGACGCTGACCGCAACGACCCTCAATACGTTCGCAACATTGTTTCGTTGCACAAAGAAGTGCGTGAAACCGTCAAAGACATTATGCGCGTCCAAGACCGCGCGGCAGGTAATACCAACGAAACCATGAATGCTCAAACCATCAACATTCTCAAAGTCGAATTGGCGAAAGAAAACCCTGAAGTGTGGACGCGTCTTCGTAGCAAATTGATGGGTGGTGACGAATAGTGGTCGGAACTGCGGGAACAGGAAGCACCGCAGGGTTTCGATTTAATCCACGTCAAAGCGCGGAAGAATTACAAGAAGACTCATCGGTTGGTCGCGAAGACTCCGAAGAGCGCGCACGCCATGACGCAAAGAAGCGTGAAGAGCAAGATAAGCGCGCACGCAAATTGCAAGGTCTTCAACACATGAAAATCAAAATTCCTCAAAAGAATCCTGACGACGAAGAAGACAGCGACATGAAGCAACAGGCTGAACTCGGTCAAATGACGGGGCAGGTCGGACAAAGCGAGGCTATCGACGGTGCAAATCCAAACGCGAGTGGTCTCGGTGCGAACATCATGCTTTCGACAACGGATTACATTGATGATGCGTTTGAAATGATTCGCAAAAAACGCAACAAGCCAAAATACGACGACGAAAAACCACAGAAAACAACGACGATTTCAACAATACGAGCGAGAGCGAGAGCAAAGACAGGTAAAAAGCGTAAAGCGAGAAAGAACGTCACCGTCGAATCACTCAAGCGTCGAAGGCGAAGAAAAGGAAGCGGTATTCCGCTCAAAGCAGGAAACGTTCGACAGATGGGAAGTATGTCAGCCCTCTCCGCCGCTCGCGCTCCGTATGCTTCGTTCGGAACAGGATACACATACCGTCAACCAACTCGATTTATCCGTGTCGGTGGTGCGACAGGTCGTTCGCGTGCTAAACAAGCATATCCTGACCCACGACAGCGCGAAGCAGAAGCGGCACGACAACAAATTCGACAAACACAACCGACGCAGGACATCACACCGCCTATCCCAACGATGTCTCCAATGTCTCGATTGACAAAGCCACCTCGCGGTCGCGGTCGTAAGAAGTTGCACAGCAAAGCAACTCGGCAACCGCGCACAGCGGCAACACCGATGGGGCAAGAAATGACAGAAGCAACTTCACTTGCGGGTGGTGCGGATTCAATTCTCGCTTCTGAAGAATTTATGAAAGGACGCGCACAGAAAGTCAAGGTGGGTATATCACCTCGCGATAGGATTGAATATCGAACGTTGATGGACAAATTGAATCGTTTGTTGCGACGCATGATGCATAAAGAAGATAAAACGTCCACACCGAATTCGTCAGGTGGGGAGACATCGAATCCAACAGGTCCAACCGAGACTGACCCTGATGACGATGCGACGCGATGGGGCGCACACGCATACGACTTGTATGTCAGGAGAGGTGGGATAGGTTGAGCGACATTATCCTGAAAGGAAAAGGCGTTTACTACATGGACGAAGATGGGGTCATGCACCCTATGTCGTTCCCACCTGAAGATTCTGACCACGAAAACGAATCACATTTTTACATCAATTCGATAACAGGTAAGCCTTTCAAAGAGATACCTGCACACATGCGTCAATTCCCTATGGAGAAAGCCGCGATGATTTTAGCCAATGAAATCATGAAGGGAGGATACATCGACGAAAACGGTGTCAAGCGAAAGCCAACGACAGAATCCAACGCTTTGAGCATGGCGAAAGAAATCATGAATGCTTCCGCGATGCGTTTCAACAAAATCAAACGCGACAACAACGACGACTTTCACACCGTTCCAATTCCGTTTGGAGAAGATGGTCGTCTCCATCCTGAATACATGAACAATCACTACGGTTCGCACGAACACAAGCGTGTGCCGACAGCGCAACGAAGGACAAGAACAGAAGATGGGAAGTTAATCAACAACCACGCGAACAACAAAGCGCACCCTACGCTTGGTGTGCATCTTGAATCGGCGGCATTCCATTTCTCAAAAGAGTTCCAAGATGAAGCAAAGAGGCGCGGCATAGATACACGTTTGGGTGCGAGACAGAACGTCATCGAACCTCAACAAATTACAGGTGGGGTGACGCGACGATACACGTCGAATGAGGCTGACCCAACGTCAAAGAAGAACACAAAATTCCCTTCGCATTACAAAGACTTACACTCTCAAACTGCCGCGTATGGTGAAATATCACCTATGTCCATTGTGTCTGTCTTACCGAACGCATTCTTTAATCCATCAACGAAGGGCGGTATGTCGACTGCTTTTATGAATGAATTGATGGAGTTAGGATACGACCAAAACACAGCGTATCAGATGGCTCGCGCTCCCGTCAATCAGTTGTTGTATGGTGGAGGGACAGGTAAAGATGGACGAGCGTCGGGTTTGCGCAACGTAATGAAAGACATGCGAGAAGAGATTGGTATTGACAAGAGTCGCGATATTCACCGACTTTACACGAAACACGTCGGACAATTTGGCCGTCTCATCGGTGACGATGAACGGGGTCAAAAGAATGCGGCAATCGACATCATGGCTATGCTCAAGACAGCGGAAGAGTTGGGCGTCGAACTTCGCGACACTCCACTTTCAAGACCAACTGTGCGTGATAATTATGTTGAATATGCTTCGACGAGAGCGAGACAAATCGACATGGATTCGCTCGGCCTCGCTGACGAACATCACGATATGCGCGGTAAATTCAACACGAACTACGACCATATGCACGACTCCTTCCCGTCACACTTGAGTGGAGGAACAATAGGCGCGGAACAACAACCTGTTGAGCCGTTGCTCCCACCTCAAGAGGCATTGACCACGATGCCGTCCGAGAACGAAACACAAGAACCTCTCGCGGCTGACCCGTTGGCTGATGAAGGCGGTTCAGCCCAAGTGCCATTCGGCGGATTTGCTCCGCCTGAATTTGGAGGGTTTGGTGGGTTTGGTCCATCTTTTTCAATGAAGTCGAACGATGACCCAATGGGCGTTATCGCGACGATTATGGAGCGTGTGCAAATGCATGACGCAGGTGGCTCATTGATGCAAAAATACGACCCTATGGATTCGTATGATATGCAACAGTTGGGCGAAAATGTAGGTATGTCGAGTCTTGATGTCCGCGCGATTGCTATGTCGCTCGGAGATTGGAATGTGATAGCGAAATCTTTTAACACGACGCATGACGTGGTTCGCGCTATCAAGCGGTCTTGTGGAGGCGCACTCAATGGTTGAAACATGGGAAATTGAATGGAACAGCAGTATGATTGAACACGGTGTCGATTTAGGCACAATGGAGTTCATCTTCGCGAAAGGAGGCAACCTCTCGGATGTCAATTACGTCATGCTCAACCAACACGACGACACTTGGGAGCCACTCATCAAGGCTGTCGCGGAGCGCGACAACTCACATCCTGACATCATTCGGAAGAACGTCGACCCACAGCAACCCTACGGCGTCAATCCTCAATTCAGACCTGCTATTCCTATGAACGTCGCAGGAACAAATACTGCCGTTCAATCCGCTCGACAAGCACGACGTTTGCTTGGTGCGCAACGCACTTTGGATTCACAAGAAGCACTCAATCAAGGACAACGCACCGTTGGCAATTTGGCACGAACAGGCCAATACGGACAAGCCGCAGGTCGCGCCGTCGCTCAAGCAGGTCGAGGTATAGCCGAAGGTGCAAAAGGCATAGGTCGAGGTGTAGCAGGTGCAGGACGTTTTATCGGTAGCAAAGCAGGTCAGGCAGGGCGATTCTTGGCTGACAAATTTCCGGGCGCGAGAGACCGTATGCGAGATTTCATGGGAGTGGCGGGGAATTACCGAGAAGGAAGAAGACAAGCGAAAGAGCAAGCACGCCAAGACAAAAAGGCAGGTATGCGACGCGACGTTCTTCAAGGTGAACTGAACACATTAGCAGACCAACGAGAGCGCGCTCGTCGAGAAGCGGGNACTGATGCAGGTGAACGTCACCGTCAGTTGGTGGCGATTGCTCAAACACCGTTGGCTCAACAAGAAGAAGCGAAGCGACAAGAAATGGCTGAAAAGATAAGTTCGTTAGAAGGTCCGCGACCAAACAGATTCCGAAGAGCGTTGGACATTTCGCGACAAAAACGTGGATTGCAACAGACGCCTGAACAAATGGAAGCCGCGCAACAAGCAAACGAAGGAACTGTTCAAGA
>FUFK010039587.1_pt1 | contig 20618 bp, 22 predicted proteins | sample 1021851 | NCBI WGS metagenome assembly FUFK01 (sample SAMEA51879418, study PRJEB19060) | metagenome
AGAAGAAAAGAAAGGGATACTGCGATCATAGAAAAAATGAGTATTCTTGCCGATGAGCTTGAAGGAGATTCAAGAACCTTAATTCTTAACGATATTAATAAAATGCAAAATCTAGCTCAAGAAAGCTCACAGGATAAAGGAGAAGAAGCTTCAGTTGAATTAATGACAGTTGCATTCACAAGAATGGCAGATGAAGTACAAGTTCTTATAGACACAAGGACTAAAGAAATGGAGGAGTCTCGAGATGAAGCGCTAGAGGCCAATGAACAAAGAAGTAAGTTTTTTGCCAATATGAGTCACGAACTCAGAACGCCATTGAATGCAATTTTAGGATACGGCGAAATGCTTTATGAGGAATGTGAAGATTTAGGTTATGAAGATTTAATGCCTGATCTTAAGAAGATTACTACTTCTGGAACACATCTCTTGTCTCTGATTAATAATATTTTAGACCTTTCAAAAATAGAATCAGGAAAAATGGAGCTTTTCATAACCAGCTTCGAAATTGAAAAAGTGGTTGAAACTCTTAGAGATATCAATGCACCTTTGGCAGCGAAAAATGACAATGGCTTCAAGATAAATATTCAAGAAGCTATAGGATCAATGTCTCAGGACGAAACAAAACTAAGACAGTGTGTGACAAATTTCTTAAGCAATGCCTTCAAATTTACCAAAAATGGTCTGGTTACCTTAGATGTTACTTCTGTCATGAAAAACGAAGTTGAGATGATTGAATTTAAGGTAACTGATGATGGGGAAGGCATGAGCGAAGAAGGAGTAGCAAAAGTCTTCGAAGAATATGAGCAAGCTGAAAGATCTACCTCTGCAACTCATGGTGGAACAGGCCTAGGCCTGCCAATTAGTAAAAGATTTGCTGAATTAATGGGTGGTGGCGTAACAGTATCTAGTGAAAAAGGAGTTGGATCTGTATTTTCCGTTTTTATTCCAAGAACCTGTGATGAATCTGAAGAGCTTGAAAATGAAGAAATATCTTCATTGGAGGGAGAAAACTTATGTGTGCTAATTGATGATGATGTAGCGATGCATGACTTGATAAAAAGAACTGTGAAAAAAGCCGGCATGACCTTAATTGGAGCAACTAATGGTGAACAAGGCCTGAATATGATTAGAGAGTCAAAACCTAAACTCATTTTATTAGATGTCTTAATGCCTGGAAGGGATGGTTGGTCAATTCTAAAAGAATGTAAATCCGATGAATCAATAAAAGATATTCCCGTAATTATGGTTTCCCAGATGTCGCAAGAAACTTTGGCATTTTCTCTAGGGGCAGATGATTACCTTACCAAGCCAATTGATCGTGACAAATTCCTTAAAATGGTAACGAACTTGCTTGGCAACTCAACAAACAAAAGAATTTTAGTCGTTGATGATGATTCAAATACAAGAGACATTTTAGGGAGAGCTTTAAATGATGCCGGTTACGAAGCTTTCTTAGCTAGAGATGGAAAAGAAGGACTTGAAAATTTGGATAAAAACCCAGCACTCATTGTCCTAGATCTTGAAATGCCACGTATGGATGGTTTTGAATTTTTAGAGAACTTTGTTGAAATGGATTTTGAAGATAAACCTAATATTCTTGTTTATTCAGGTAAAGATTTATCAGAAGTACAAGAAGAACTTCTAAGAAAGAACGTTGCCGGGCTAGTTAAAAAGGATGAAGTATCCATTAATCAACTTCCTGGAATGGTTACTAAATTATTAGGGGCTAAGAGTTAAGCGCCTAAATTCGACTCAATTTTTTCTAAAAGCCTCTTAAAATCAACAGGCTTTGTATCAAAGTCGTCTGCGCCACATTCCAAGGCTTTTTGTCTATCGTGCTCCATTGCATGAGCAGTTAGAGCGATAATTGGAATATTTGAAATCTCGGGATCAGCTTTTGCCTGAGTAGTAGCTTCCCAGCCGTCTAGAACAGGAAGACCCATATCCATTAAAACTAAGTCTGGGCTTTCCGATTTCATTTTATCAAGTCCTTCCTGACCATCAAAAGCAAAGATGACGTCAAATTCTCTTCTTGTCAGTCTTCTGCCTAGCATGTCACGATTCATTTCATTGTCTTCAACGTAAAGAATCTTTTTCATAACTCTCTCCCTCAGCTATAAATAAACTGATTTCTTCCCCCCTCTTTTGCTTTGTAGAGTCTTTCGTCTGCAAGATTAACAAGTTCTTCTTGATCCTTAACCTCAGATGAATTAATAACTCCTCCACTTATAGTAATATTAATTTCAACATCTTGGAAGGGAATTGATAAGTCAACTACAGCCTTTCTAATATTCTCACAGTAGTCGTTTAAGCTCATTCCTTCTTTATTCTCTAAAACCGCAATAAATTCCTCTCCACCTACTCTGCCGATAACATTTTCACCGCATGCATCTCTTAAGCCATTAGCAACAGCTTTCAAAACCTCATCGCCTCCAGGATGTCCATAAGTATCATTTATGGATTTAAAAAAATCTATATCCATAGAGAGTAAAGAAAATTCATAACCTTTTTCTTGCGTCAGTTTCTCGAAACATTCCTCGATTTTGTCAAAAACAACCTGTCTATTATAGATTCCAGTTAGTGGGCAAGTAGTTGCTTTAAGATTTAATTCTTTTAATAACTCTTGCTCTCTTGCTCTGAAATATTTTGCTTCTAAACTCGCAATTGATTTCGCCATTAAAATTGTTCCATTCAATGGTTTGGGAAGATAGTCTGAGGCTCCTAACTTTATACATTTAGCTGTGCTATCAACATCATTGAATGCCGATACCATAATGATCGGCAACTCATCTCTATCATGGTTCTTCCTAAATCTTTTAAGGAGCTCTAATCCATTTATGTCCGGCAACATTACATCTAGCAAAATAAGATCAGGCGTCTTAGCATCCACTTCTTTGATTGCAGTTGTCCCATCCAGAGCAACTCTGCAAGAAAGCCCATTTTGAGTTAATCTTCTTTCCAAGACTTCACAGTTAGTCTTATTATCATCAACAATTAGCACATCGGATCCCTTAAGATAATCATCAATATCTAAACTGTAATCTATGTCTCCTAAAGATCTAAAGAGAGATTCAGCGTTCTGAATTTGGCCTTGTTCAGAATCTTCAGCAGCTTTTTCGTTTAAGTCACCTTTAATAAAATCTACAAATCTTTCTATGGCCGTCTCTGTTTCTCTCGATAAAGTTAAAATTGTATTTAAATCTTTAAGACACTCCTCAGATAAATCATCTTCAAAGTCTTCCATTAAGATTTCGCTATATCCAATTATTGCATTCAAAGGAGTACGAAGATTATGTCTAAGCTCTGAGTATTCTTGTGATGTCTTGACTTTTTTGTCTGCAGCCGTATTTTCTCTAAAGGCATCCTCATACTGACTCAAGAGCTTGTCTTCAGCTTCTTTAATTTGGTTTATTTCTGAACTGATATTGAGGTTGTTCTTTACACCAAACTCTTCTACCAAATCAATGTATTGTTCGATAGCTTCAGCAGGAGCTGCAAACTCTTGTTTAATTTGTGCCAGTAATATTTTTTCCGCGCCTTTAGAGGGTTTTTCCGAAACAGCCATTAAAATTCCTCCTTGAAATCCTTTAAAAACTGGGGTCTATGATGAAAATATCCTTGGCCTTTGTGGCACCCAAGTTCTAGAAATGTTTTCTGTTGTTCCTCAGTTTCAATCCCTTCAGCTAGCATACCTAGCTCCATGTTATTGCAAATTGTTACCACAAATCTAACAAGCTCTTGCGTATCTTCTTCAGACACAGTTCTAGCAAAATCCTTATCGAGCTTTACTAAAGTAATCGGCAAGTCTCTCAAATAACTTAATGAAGAGTAACCGGCTCCAAAATCATCCAGCGCGAGAGGTATTCCATGTTTTTTAAGTTTTTCAAAATACTCTGCAGCTCTCGACCTATCTTCAAGTTCTGCTGTTTCTGTGATCTCAAGTCCCAAATCTCCCGGATTAAGATTATTTTCTTTTACAAAATCTAAAATGAGATTACAAAAGTTTTCTTGCATAGCTGTATAAGCTGAAACATTAAGATAAACGGTGAAATCTAATTTTTTCTTTTTCTTAAATTCGAATACCTCCTTTAACTTCTGCATGGAAGCCAGCACTACAAGAGAAAATAAGCTTTCTCCTTCAACCAGAGGTATTAATTTATCATTTGGGATGATATCTCCTTTTTCGTCTCTTAATCTAAGTAGTGTTTCCACACTAACTAAGTCTCCTGTAGCAAGGTCATATTGTTTTTGGTAAGCCATGTCTATGCGATCATTTTCTAGACAGGAAATGGTATTTTTCAAAGCATCCAAAGCTGTCTCGGACTGAGCTAAGACCTCTATCAAAAAGAAAGATTCTTCTTTATCCAAAGGAATTTCGTGAACTCGAGATCTCAATAAAAATTTTATTTTTCTCAATGAGAGTTCAAGATCGGATTGAAATGAAGACCCAATTGCTTCTATTTTCTTCGACGTACCATGAGATATTATTGGAGCGATGCCAATGTCACTTATTTCAGTTGTATCAAAAACATATTGAGCAGATTGATTCATCCATTCCACCCCATCATCTTTACAAAAAATCAAATAGGGACTTGGATGATGTTGCAGGGATTTAATTAGGTATTTAGCCTGTTGATCTTCAATTATTGTCATCTTCTATAAGTTCCTCAACAACTTCAACGAAGCTATCGTTAAATGTATTTTTCATGAAAGACCAAAGTTTTAAGTGATATTTTGATTTAAAAAGTGTTTTGAAAGATCTCTTATAATTTTCCCATTCTCCTTTATCGATCATGCCAATTGTGTATTGATAATGTTGGTTTTCTCTAGACCGTAACATTATGCTGAAATATGACATGTATTTGGCATCTTCTTCAGGAGTAAGTTCCTCATCGTTTCGCAGTTTTAACTTAATCTTAACCATACTTTTTTTCATGCCTTCTAAAGCAATTTCTTGATGACTATCAGCGACATTCTGCCTAGCATTTGCTCGTGCTACTCTATTTTGCTCTCTCATTTCTTGTATTAAATAATAAATTGAAGCTACAGCTCCAATTGCTGCCAATGCTCCAACAATGCTATTAAAGTACTCAATAAAAAAATTCATGTTTTATTCCAAAAAATTGAGAATGATAAGCTTAATTGTTTTGTTCGTTTATTTAAACGATTTTTTAAAATAAATAAGGGATGAGTCTTGCTTTAACTTTTTTACAATAATCTTCATATCCTTCTAAATCATTAAGAAGAGTTTTTTCTTCAACGTTTATTCTCGATCTCAAAGCTATTGCTAAAAAAGTCAGACTAAGAAAAAGTGATAGATAAGTACCTAACCAAACATTTACTCCAGTTATAAAAAAAATAAAACCCGTATACATTGGATGTCTTACCAAGGAATAAATGCCTGTATCTATAACTTTCTGACCTCTTTCTTCTTGAATGGTGACAGTAGTTTCTGCAAACTCATTTGCATTCATTGACGCCATAACAAAAAGCATGCCAAGGATATAAATAGCCAAGCCAATATTTTTTATATTGCCTTCAAAACTAGAAGAGAGGTTTAAATGAAAAATATCTATCGGCGCCAAAGATAGTCCTACAACAATTGCAGATAACATCAAGACTGTTGCTAGTCTATCTTCTTTTGGCTGAGTCTCTGAATCGTAATTCATTCGCGCTTCAATACTTGCTGGCTTAACAATGAGCAAGTATGCAGAAGCTAGAATTGTTATTAGAAAGTGAATGGTAAGAAACAAAAGTGCATCTGGCCAATTTAGTCTTAAAGCGGGTAAATATAAAAAAATACCCAACAATGCGGTTTGAAAAAGTATCCCAAAGAAAGTTTTTACCCACAACATGTTTGTTCTCCAAAGTTATGTTATCAAAAATCCTTAATTAGTTGTTTTTTACTAAAAACTTTTCAACTGCCTTTGAAAAGATATCATTTTTATCGCCTGCTACCATATGTGCTGCATTGCTAATTTCTTCAAATTCAGCGTGAGAAACTACTTTTAAGAAATAATCTTTATCTTCCTCTGTTAAAACGTCACTCAAACCACCTCTTATTAATAACGTAGGAATATTTAAAAAATTAGCAGCCTCTTCCAAATGTCCAAAATACTCTTTTATGTCTTGGCCTTGTCTGCCTTGGAGGAATTTTGGATCCCAATGCCAATAAAACCTATCATCCTTTTTTCTTAGGTTTTTATGCAATCCGCTTAAGTCTTTTGGTTTTTCTCTGTGAGGTAAAAAGTCAGATATATAGTCAGCAGCCTCTTCTAAAGATGAAAATCCGTTTTCGGCAGATCTCATAAATTCTACAATTCTGTCCGAGCCATCTTGATTGGGATAAATGCCTATATCTACCATCGTAAGGGTTTTACATAAATTTGAATAATCCGGATCTCCAGCTAAAGATAAGGATGTCATTCCTCCAAGGGAAGCACCAACTAAATTTGCAGACTTATCATAATGTTTAATAATCGAGATCAAATCTTTTTTATGATCATGAATCTTGTAGTCTCCTGTTTCTGACCAAAAACTATCTCCATGTCCTCTTAGATCATAAGTAATAACGTGAAAACCTTTTTTTGAGATATTTTCTGCTGCATTGTCCCAAGCGAATCTAGTCTGACCACCGCCATGCAAAAAAATTACTAGAGGATCAGATTCTTTACCATAGATGGAGCCGGCAATATCATTACCTTCAAAATTTTTGAAAACTTTTAACATCTATGAGTTAGATCCACTGAGTTACAAATTCAGAGGTGTCCATTTCAGGAATCTTTTTTTGTTTTCCTGAAGCTGTGCCTACGTAAAGATATCCGATTACTTTTTGATTTTCTTCTAATTCGAGATACTTGGAAATTTTTTCATTAAGTGCAAAAACTCCGGTTCTCCACATACCAGCATAATTTAGAGCATTTAACGCAAGTAATATATTTTCCGCAGCGGCCGCAGTAGAGAGCATTTGCTCTATTTCAGGAACTTTTGGATGATTCTTGATTTCAGAAATTAAAATGACAATCATTGGTGCGCGAAATGGTGCCTCTCTATATTTTTGCAATGTCTCATCGGTAACATCCTCAATGTTGTCCTTAGCAAAATCTACAAAAATAGATGAAAGTTTTTCTAGGCCCTTGCCCGTTACTTGAATAAATCTTGAGGGTCTTTGCCAAGCATGATCGGGTGCTCTAAGAGCAGCCTGATAAATTAGCTCCATTTCTTTTTCAGAAGGATAAGGTTCAGACAATTCTCTGGGAGAGTTTCTATTGAGAATATTATTTAGTGCTTCATTCATTGTTACTTAATTTTCCTTATATCCTGACATCTTATCCCAAGCTTTGACTTTATTTTCTGAAATTCCAGCTTCGATTACATCGCCACGATATCTTTTATAAGTATAAGGAATAATAAGTTTTCTCGTATTGAAGATAAAAACTGCAATTCCCCAAACGTTGAACAAAATGCAAATGATAAAAATTTCTACTCTGATCAGGTCGGAAAACAATAAGAACATGGTAATTGAAAGATATGTCTCAGGCTTAGTTAAAAACATAGCTATTCCCACTTTTCCAGGAGGCATGATCATCCACAAAAGCATCATAATTAGTGCTAGACCTATAAACAGGAGTTCAATTTCAAATCTAGTGACTGCGCCCTCTATGATGCCGTTTAGAGCAATGAAACCGAGAAAAAAACAAACAATGGCATGAAATTTATGTTGCATTTTGTCTTCCATGAATAAATACGCATTTAATTTTCCATTGAGTTTTGTCCAAGAAGGCAGTTTTCTAAAAAAATCATCAAAGATTTCAAAGATACCTAGGCCTAAATAAACTATTGCTTCAACCCAAAGAACTATTTTTAGAGCGAGTGTTAATTCAAAAAGCTCTGTTGAAGTCACTTATTCTGGAATAAAAGTTTTAACCAAATACAGTGGTTACCAAGACAGGTCCTGAAATGATCATTGCCCATATTGCTTGAATCAATATCACTAACCAAGAGAAAAGAATACCCATTTGTCTAAAAATGACGTGTCCACCACCAGTTAATGCATAAGCATGCAAAACTCTAGCAAAGACGAATAAATCCCCCAAAATAATAATTGCTAAGTCTGGGATCTCGCCAATAATTTCGAGTGCAAACGATAAAGCAAGAAAAATAAGAGCATATTCAATAAAGTTCCCATGTGCTCTTTGAGCAGCCAATAATTCTTCACTATCCCCAGTACCAAGGCTAATTTCAGTTTTAAGTCTTTGTCTTACAGTAAGAAAAGATAGAATAATTGCAAAAAGACCGAGAGCCCCTGCATAGAACAAACTTATCATTTAAAATTAATTGTAGTTATTGCTGCTGAGCTCAAGACCTTTTAGATCCCCTTTATCACGCCATTTTTTCATAAGTTTGAAAAAATTCAGTGCTCCTCCGCCGTAAGGATTATTTTGTGGAGCCTGCATAGGCTTACCTTCATTATTGTAATAACCTGGGGTGCAACTTTCTTGAAAACTCAACATGTCTCTTGAGTTATCTATGATAGTTTTTACCCAATTTTCCTCACCTTCTTTTGAAGCCTCAACTAGAGACATATTCTTTTCTCTCATGGATTTTAAAATATATGCAAGGTGGATACTCTGTTCATCTAAAGAATGAGTATAGTTTGCTGTGAAGCCAGCTTGTTGAGGGCCAAAGAAAAAACTATTTGGGAATCCGCGACTGTGCATACCGTGCATAGTAGATAGACCATCTTTCCACTTATCCATTATTGAAAGACCTTTTCTGCCATAAATTTCATAACCACTTCTTCTGGTGTAGTCAGTTCCCACCTCAAAGCCTGTAGCAAATATGATGCAGTCAACTTCATATTCTTTGCCGTCAAAGAAAATGCCCTTTTCAGTGATTTTATCTAGGCCCTTACCTTGAGTATCAACCAAAGTCACATTTTCGCGATTGTAAGTATCTAGGTATTCATCATGGAAACATGGGCGTTTGCAAAATTGTCGGTAATAAGGCTTTAAAGATTCCGCTACGTTTGGATCTTTTACTATTTCTTCAGCTCTAGCTCTGATTTGCTCCATTTTGGCAAAATCTACCATTTCAACTTTATTCGAGATATTTTCTTTCCCAACAAAGTTCATAAATTTATCGGCCATATATGGCTTGAGGCCTTTTTTATAAAAATCTTTATTGAATGGTGCAAGTAATGCCCACAAAGCCATTCTGAGTTTAGATGGTCCTGATGCCCTGAATGCTGACAATATAGTTCTGAAAATTTCAGTCCAACCATCGTTTACTAAATCTTCTCCGCTGAATTCCCCTGCTAGAAATCCTTCAAAGTTAGCTCTTCTTTTTTCATGCCACCCAGGCTTCATAGAATTAAACCAAGCTTCATCGGTTTCTCTATTTGCTCTCACGTCTATCGACGAAGGAGTTCTTTGAAAAACATAAAGCTCTTTTGCAGATGCTCCCAAATGAGGAATGCATTGTACAGCAGTTGCTCCTGTACCAATGATGGCTACTTTTTTGTCGGAAAGATTTTTCAGGTCTCCGTGAGAAGATCCTCCGGTATATTCGTAATCCCAACGACTTGTATGAAAAGTATGTCCTTTGTAGTCATTAATTCCATGAATTGCAGGCAACTTTGGCCTGTTCAAAGGCCCATTTGAGTGAACTACAAAATTCGCAGTTATTTCATCGCCTTTGTTGGTTTTGATTGTCCATAATCCAGAATCATCCGACCACTTTGTCTCAGTGACTTCTGTTTGTAAAATTGAGTTTTCGTAAAGCTTAAACTTTTCAGCAATAACACCGCAGTACTCTAGAGTCTCAGGCGCATTGGTGTATTTTCTTTTGGGGACAAAGCCTGTTTCTTCAAGCAAAGGAAAGTAAATATAAGATTCAATGTCACATGAGGCTCCAGGATATCTGTTCCAATACCAAGTCCCTCCAAAATCTCCGCCTTTTTCAATGATTTTGAAATCATCAAATCCTGCTTCTCTTATCCTTGCAGCGGCAAGCATTCCACCAAAACCACCGCCGATAATTGCAATTTCAGTATGAAGTTTTAAAGATGCCCTTTCTGCTTTTTTTTCAACATATGGATCTTCTACAAAATATGAGAAATCACCTTTTACTTCCTGATACTGGTCGTTCCCATCAGAGCGAAGACGTTTATCTCTTTCCTCTCTGTACTTTTGACGAAGCTTTTCTGGATCAAAATCAAAATTTTCTATATTTGCTGCCATATCGAATTACCTTAATAAATTTAAAAAAATATAACTTATGACATTTCTCGTGTCAAAAGATTGTTTTTCTGCAAAGAATTATGCAAGAAAAATAGGAATATTAGATTTATAGATAAGTATCCTGCCAAAGGAATAATATATTTGTTCGCTTCAGGAAAGAAAAAAGAAGTTAGGAAAACTCCTATTAAAAAAACTATTCTGAAAACATCTGCCAGCAAAGCCTTCTTGCTGTCCAACCACAAAGAAACACAATATGCTGTTGAAACCATTGCTATAGCAACAACAATACCTTGCAGTAGGTTCAGTTCACCCAATTCAATAAAGACTGTGCTGATAAGAGACACGAATATCAGTTGAAAGAAAGCGTAACTTTTGGACGCAAAAGAGGAATTAGGATTGTATTTTTCAAAATTTTGAACATCGAAATCTATTTTTGGAGATAAATGACCTGAGTCGGTTGGAATCCATCTGGTTGGTGCAACCAAGACATAAAGCTTATCCTTAAGATTTTTTGTATGGAATATTTCTCTTAGCATCTTCACATAAATATGAAGATTTGCCCAAACAGGATTAAAGGTTTTTAAAGGACCCCTTATGCCATAAACAGGAGAAACATTTTCTTCCTCCTCCTTGAAAGTTCCAAACAATCTATCCCAAATAATAAATACCCCGCCATAATTCTTATCTATGTATTCCTCATTTTGAGCATGGTGAACTCTGTGATTAGAGGGAGAAACGAAAAATAACTCGAACCATCCCAATTTAGAAACATGTTCTGTGTGAACCCAAAATTGATAAATCAAATTAATGGAAGCTACCGAAACAAAAACATAAGAAGGCACGCCGATAATGAAAAGCGGAATATAAAATACCCAAGTCAAAAAGAAACCTGTGCCAGTCTGTCTTAAGGCAGTAGATAAATTGTAATCCTCGCTTTGGTGATGAGCTACATGCGATGCCCAAAAAATTTGTCTCTCGTGACTGATTCTGTGAAACCAATAATAAAAGAAGTCATAGGCAACAAAGGCAATGATCCAAGTAAGAATTGAACTTGAATCCCATCTTGGCAATGAAAAATGTGTTTCCACAAAGAAGAAAACTGCTCCACCTAAACCTATTTTCAATGCCGAACTAGTAGACCGAAGCGCTCCCATAAACATACTAGACAAAGCATCATTGGCTCGGTAAGTATTGTTATTTTTTAACCAACCATAAGATAGTTCTATTAGAATGGCTAATAAGAAAAACGGAACTGCATACGGAACATAATCCATAATTTCTATAGTTGTTTAATTGCACAAAGCTTGTTGCCTGAGGGATCTCTCAAATAAGCTAAGTACATTTTCATGCCTTCAAATTCTCTAACGCCAGGCGCATCTTCAATTGAAATTCCACCAGCTTCAAGGCCTGCTGCATGCCATTTATCTCCCTGAGCTTCATCTTCTATATTGAATCCGATAGTTGAGCCATTTCCTGCTGAAGCTGGCTCCCCGTCAATAGGCTCTGAAATACAGAAAGTCATTCCCTCTAAAAAATAAAAGTAACGAGTTTGACCAGTAAGATTTGGAACCATGAGTCCTGGTTTTGCACCTAAAACTCCTAAAACATTGTCGTAAAAAGTTTTAGATTCCTCAATATTGTTTGCTCCAACCATGATATGACTAAACATAATTACCCCTGTGATTTATTTTTAATTTTTAGAAGGGTCTGTCGCCTACGACTGTAACCCTTTCAACCTTTCTTACTTGCGGCCAATAGTCTGATACGGCGTAGTGTTGGCACGCTCTATTATCCCAAAAAGCAATCGAATCCTTTTCCCAGATAAATCGACACTGATACTCAGGTATTGCCGCTTGGGCATATAAGAAATCTAGCATAATGGAAGATTCTGTAGCATCCCAGTCTTTTATATATTGTGTAAAAGCTTTGTTTACGTATATAACTTTTTGTTTTGTATCCGGATGCGTACGAATCACAGGATGTTCAGGGCTTGGATACTTTTGATTAAAAGCCTCTATTTCTGCTTCACTTTTGCCTTGTTTTATTAATCTTTGTCTAAAACCAGCAAAATCATGAACAGCAATTGCTCCTTCTAACTTTTTCTTCACTTCTTCAGACAGCCCATCATAGGCCATGCACATGTCAGAAAATAAGGTATCGCCTCCAACCTGAGGACCCTCGATCATGCGCAGAATAGATCCCAAGGAAGGTTCTTCCCTCCAAGTAACATCAGAGTGCCAAGTGTTTTCTCTACCTTTGCTCTTTTCGTTGTGAGTTATGCTGAGAACTTCTGGATATCCTTCTTTGTGCGGCGCAAAAGGATGAACTTCCAGTTCACCAAATTGTTTTGCAAACCTTAAATGATCTTCGGTACTGAGATGCTGCTTGCGAAAAAAAATTACTTTGTAAATGAGTAGAGCTTGGTAAATCAATTCATAAGTTTCCTTATTGAAATCTTCTCTTAAATCGATTTCCAGAAGCTCTGCTCCAATATTTGGAGACAATTGATTAACTTTGAAAGGCAAATCCAATTTTTCAAAATTTTCAAAATTCAAATTTTTCATTTAAATATAGGTTAAAAAATTTAAAGTTCATTTACAACCTCATCATAAGATGGCATTGATTTAGCAGCACCTTTTTTGGTCACTGATAATGATGCTGCACAATTTGCGAATTTAACGGCAGAAAGCATATCTGGATTTTCCGAAAGAGAAAATCCCAGGGCCCCTACGAAACAATCTCCTGCACCAACTGTATCAATAGCTTCAACTTTTCTTGATTTGAAATATTTTCTTTTTCCATTTGCATATGCAAATACTCCTAAATCTCCCAGGGTAATAACAACATTTACATGCGAGGGAATATTTAACGAGGAAAAATTCTTATCGATAAAATCTATATCAACTGAGTGGGGAGCCTTATTGAGAAGGCCTAAAAATTCAGTCTCATTAACTACTAAAATATCTGTTTGCTCCAACAATGATTTTGATGGTTCTTTGTACGGAGCTAAATTGAGTATCGTTAAACAATTTTTTTGTTTCGCGCGCTTGAATAAATCTGAAGTCTCAACTTCTTCCAGCTCCATCGTACCAATTACAATTGAGCAAGCTTCTAATTCCTTATTGCTTACTTGTTTGCTTTTGGAATTCTTATTTATGCCTGGAAAAGCNACGACTTCATTTCTNCCATCTTCTANTACNTTNATNAATGCAACNCCNGATTGTCCTTTCTTNCTGCTCAAGTTCTTNNTATTTACNTTTTCTCTNTCGATNAAAGACTCNAGNTCCTGACCAAATAAATCTTTGCCAATGGTTCCTACAAAACTTACCTTTGCGCCCAGTCTCGCTAAAGCAACTGCTTGATTCGCACCTTTTCCTCCCAAAAAGAATTCTATTGAGTTTGCTTCAATTGTTTCGCCTTCTTCAGGAGATCTAGGAAGATAAGCAAAAAGATCCATATTAATGCCACCAAAAACAATAAAGTCAGACATCTTTTATGATTTTTTTAATTGCGAACTTATATTTTCTCGGAGATTCTCTGTTCTTTGAATAAGATTTTCTAAACTTAATTCTCCTATGCCGGATATGGTAGTGTTAACTTTACCTTTCCAAGGATCGGTCCACTTTGATGGAATCTCGCCATTAGCAAGACCAAACAATCCGCCAACAGTTGCTCCATTGCAATCGGTNTCCCATCCCGCTGAAACTGCTTCNCCNANTGCTTCATCAAAAGAATCTTGAAAACTTAAAAAAGCCCAAACAACTATGGCTAAATTATTGAGGCTATGGACTGGGGAAAGATCTTTATATTTGTCTATGATTTTGTTGCAAGCTTTACCGACATTTTTTATCCCTACTTCCACTGCTTTATAGGCATCTGAAGTTTTGTCTATGTATTTTAAAGCTTCTTCAACTGCATCTATTCTCTTTTCTTTGACTGGTATTAGAGCTGCAAGAGCAGCAATATATGCAGAACATTCTACGGCACACCCTCTATGAGATAGGCGCGCGTCTTTTCTTGCCAAGTCTGCAGCTATTGCCGGATTGCCAGGCAGAACCCAACCATACATATCGATTCTTATTTGTGCTCCAATCCAATCATTAAACTCATTATCGCTCAGAGTATCGATATCAAATTTTCTTTCTCCGCCCCACTGATAATCAAAGTTCATGTTTTTTAGTAACTTGATGTACGCCTCTCTTTCTGCCGTAAAAGTAGCACCAGCTGGCAGTTTGTTAATCCATGTCCTTGCAATGTCATCTGTATCAAGTTTTAAGCCATGTTCTTCGAGCATCATTAAAGCTAATACTGTGTAAGTGATGTCGTCATCTTGTTCAGCTCTATTAATTTTTCCCTTGCAACAATTAATTGATAAGCCTTTTATTAATGGATGCTCGACATGATTTATATAATCCCTCAACGGGAAAGACTTTGCTTCTTTAAGGTAGTTTTCTAAAGAATCTTTTCCTTCTCGCATTGATAAAATTTCTATGGGCTTACCAAGCAAACAACCTGAAATCCTTCCTTCCCAAGCTGCTTTTATTCTGTTCATCATTTTTTAATTTTTATAGCTTTGAGAAAAAGCCCAAAAGAATTTTATTTTCCTCTGATTCTTTCAATTATTAAGCCAATTAGTAACAAAAATACAAACAAGGCAAACCTTAAATCAGTAATAAAGGGGGTTTCTACAGGAATGGCTATCGTCTTATCTAAGGCCTCAACTTTGTATTCATGCCTTTCATCAAAAACAGGATTCAGGCCGATTTCAAACAAATCTCTTCTGCTTCTGTATCTAAATATTGCAACAATGTCCCAGTCCTCCATTCCTTGGGCGGCAACGATATCCAAAGCCGGATTTAAAACAAAAGCAAAGAATACTGGATGTGAGGCTCTTTTAAACTGTTGTGGCCACATGTATTCCATGTAGTGCATCTGCAAATCTAATGAAGTTGCTCCCTCTCCAGTAGCTTCCATAGTTCGTGGTGATTCGTTCCTATCAAGAAAGTTCACCATATAAAAGTCTTTGCCATCATCCTCATTCATGAACTGGAATGCTTTTTCCCATTGCCCAGAATCTCTTCTTGCTGAGTTACTCTCATCGAAGATTTTTTTGTAGCTTTCTATTTCTTGCTCTGTTAGAGGGCCAGATAAATTTGTATACCAGAGAAAAAATAAAATATAGACCAAGCTAATTGGCAACCAGATTTTTACGGAAAGAGGCATTGATGAAATTCTAATTGTGAAATAATTAAACTTTTTTTGTTGTCCAAAATTTTAACATATTCAATGTAGTATCATCTTTTGCAAAAAATTGATGATACAGCGCGGCAAGAATATGAATAACAATCAATGCAATGATTGCGTTGGTACAAAATTCGTGAAACCCTCTTATTATAAAAAATGTATTTTGGTTATGCGCTGCAAAAGCCAAATCGATGCCAAAAACTATTATTGGGTCTGAAGCAAAGCTCGCCATTGATATTCCAGTAATTATGAGTCCTGCCATAAGAAAATATAAAGAATAGTGTCCTAATTTTGCAGAAGCTACCTGCCAGGCAGGCATCGTTGATGGAAGTTTTGGAGCTCCATAAACATATCGTAATATTATTCTTAATATAAATAAGAAAGTTACTATCATACCGGCTGTTGCATGATCAGATCGTGACTCAAGTCTGTCCCATAGTTCCATATTGCCGCCAAACTTTTGGGCGACATTAAGATCCAACATGATAATAATTGCCATAAGCCAATGAATTATTTTCTGTGTCTTTAGGTAATCGATAGTCATAAATTATTAAGTAAAAAATCTTCTTATATTCATATGAGAATGCGTTGAGATCTTTTGAAGTATTCTAGTCCAGTGAATATTGTTTTGCTTCATAAAAATTTAAGAATTTCCGATAATTCTGCTTTGTATCACGGCTGTAAAGCTGACAAATCTTTGATCATATACGCATACGATAAAGATTATTGGAGAATCAACGGAAGATCAGAAAGACAATTTCAATTTTGTCTTGACTCTTTAGGTGAGTTAGATGAAAAGCTTAATAAGCTCAATAGAGATTTGTTCGTCTTTGAGGGCGATCTTAATGAACTTGCTTTGTGGATAGACAAAAACTTTCCTCAGTCTAAGATTTTTTTGAATCAATCAACCGACATTCATTATCACAGAAATCTTAAAGCAAAGTTCTTTAGCAAGTTTGAAGACTCTGGAAGGTTGTATGAATTTGAAGATTTTGGAATTCAAACAGAAAATCACAATAAAGACGATTGGTCTTCAAATTGGCATAGAATAATGACTCAGAAGTTATTACCACCTCCACAAATTAACCATTCCTCAAAAGTTAAGCCCAAAGATTTATTAGATTTTAAAGCATTTAAAAAAAAGCTATCTCTTACAGATTCAAAAAAAAATAGTTTTCAGCTTGGTGGCGAAGATAAAGCAAAAAAACTTCTTTCATCTTTTTTAGAAAAGCGGATGGATGGATATTCTATAAAAATGTCCAGTCCCGTTGAAGCTGAACATTCTTGTTCAAGATTATCCCCACACATATCGTTTGGAACAATATCATTAAGAACTATCTTTCAAGAAGTTCAGAAAAGCATGAATAGCTCCCTTTTCAGGAAAGATCTTTACTCATTTAAAAAAAGACTTCACTGGCATTGTCATTTTATTCAAAAGCTTGAAACCGAGCCTGAATTAGAATTCAAATCCATGCATCCAATGTGTGATTCTTTGAGAGAGGATGAGAATGATGAACTTATTGAGAAATGGATTTCAGGAGAAACTGGTTTTCCATTTTTAGACGCTTGCATGGTTTTCTTGAAAGAAAAAGGTTGGATTAATTTTAGAATGCGGGCAATGATCATGTCTTTTGCCTCCTATAACCTATGGCAGCCTTGGCAAAAAACTTCACCTCGTCTTGCTGAGCTTTTTGTAGATTACGAACCAGGCATTCACATATGCCAAGTGCAAATGCAAAGCGGTGTAACGGGTATCAATCTGCCAAGAATATACTCAGTCTTAAAACAAAGTAGCGACCAAGATCCATCTGCAATGTGGATTAAAAGCCAAATTAATTCTTTAAAAAATATAGAGCCGAAAAACATTCACGAAGCAGAATTAAATGAGATCTATCATGAAAAAATAGTTGACCTAAAAGCTTCGGCAAAAAAAGCTCGAGAAACAATTTGGTCGGTAAGAAAAGGTTCTGACTTTAAGAAAATTGCTAAAGACGTTTACCTGAAACACGGCAGCAGACTCAGAAGGGCTTAGTCTTTAGTCTAAGTCAATTGCATATTTCTTAAGAATCTCTAAATCAATAATTTTTATAGACTTTCTATTTGTTCTTCTTAAAAAGATTTTAGGGGCCTTATCGTTCTCATAAGCTTCTTTCCAACGTTCTGCACAAACGCACCAGTGATCGCCTTCCTTTAGACCTGGAAAATTAAATTCTTCTCTTGGCGTAGAAAGATCATTACCTCTTGATTTAGAAAATTCTAGAAAATCATCTGTTATGTATGCACAAACAACATGCAAGCCCTGATCCAAATTATCGGTGTGACAAAATCCATCTCGAAAGAAACCAGTAATAGGATTTGAACAACATTCCTCTATTTCTTCTTCAAAAACATTGAATTGTTTTTCCATTTTAGGTGACCACCAAAATTATGAGGCAGAGTATTAAAGTTAATAAAGTAAGTATTACACTCAATAAGTGCAGATACTTAAAACTTTTATCTCTTCCTTCATCCCTTGCTTTGTTTGTCGCCGGAACTATCAAATACGAAATACTCATTAATAAAAAAGAAACAAAAAAAAGTATTTGAAGCGAAAGACGATCACCAATTACTGATAAGACAACTCCTACGAGACTGAGAACTGCCACATTTAAAAATAATTTTGGAAAAATTGCTCTTAGAAAGGGTCCGGCTTGTTCTTCAGAGTACACTTTAAAAATAGTAGGAGCATTTAAAGCAGCCTGAAATAAAATCATTCCAGCCATTAGTCCCGCAAGAAAAAGATATAAATTGTTCATAAGATTACTCTTCTGTTAGTGATTTTGCCCATAAAGAAATATCTGGTACTTCTTGGGCGTTGAAAATAAATTCTTGGCCTGGGCCAATATTTGTATCGACTAATAATTTTCTATTGTCTTTCCATTTTAGACGGTTTAAAAAAATATTACTCTTCTTCTTAGCAGCACTTGCAAAATATTTTTTGGGAAACTGCCACATAGATTTCTTGTGGTTAGGTGCGCTAAGCACTAGTTTTTTAGAGAATTTTTTAAATAAACCAAAATTTTTTCTTGATACATAAATTGTATTGTTTTTATATTTTCGATATTTTGGATCGTGTGGATGTGAAAGATTGTGTTTTTTTAAAAAATTAGAAATCTGTTTGTCGCCTTCCAAAATTTCTTCAATTTGTAACCAACCAAAAATTTTATGGATATCTATTTTTGGATTTTCTGTCTTTTTAAACCAGCCAAAAAATAAAAAAAGATCTCCTATACCTACATCGTTATTTTTAAGCTCAGATTGTGCGCTACCCGCCTGTCCAAAAAGTCCAATTTTGTCGTTAAGAGCGGGATCATAATGGCAAAAGTCTTCTGAAGTGACCTGTGTGGCTGAAACTTCCTTCAAAGCTTGAGTTCCATTGATACCATTGAATTTAAGCTCATGATATTTTTTTGGAGATTTTCCATTTTGAGGAATAGGAAGAGAGAAAATATCATCATTCTTAAATATGGGTGAAGGTCTACCTCCATATTTTGAATCAAATCCTTTTCTGCTTAAAATAACTCTTTTCATAAAATGATTTGTAACTATGGCCAAAGCTTTTCTTTTTCACAACCCTAGATGCAGCAAGTCTAGACAAGCCCTAAATCTCCTTGAGAAAGAAAAAGAAAATTTTGAGGTTTTCATGTACCTTGATGAGAAACTCGAAAAAGACTTTTTGAAAGAAATAATTCAAAAACTTGGCATGAGCCCAAGAGATCTTTTGAGAACAGGAGAATCTGCATATAAAGAGAATAACTTAAAAGATTCTAATATTTCAGAAGAAGAAATCATTAATTTAATGATTGAATATCCCAAGCTGATTGAAAGACCAATTTATGTAAAAGGGTCTAAAGCTATAGTTGGCAGGCCGCCAGAAAATGTTTTGAAGATTATCTAATTAATCTCTCAAAAGTTTTTTAGGTTTAAAAATATTTGTTAGTCCTATACCAACTAAAATACACAAAGAGCCCAATATCACCTTCTGATCTATATTCTCATTTAAAAATATTGCGCCCCAGAAAATTCCAGTAATNGGTACCAANAAAATTATCGAAGAGGCTTGAACTGGGGAAGATCTTTGTAACANAACAACGTACGCAATAAATGAGATGCCCGTTGAAACCAGGCCAAGGAATAAGGTTGCTAAATAAGTTTTTAGTGACAGATCAAATGAAAAAGATTGTGGCTCGGACAGAAATAAAGGAATTGAAAAAACAAAACCTGACAGCATAGTTGCAGAAGCAAGAGCTGATGAATTTATATGGTTCAATTTAAATAAGACATTGTTTGAATATGCATAACAAAAAGCTCCAATTAGGCATAAAGTTACTGGGAAAAAAACTACTCTAATTTCATCGAGTCCTATAAAAATTAAGAGTCCAATAAAGCCTGCTAGAAGACCAATTACTTGGAGGAAGGTGGTATTCTGTCTAAAAAGTAAGATTGCAATAATTAGTGCAAATAAAGGTGAAGTTCCATTTAATATAGAAAGCATACCAGCAGTAAGCTCTTGAGCAGACCAAGCAAAAAGAAAGAAAGGCAAGGCGGCATTTATTATTCCAAGTAAAATCAAAGACGGGGTCACTTTTGACATCTTTAAAAATTCTTCTTTATTGATAAACAATGGCCCTAGTAGAAGAGCAGCCAGTAAAAGCCTTATTGAGACTAAGTGAGAAGGAGAAATTTCTTCTACTACTAAGCGTGTAAACATAAAAGAAGCTCCCCAGCTTAGACTCACAAATAAAACCAGCAGCCAATTGATAATTGTTGTCTTCATGATTACCTAAGCTTTTCTGAACTAATTCAAAGCTTCTTTTTCGTGAGTGGTTGGCGGGCCAAAAAAATGATCTATGGCTTGTCTCAAGCTTGAAGCTTTTTTCATATCAAGAAATATTTTATTCCAACCCATGAATGTAATTTTAATTGGATTAAAGGTATTTACATTGTTTACAAGGCCGTAATTCACAGGACTTTCCTCAGGTTGAAAAGTACCAAACAGGCGGTCCCAAATAATAAGTAAGTTTCCATAATTTTTATCTATGTATTCTGGGTTTGAGCCATGATGAACTCTGTGGTGGGAAGGAGTATTGAAAA
>FUFK010037882.1_pt1 | contig 20611 bp, 20 predicted proteins | sample 1021851 | NCBI WGS metagenome assembly FUFK01 (sample SAMEA51879418, study PRJEB19060) | metagenome
ATTGGGATAAGTTGTCGGTGTTCTTTGATTATCCTAAAGACATTAGACGTGCGATTTATACCACCAACGCCATAGAGTCATTAAACAGTGTGATTCGCACAGCAGTCAATAAGCGTAAGGTATTTCCTTCAGATAAGGCGGCGTTTAAGGTGGTGTATCTGGCAACCCATCAAGCATCTAAAAAGTGGTCGATGCCTATCCGCAATTGGACGTCGGCATTAAATCGATTTATGATTATGTTCGGTGAGCGTGTAAGCTTGCATTTAATCTAATCGGCAGGAGGCTTTCCTAAATTTTGTGTAATTGTTAATGCAAGCTAAATGGCAGTTACACAGAATCTGGGATGGTCTCGGTTTAATACTCTAACCCCACTCTAATCCTATTTTTCTATGTTTGGTGTTACTTATTCTCCGGTAGATCAAACATACCAAATAGGTATGGAGCTGAGTCTCTCCCTACTAACGTTGTATATCCAGCAGTATCTCCAGTTACTACACCACAGAAATCTACCTGTGAGTTAGGCAAAATATCACCAGAAGACCTTACTGCCATTACGTTTACATAGCCACGATATGCAGCATACATAAATGCATTAGTTACTGGGGGGGTTATAGTACGATCAACTTTAATATCGTGTACTGTTCCCGTAAAACAAAAGCGTTTACCCGTTTCAGAAAAAATATCTTTCCTTATCATTTCATAGCTAGTTTCAGGGATGTTATTCAGCTCATCCCAAGTCATACCAACTACTCCATCCCAAATAATCAAATAACTAAGTAACTCGGAAATATCACCCTCATCTGGTAGTGAGTTTACTGTGACCCATGCTGTCAAATCCGTAGAACCAAACTTGGGAGATTTTAGTTACGCAGCTTGACGATAATAATCAAACCACACCTGTCTTGGCGATTTATAACCCAAACCCTTTTGAATCCTAGTCTGATTGTAGTACAGCTCGATGTATCCAATAATATCTCTGATGGCTACAAACCTTGTTTTATAGTCTTGGTGATATACCAGCTCATTCTTTAATGTGCCCCAGAAGCTTTCTATCGGAGCATTGTCATAGCAATTACCTTTGCCGCTCATTGAGCCTGTAAACTTATGCTGCTCGATAATCTTATGGTACGCATGGCTACAATATTGGCTACCTCTATCTGAATGAACAATCAGTCCTTGAGTAGGTCGTTTGTTCTTGATTGCCATATTGAGTGCACGGCATACTAAATCAGCGGTCATGCGCTTATTGATAGCGTAGCCGACAAGCTCTTTGGTGTATAAATCTTTCACTCCAGCCAAATACAACCAGCCCTCATGTGTCCAGATATAAGTAATATCGCTTACCCATGCTTGGTTAGGGCGACTGGTGTCAAACTGCTGATTGAGCACGTTTGGATAGACAAGCTTATTATGGTTTGAGTCAGTGGTGACCTTAAAGCGCTTATGACTACGACATTTAATGCCGTGTTCCTCTTTGATGCTTCTAACCATATATTGGCTAATATCGTACCCTTGCGCTCTTAGGTGGGCATGCAGTCGATCTACGCCATAACGTTCTTTCGTTTCATTGTGAGCGGCTTTAACCAGTAACTCGCACTGATTACGATGTACCTGCTGACAGCTGATATGACGACCTAGCCAGTCATAGTAGCTTGAGGGTTTAACCTGTAGTACGCGGCACATGCTACTAATGCTAAAGACTTGCTGGTTGTCTTTGATAAAGGCGTACTTGACTAGCTGTGCCTTGCAAAGTACGCCGTCGCCTTTTTTAATATCTCTCGTTCCTCTTCGGCTATTTTAAGCTGTCGTTTGAGGCGTTTGTTCTCTTCAATCACGGCTATGAGCTGTGGATCGTACTGCTCTGTCCCTACAAGCTTGCCTTGATTGGCTTTGTTATGCCAATTAGATAAGGTCTGCATGGCGATGCCAAGCTGCTTTGCAGTAGCTGAGATATTGCCATTATTATCTGCTATCTTCTTGACAGCTTCAGCTTTAAATTCGTTACTGTAGGTTCTTAATTTCTTGGTCATGGTAAACTCCTATAATTGTGCTTAGTTTACCAAGTTTAGTTGTACGGTTTCTTCAGCATAGCTCACTGGCATATTGTTGTTATAGAGAGCAATAGCGGAAGCTAATGTAGGAGCCTTCTGTTTTAACTCCTTTATTTCATTTTTACTTAGAATTTCTTCAGCTGTTGTTTTCGGCTCAGTTACCATTATTGACTCAGCGGGTATTGCTACGCGGGGCTCAGTAGAAGTACTTTTTAAATCATCTTCCACTGTATTGTCACTTGAGCATGCAAACAAATAAAGTGTGGTAGCAACTATAATTAAGTGTTTATACAAGACGCTATTTCTCTTAGTCAAAAGATTATTTACCTATTCTATATCATATTTAAGAAATAAAAAGGCTACCGACTAACTACTGATCACTAGCTTGAGAAGTCGTAATCTGTTTCATTTTCATCTAAATCACCCTCCGATATACTCGGGGCAGTTCAAATGCTCTATGTTGCACTGAACATATCTAATATCTAATAAGGTTTGAGCCTTATTTTTAGTTTAAATCATTCCATGGGAGTGACTCAAAATAATCTTGGACTACTGCATACATATCTTCTGGAGGTACTTCTGTATCGATATCTATTTCAAGAGAGAGGGTATGAAAATCCTCAAGTGAGAGTCTTTTTATCTCTTCATCTCTCATTCCAAACTGATTTAAGTAATCTTCTATTCCTTTACGCTCAGAGCATTTAATCAGTTTCTCTAATACAGTTTTTTTAGTTTCGTTTGAGTATAAAAGACTTGCTTCTTGGTTTAAAAGATAGTGAATATCGAAAACATCCTGACGGCGACTGCGAGTTCTAACAACCTGTTGTATTATGCTGCGATACTTCTCAGCTACGAGCTGTTCAAGCGAATAACATAAAACATTGAGTCGGTCAGTTAACTTAAAATTCTCAGTATCACTTACTGATACACTTTCATTGAAGCTAATATCAAGCTCAACGATATTAGAAGATTGCTTGTTCTCTAGGCGTTTTATAGCATTCTGATTAGTGCTATCCGCGTATCCAATTCTCGCTTTATAAGCCGGAAACGTTACTTTACTAGGATCTTTAGGCTGGTATTTTATAGAATGAACTAGGAGCTTTAAGTTGTAGTCACTTAAAGCAACAACAGCTGTAATTTGTTTGCCTAGCTTTAACTCTAGCTCTTCTTTACTTAAAACCTCCATATTATCTAAAGCAGATAGGTCTAGATCGGTTGTATAGCGTTCCGAGCCATAAGCTAAAGATAATACTATTCCTCCTTTTATGACTAAGTTTTGCGACAAGATTTTATCACGAGAAACAGCCAATAAAATTAAGTGAATAGCTTGCCTAAATTTTTTTTCATCATCATTTTCTGCTCTGTCTATCCATTCTTCAATATTTTTCATTTTTAGTTAAACACACTATGATTAAGGGAGAGACACCAATCCTCACTATATGAGTCTGAGTAAGGTTCATTTGATATCATTTTACGACTTCCTCCTCTAGCTGTGGAATAATTTTTCCATTCAGCGATTATAGGATCCTGAATACCCAAATGAGAGTTTAAGATGAAACCAATGCGACTTTTATCGATAGCAGTGCCATATAGCTCAACTGAGTCTATGATCTCATTTAAAAGAACCTCTGCCATTTCTTCATAGATCTCTAAAACATGTTGAAATCCACCGCATAAATCGGGATTTCTCACCATTTCCAAGAACAAATCTCCAATACTAATAATTCTAACGACTTCGCCTTTGTTCATATGAGGGTAAAGGTGTGAGCGAGAATGCACATTAAGGTATTTACCCTTAATTTTGATACGCTCAGAAGGGTATGGAGGTATAAAGACATTATTCTTTTCTAGGTTTTCGCCATTTGGGCTGTTTTCTGAGAGAAGTTGTGACTGTGTTTTCTTCCACAATGGTCTGGTAGGAGTAATATAGTCAATTCTTTTTGGGATTCTGTTAGTGAGATTGTAGAACCTCATTGCGCTCAAATACGTTATATAGCCTATATTATATAGCGAGCAAACTATTTCTAGGTCGCTAGGATTTTTGTTAGCGATAACGAAGTAGTTGTCATATGGTTTTTGTGCTAAGCCGCTAGATACAAGATAATCTGTAACTTCAGATAATTTTTTCTTTAAATTACTATCCGTCCTAAACCCTTTTATATTTTGGTTTTGGAAAGATCTGGTTTCACGTATGTGATGCAGAAACTCATACAACTCTGAATCGAAGAAAGCTGTTTTTCCCTCCAGCCCAATCACCCAAAGGCTTGCGGCCTCTTCTATAGAAATTGTTTTCTTCATATTGGTCACATATTGTTTATAAGTCCTTAGGACTTATAAACAATATGTGACTAGTTTGCAAGCTTTTTTTTGTAAATGATAGAAATTTTACCCAAGTTAGAGCTGATAAGGCTTTCAAGAATTGACACAACCTACAGGGCATATTAAAATGCGTCCTTAGGACGCATTTTAATATGCCCTGCGGTAAGTAGAAAACTATGTTATTTAAAGATAACGTATACCCTAAGGGAACCACCTATTTCACCCTTCAAACCTATTAACAGACCACTTAAAACAGACTGGTATAATGGAACCACTTATAACAGACTATTTTAGGTGTTTATGTTTATNAGAGCGTATCTACGAGCGTCTACCAAAGAACAAGATGCTAAGCGTGCCAAAAGCGAGCTCATAGCATTTGCCAACGATCATGGCCACAAAATTGCTGCCTTCTATGTCGAAAACGAATCAGGCGCTATCTTGGCGCGACCAAAGCTGATGCAGCATATGAATCCTTTCCATGGTCGGCATTTTCAGGGCGAAATCATTCTTTGGGCTGTGCGCTGGTATTGTAAATATGGCATTAGCTATCGTGAACTGCAGGAAATGCTGGCCGAACGGGGTGTGAATGTTGATCACACGACTATTTACCGTTGGGTTCAACGTTATGCTCCTGAAATAGAAAAACGTTTACGCTGGTATTGGCGTAATCCTACAGATTTACATTCATGGCATATGGATGAGACTTATATCAAAGTGAAGGGGCGATGGACTTACCTGTATCGTGCAGTTGATCAACGGGGTCATACGATTGACTTTTACCTTTCCGCTAGACGGAACAGTAAATCAGCCTATAGTTTTCTAGGAAAGATCTTCAATACGGTGAAAAAATGGCAAATTCCACGGGTCATCAATACAGATAAAGCAGCGACCTATGGCCATGCCTTATCACGATTAAAGCGAGAAGGAAAATGTCCAGTAGATATTGAGCACAGGCAGATTAAGTATAAAAATAATGTCATTGAATGTGATCATGGTAAGTTAAAGCGGATCATCAGGGCCACATTAGGATTCAAATCTATGAAGACGGCTTATGCCACAATTAAAGGTATTGAAGTCATGCGTGCACTACGTAAAGGACAAGCATCGTCATTTTATTATGGTCAGCCTCAGGGTGAAGTGTGTCTAATCAACAGGGTTTTCGGTCTCTAAGTACTTTTTAAAGGGAACATCATCGACTCAAATCTCTATTTGCAACAGTGCCTTACATTTCGTATTTTCTATTTGTAACGTAATTTCAGTAATATTATGATTATGTTTTAGAACTTCTAAGGCCTTTTGATAGAGTTGATCTGTATTGCTATTCGGAGCAACCAAATGAGCAGTTAAATGAATATTTCTTGAGGATATAGCCCAGACTTTCAACTGATGAATCCCTTCAACGCCCTCTAGCTTCAATAAATCATTTCTTAACGACTCAATATCAATCTCATCAGGAACTCCTTCAAGCAGAATATTAATACTTTGTTTTAATAAAATCCAAGTTCGAGGTAAGACCCAGAAGCCAATTAACACAGCGATTACGGTATCAACCCACATCCACTGGGTAAAATAAATAACTATTCCTCCGATAATCACGCCTATCGATCCTAGAGCATCACTAAGAACTTCTAAATATGCACCTTTTATATTTAGACTTCCTTCAGCACTAGCAGAAAGGATTTTCATTGAAATCAAATTTATGACCAAACCACCAACCGCGACAATCATCATTCCAACACTTTGAATTTCAGCAGGATTCGTAAAACGTTGATAAGCTTCATATACAATATATATTGCTACCACAAAAAGCATCACCGCATTAAACAGAGCCGCTAAAATTTCAAATCGCTGATAGCCAAAAGTTCTTTTATCATCTGCGGCTTTTTTACCAATTTTGATAGCGGCAAGAGCAATAGCTAAAGCGGCTGCATCAGTAAACATATGAGCTGCATCAGATAACAAAGCCAAACTTTGGGTAATAAAAGCAGCGACAACTTCTACTATTAAATAAGTAGTCGTTAAACCTAAGGCAACCATTAACTTCTTACTATTTTCTTCAGTAACAACCGCATGGCTATGATCATGATGTTCTGACATAAAATATTTTCCTTATTCTATTTATGATGAGCAGAGATATTGGATAACAGCCAATATCTCTGCTGTAAATCGACTAATCTATTGGATTAAGAAACTTTTTTTTCATTTATCCAACGATAAAGCACGGGTAACAGCACCAAAGTTAGTAATGTTGAAGAGATAATCCCGCCAATCACTACGGTTGCCAGTGGCCGTTGAACCTCAGCCCCTGTTCCGGTTGCCAGCGCCATTGGTACAAAACCCAGTGAAGCCACACAAGCTGTCATCAACACTGGTCTTAAGCGCAAAATAGCCCCTTGCCACACGGCTTTATGCACTGGATATTTGTCCCTTAATTCNTTAATAAAGGTCAGCATTACCAGTCCATTGAGGACTGCAACACCAGATAAGGCAATAAAGCCAATTCCAGCTGACATCGATAATGGAATATCCCTTAGCCAAAGGAACAGCACACCACCGGTCAAGGCAAAGGGTATCCCGGTAAAGACCAATAGACTTTCTTTGACATTGTGAAAGACCGCCATCAGTAAAATAAAGATAGTGATTAAAGCCAGTGGAATCACGATTTGCATCCGTGCTTTGGCTGAAGCCAAATTTTCAAACTGACCGCCATATTCTATCCAATAACCACTTGGCAAAGTGTATGCTTTGAGCTGTGTCTGTACATCAGAAACAAAAGACCCTAAATCACGCCCTTCAACATTCGTTGTAACCACAACTCGGCGTTTACCATTTTCTCGACTGACTTGGTTGATTCCTTCAATGGTCGAGACTTGCGCGACATCCGACAATAAAATACTGCCACCATTTGGAAGCTGAATAGGTAACTGGGAAACAGATGCGACACTACGGTCTTGCTCTCCAAGACGGATAACAAAATCAAAACGACGATCGCCTTCTAAAATCTCTCCCACGCTTTGTCCACCAATACTGGTTGCCACAAGGTCTTGAATTGAACGCACACTCAAACCATATTGTGCAGCCAAAGTTTTATTTACCTCGACATTCAGTAATGGCAAACCTGAGGTCTGCTCAACTTTCACGGCACTGCTACCCGATATTTGCTGAATGATTTTGGAGATTTTAGTCGCCTCAGTATTGAGGACATTCATATCATCACCGAAGATTTTCACACCAACATCACTACGCACACCTGAGATCAATTCATTAAATCGGAGTTCAATCGGTTGTGAAAATTCACTATTATTGCCTGGAATCGTGGCTAAATACGTCACCATACGGCCACGTAATTCATCTAAACTTTCTTTAGGATTTGGCCATTCTGAACGAGGCTTTAACATGATATAGCCATCTGAAATATTGGGTGGCATGACATCTGTTGCAACCTCGGCTGTACCCGTTCTGGCAAATACTGCCTTAATTTCAGGGAAACTCTTTAAAAGAAGTTTTTCAGTATTCTCCTGAATACGTAAAGACTCTTCTAAGCCTGTACTTGGTGAACGTAACTGTTGTATCGCAAAGTCTCCTTCACTGAGCTGTGGTGCAAATTCACTGCCGAGTTTGGTACTGATAAATCCCGTAATCACTAATAAACACAGTGCAAAAGTCAGCACAACTGCTTTGTATTGATACGAAATATCAAGAGTTTGCTGATATTTAGCTTTTAGCCATAACATCCAACGACTTTCTTTTTCTTGAATATCGCCTTTGACCCACAATGCCACAGCAGCAGGCACAAAGGTGATCGATAAAATAATGGCTGCAACAAGGGCGAGTACCACTGCCAATGCCATCGGATGGAACATTTTTGCTTCCACACCACTTAAAGCAAAAATCGGCAAATACACCACCAAAATAATAAGCTGACCAAAAATAAGAGGACGACGTGCTTGGCGGGCAGCCAGAAAAACTTCCTTAAAGCGTTCACTTTGTGTGAGAGGTCGTTTTAACAGTTGCTGTGTATGGGCTAAACGCCGGATACAGTTTTCGACAATCACCACAGCACCATCGACAATGATGCCGAAATCGAGTGCACCTAAACTCATCAGATTGGCACTGATATTTTGCTGTGCCATCCCGGTTAAGGTAAACAGCATAGAGAGTGGAATGACACAGGCAGTAATCAAGGCAGCACGGATATTCCCTAAAAACAGGAACAGAATGATGATGACCAGGATTGCTCCCTCTACCAAGTTTTTCTGAACGGTTTTAATCGCCTTCTCAACCAAGATAGTACGGTCGTACACCGTTTCAATCACTACCCCTTTAGGCAAACTATTCTGAATATCTTGAAGCTTGGCATCCACAGCTTTAGAAACAGTCTGGCTATTTCCACCCATCGCCATCATGACAATCCCTAAAACGGTTTCTTTGCCGTTATAGGTTGCCCCACCGGTTCTTAAATCATGCCCAATAGAGACTTGCGCAATATCACCAACCCGAATTGGGCTGCCATTTGGGCTACCCAGCATGGTGTTCTCAATATCAGAAAGCCCATTGAATGTACCCGGTACACGTACCGTCAGTTGCTGACCATTGTCTTCAATATAACCTGCACCTCGGTTCTCATTATTTTGCGCTAAAGCCTGTTGCAGTTGTTCTAATGAGATATTCAGTTGCTGCATCCGGTTTAAATCGGGAGAGACCACATAGGTTTTTTCAAAACCACCAATACTGTTGACCTCTGCAACTCCCTTAACACGTTGCAGTTGAGGACGCACAATCCAGTCCTGAATCTCACGCAAATCCATCGGCGTGTATGCAGTTCCATCCGGCTTTTTCGCATTCGGATCTGCCTTCAGTACCCATTGATAAATCTCACCGAGACCCGTAGAAACGGGGGACATCGTCGGTGCGATTTGTGCAGGCAACTCAGATTGCGCCTCCTGTGTCCGTTGGTTAATCTGCTGACGGGCCCAATAAATATCAGTCCCATCTTTAAAGATAATGGTGACTTGAGAGAGTCCATAACGGGATATGGAACGGGTAAGCTCCAGATCCGGAATGCCAGCCATGGCATTTTCAATGGGATAGGTAATCAGCTGTTCGACTTCAAGCGCAGTAAAACCCTTGGCTTGAGTATTAATCTGGACTTGGGTATTGGTAATATCGGGTACAGCATCAATCGGGAGTTTCTGATAGCTATACACCCCGACCGCAATCCAGGTACAGGCAAAGAGCAACACCCAAATCGCATTTTGTATGGAAAACTGAATGATTCGTTCGAATAAACCTTCTGGTTTTGGTAGATCAGAATTAATGTCCATGGCCTGCCTCGTCTTTTTCTAATTCAGATTTCAACAAGAAACTGCCTTGAGCGATATACTTCTGCCCTTCAGTCAGCCCAGAAATCACTTCAAGCCATTGTCCATCACTTGAAGCCTGCCCCAATTGCACTTTCTGTGCTTTTAAGTGGACTTGACCTTTTTGTTCTGAATCTACGATGAAAATACTGTCTTCACCTTCAATACTTTGCAGCGCAGACTTTTGAATCCGAAGGGCTGATTTTGCTGTAGCTTCCGGAATCAACACTCTCACTAACACATTAGAACGCAACTCAGTAGCTTGCGCATCGAGTTTTGCGCGCACCACCAGACGCCCTGTTTGTACATCTGCCTGAGAGGTTAAGCTTTGTACAGTAGCTTTATAGCTTTGATCTGAATCATTCACTTTAAAGTCAATTTTTTGCCCGGCTTGCAGTTGACCTGAGAATTGATTCGGCAAATTAAACTCAAGCCATAAATCTTTCAGCTGTTCAATGACAAAGAGCTGATTAGCCAGTTGCACATTTTCACCGACCACAATATCTTTTTGACTGATCACCCCAGAGATCGGTGCTTTAATCAGAAAACGCCCATTGTTATTGCCACTTGCACCTAATGCATTTAAACGTGCTTGTGAGGACTGGACAGTAATCTGCGCTTGACGGTAGGCATTTTCGGCACGCTGGTAATCCTGTTTGGCAGAAACCCCCTGTGACCAGAGTTGCTGTTCGCGCTGGTAATCTTTACGGGCCAAATCCAGATTCACCTGTGCCATACGCAGATTTGCCTGTTGGTCGATCAGTTCAGGCACGGTTAGTACAGCCAGCGTTTGTCCTTTTTGCACGCTCTGTCCTAAAGCCACATTGATCTGCTCGACATAACCACTAAATTTAGGCGATATATGCGCTTGTTGATCGGTATTCACCACCAATTTACCTGGCAGGGTTGTCAGCTTTTCAACCAATCCTGTGGATGCAACAGCAACTTTTAAACCTTGTTCAACCATTTGTTGGCTGGTCAGTTGTATTTCGCCTTCTTCAGCATGTCCTTCTTCAGAACTATCTTCATCAGAATATTCGGCATTTCCCTCATCATAACCNNGCCCCTCAGATTCAGTTTTTTTTGAACTTAACCAAATAGCCAGACTGACCAAGACCGTAATCAGAATCAAAATTGCAATCATGAGAGACTGGGATATTTTTCCGTTTTGCTTGGCGTTCATTTTATCGTGCTCCCCCATTGATTAAATTTTGCGATGCTTCGACTGCCTTTTTATTCAGTTGTGTATAGGCATCCGAACGGCTAATTTCTTCATAACTTGTGCCAATACTGAGTGCCTCAGCTGCTAGGGCAGTTTGCCAAGCTTGACGTAGAGTTTGTAATTGACCCAATCGAAGATTCTGCAGTTGGGTGGTTGCTTGCTGAACGTCGGTAATGGACAGTTTCCCTGCCTGAAACCCTAGTAAAGTACGGCTCTGAACTTTGGTCGCCAAAGTAACTTGTGCTGTTGTGGCATCGAACTGGCTACGTAAACCTTTGAGCTGATGCATGCTGTTGGCAATATCGAGTATTTGTTGCTTCAGCTCACGCTGCTGCTGTTGGTTCAGCAATATTTGCTGTTGCTGGACCATCGGGATCGCATATTGCTGGCGATTGAAAATATTCAGTGGAATAGCCACGCCGATTACTAAAGTCGTATCGTTGCTTTCATTAGGGGTTTTGCTACGTNTCATGCCTACATTTAAAGTCGGATTGGGACGTGCCTGAATTCTTAAATTTTCAATTTGATGATCCGATTGCTGAATGTTCAAGGCATAGAGTTTTTCTAGCCACCCTTCAGCAATATACCGTTGCACAGTTTGGAGACTTTGCTCTGGCCAAGGGATAGCGGTTTTATTCAATTGAAGATGTGAAGATGTTTCTCCCCCCCACAAATTAGACAGCTGACGACCGGCAGCTTGTTTATTCAGCATCGCTTGCTCATAAAGTCGTTGGATTTCTAGCGCTTCAATTTGGGCACGCTCAAAATCAACCAGGGCAATACTGCCTGCCTGATAGCGTTTCTGGGCACTGTCCAGATTGACTTTACTTGTTTTTAACTGTACTGAATAAGCAGACTGCTCAACCTCAGCAAGTGCAAATTGCGACCATGCAAATTTAACAATCAGTTGGCTTTGTGCCTTCCATAATTGCTGTTGCAATTGGATTTGTTGATTCGAGGTATTGGCAATCACCCGGTTCAGCTTACGCTGACCAAATAGATCTAGAGGTTGACTAACGCCAACATTGAATTCCTGTTCTTGACCTGAGCCAAAGCCAGACTGTTCTAAACTTATACTTGGATTCTGCCATAACCGACTTTGCTGAATATTCAATTCAGATATTTGCTGAACTTGTTGCCACGGCTTGTCTTGAGTCTGGTAACTTTGTACTTTTGCTAAAGCGGATTCAAAGCTGGTAACGTTTTCAGCATAGCTATATTGCATAGCCGCTGCACATATACAAGCAACCAAGCTATGACGCAAGAGTATAATTGATTGTGAAGACATGATTTTTCCCACTTATTTAAATAATAAAAGTGGTGGGAATGTTTTAGGCTACCCCACCATGAGCGGGGAAAATTCGGGAGGTNGGCTTTGTTGAAACAGGTCAGGAGCCTGATAGCTGTTTTTCCAATGAAATTGTGGATTCACTTTAACTTCAGAGCTTGGATGAAACACATCTACTTTTTCATTTTGTACAATCAAATGCATCATCGATGGTAGATGATCTTGATGATCTTCACCGATTTCTAAATCGCTACTGAATGTTTTTATGTTTTCTGACTGTCCATTATGATCGTGTTGACGACTATCGCTGGCACACAAGGTATTTTGGTGATGACCAAAATGATAACTCTGCTGTGATTGAGGCTGTTGTTCATGGACACAAAAGGCCGCCGCCACATTCCAAAAGCTTTGGAACATGAACAATCCAACCAAGACTGTAATCCATGTAGTAGAACGCATCATCTGAACCGTACCGGGTTTGTCGGAGACTTTTTATTTAAGTTAGGCCACCTGACCTAACGGGTTAATCTTATCATTGTACATTGCTTCAAACTCAAAAGGCAATTTTCCATGAGAGTTTCCCAAAAAAAGTGGTCGATGCCAATCCGTAACTGGACGTCTGCTCTGAATCGTTTTATGATTATGTTTGATGACCGTATCAGCAAGCATTTAATCTAAACGGCAGTTACACAGAATTCGGGATGGTCTCATAATCTACGAATTTTGAAAATTATAAAAAATAAACCCCCCTACTACTTGACGTAATAGGGGGGTTTATCGTTTAATGTTCATTAACGGTTACAGACGTTTGGCGACGCCTGTAACGACCAAATAAGCATNNNCANTGCGTTATTTGACCAGCAATTAAGCCCATTAGGGTCTATTTTAAGCCAAATCTAGGCTACTTTGCAATCAAATTACTCATATTACTACTGTAAGTTACCAATTTTACTCAGTAAAACCGCCTATTTGCTCGCTACCTTCGCCCTATCAACGCTCTTTAACTGTTCCCTAGCAATGGGTGGCAGGCCTCAGTGACGACTGCATTGCGTGGGTGACAAGCAAGCTCCCGACAGGGGTTACTAGACATATTGAGCAACGCAATGAGAGGTTATATTAGCGTATTCGTAGCGGTATATTGGGTGTTAACCCTTGCTAGCGTAGAAACGGCTATATAGCGGTTATGAGCGTGTCTAGGCGGTGCTATCAGCCGTAATCATAACAGAGTCAGCTTGATACAGTGATGACTTCCCGAGACGATGCCGATCGACCGACAGGCAGTTGTCAGGGCGATACTCTAAAGGGTTCGCAAGTTTTTACTTGTGGGCGCTTTAGGGTGAGTGTTGCCCAAAACTTCAACCTCTCTCCCTCCAAGCAGTTGTCCACAGAGTTGTCCATCAGGGTTGTCCACATAGCAAGGGCAACAGCGCGGAGCCCTTTAGGAGTAGCTCAGGCGCTGTTGCCCTTGCTGCTTATGTGGACATACGCTGTGGGCATACTCTAGTGGGCACACTGATTAAGAGGGAGAGAGAGGAAAGATTCAAAAAAAAAAGAAAAATTTGAAATTTTTACTGTTTTTCTTGCTGCTGCTTTTTATAGCTATTAATAAAAGGTCGAAGGCTATCAGGTATTTTCATGTATATCTTATAGACCTTTACTTCTTCGTTAGTTATACCAAGTTCTTTTTTGACTTTGAGTCGTAAATTTCTTACAGCTTTACGATGCCTATAGCAAATAAACGCATCTAGGAGCAATTTGTAATTGTTCAAGTCTGCTTTGATAATATCTAGTATCTCTTGAGCTGACGTGTTACTAAGCGGATCTTTATGTGCCGTTAAAAAACTCAGTTTCTTGTTGTCAACACTCGTACCCAGTAGTTCCAATATTTGAGCTGCTCGATAGGTGTTTATCTGATCGTGAAGCTTTTCGATGCTTGGTGTATGTTCTATTATTTTCTTAAATGTGTAGTAGTCTATAGGGTAATTTTTAGCATCTTCGCTATCAAAATCTAGAATATGAACACCGCTAATAAAGGCTATAAATAAATTCTTAGCTATAGATCCCTCCTTTCTTATAGCGTTCACTCGCATCATGTTTACCTTGCGTTTAGAGTACGGCACTTCACTCATAACTACTCCTTATTGCTTCTATAGAGTGCTGATCATACCTCAGTATTTGCATATATACACATTTATTTTTTTAGTATACAGCGTATGTATAGACATAGATATAAGTATATATAGACATTAATTATATTGTATATAGACATATGTCGTTATCATATATACACATATATCTTTCATTATATATAGACATATATTTTCTATCATATATACACATTTATGATATTATTTTAAGCCAGCAGTCCTAAGAGGGGGCTATTTTCGCTTCGCTACAATATCCTCTCTTAGGTGCTGACAAAGGGGCTATCGCCCCCTTGACCCCCAACCACCCCTATACCTAGAACAGGAGCCAGTCTTATGCCACCAATTAGCGGTAAAAAAAGGACTAAAGAGATTGCGATTCGAGTCACTGAGGATGAGTTGGCTGCGCTAAAAAAGCGGCAACAGGGAACGACGATGGCAGGATGGATGCGAGGTTTAGGGTTAGGGGTAACTCCAATGAAGCCCGCTGACCCTGAGTTGGTTCGCGCTCTTGGTCGTATTGGCTCTAATCTTAATCAAGTCACCAAACACGTTAACATCGATAAGGCATTAGATGAAAACGTACTTGAGCAGATTAAAGCGATTAGGACGTCTATCGATGCGCTGCTTAATGAGCATTTGCGAGGTGAGTCATGATTGTTAAATTCTTTAGGCGAGGGCAAGGATCAGGCGCAGGGCCGCTTAATTACTTATTAGGCGCTAAGGATACCCCTAGGGAGGGTGCAAAGGTGCTCTACGGCGATCCTAGGCTCACTGAGCAGCTGATTAATACCACACCATTCAAGCAAAAATATAAGACAGGGGTGCTGTCTTTCACTGAAGACGCCGAAGGGTTCACTGATGAGCAGAAAAAAGACATCATGCAGCGCTTTGAAGAGACACTGTTTGTAGGGCTTGACCCTGATCAGTACGATATATTGTGGGTCGAACATACTGATAAGGGTGGACGGCTGGAGCTGAACTTTGTGATCCCGTGTCAAGAGCTGCGAAGTGGTAAGCGGCTGCAGCCATTTTATGCTGGCGCTGATCTGGTACGAGTCAATGCGTTTAAGAACATCATCAATCAAGAATATGGCCTAACAGATCCTAATGACCCAGAGCGTAAGCGGCTAATCAACCCTTATGTGAATAATGCGCCACGGCCAACTCCATATGATAGGCCGCCTAAATCTAAAGAGAAGGAGCAGGAAAAAGAAGATAATGAGATCATCGCTAATCCTGAGAGCACTTTTGCTTTAAAAGAAGCCATTGATCGAAGAATGCGACATAGCCTAGCAGAGGGCAGTCTTAATAACCGTAGTAGTGTGCGTTATGCGCTAGAAGGTATGGGATTAACCATCAAGAGAGCAACCAAAAGCAGTATCAGCGTGGCGCATCCTAAAATGAAGCGAAATGTTAGGCTCAAGGGCACTGTTTATGAAGAGGGTTTTCAGGCGTTAGCAGAGGAGCGGCAGCAAGATTATGAGAGAGTCAGTGAGTCACGTGGCAATCGAGATTTAAGGACATGGACTAAAGGTATGGAGATCAAAAAAGCGTATCATCAAGAGTTATATGGTGACATCAAAGCGCCTGAGCCTTTAGATTTAGAGATCAAGGACGTTGTCAGCATGGAGCAATCACAGGATGCTACCCCTAGAGTAGATACACCAGCCCCGCAGCGTTCTTACAATGGGCCAAGGCCGTAATCGTTTGACTGCACTGTTCAGCAATCAAAACCAAAACCCAAGCCATCTTTTTCTTTTGGTAGGTGTGGGCGCAGCTGCGGCTTCTTTTTCAGATAGCGGCTCAGGCTCTAATGATACTTGTTGCTGGTGATCGCTATGTTCAGGGTCAGTGCCTTTAAACTCTAGCAGTCGGATCTGCGTTAAGTCATGAATACTGGCATTGGCTTTTTCTAGTGTTTTGTTGAGCTGACTTATTTGCTCTTGGTAATTCGCTATCAGCTGTTTTTGATCACGAACTTGCTGACCTAAGTGTTCATTCTTCAACTTCTCAAGCGCTAATTGGTGTTCAAGTGCTGTACTGTTCTGTACGTTTTGACTGTTCAAGGACGTACTATTGCTAGTGTTCGCGGATTGTTCAGTACGTTTTTTAGTGACAGGCTCACCAAACACTCGGATCATCTCTGAGGTATCAATTTTCTTGTCAGCGGTTCTGGAAAGCTCACCATCATTGATCTTCTGATAGATAGTGGTTCTCGATACACCCCACTGTTTTGCTGCCTTTGTCACCGATATGTTCATTGCTCACCTAGTGTTCAAGTACGTTTTTAGCCCCTGTACAGTGCAACTGTTCAGAACGTTCAGTGAGTAACTATCGCACCAACCTCACCATTTGGCAAATACTAATGCTCTATCCGTGTCTGCGGCCAACCATCAACTCAATACATTAAAAGACACCTCAAATCACCTGAGGTTTTTTTGTATTCTGTATTGTAGTATGTTGTATATTGTATTATACTACATACAATATCATACAAAAACTACATATCTACTCATACAAATACAAAATTAAGGACATGACTATGGCACTCACTATTCAACAGGTTCATAGCACTGCTGATCAACTGCAAGAACAAGGTATCAAGCCTACTCTAGCCGAAGTGCGTAAGGCGCTTGGGGGTGGTTCATTTACGACCATCAGTGAAGCTATGAAGTCTTGGCGTCAGGATAACAAAGAAGAAGAGCAGCTAAGACAGGTTGAGCTGCCCAGTGGTATTACTGAGCGCTTACAGACGCTTGGTGCGGATGTGTGGCAGACGGCGGTTGATATCGCCAATGATCGCTTGGTTAAAGATCGTGAGGCCTTAGAGAGCATTAAGGCCAAGGCGCAAGCTGAGACAGACGAGGCGCAAGAGGCGGTTAAGACCTTAGAAGGTGAGCAGGCTGATTTGTTGGTGCAACTAGACGAGGTAACGGCCACTGCAGAGACAAAAGCTAAAGCGGCTGAACAGGCGACAGCTGAACGTGATAGGTTTAAGCAGACCTTGGCCGATACTCAGCACCAGTTGGAGCTTGAACGAGCTAAAACAGATGCGGCTCAGGCTCAACTTGCAGATCTGCGCAGTAGCTTTGATCAGCAAGCAAAAGAGCTTAACGTCAATATATCGAGAGTGGCCACGCTTGAGGCTAACGCTGTTAGTGATAAAGCAGAGGTTGCCCGTTTAAGTGCAGAACTTGAAGAGGTTAAAACAGAGTTAAAAACAGTCACCACTGAGCGCAACGAGATAGCAACCGCTACTGCAGAGGTTAAAGGGGAGTTAAAAGCGGTTACCATTGAGCGCGATAAGCTATCAGGACTGAATGATCAGCTGATGCAACAGCAAGCGACACTAAACACAGATCACCAGCTGCTGCTTAAGCAGTATGAAACGGTATCGACCAGTTATAGCGCTGAGCAAGAAAAGAGCAGTGCATTGACGATAGAGCTTGAGAAGATGCAAGCGGCGATAAATAAGGATTTAGATTAAGGCCTGATACGCACTACTAACAATATTTAATCACCTTAGAATAAGGTATTCAGCGCAGTCTACAGACTCATATCCCTAGTGAGGACTTGAGTCTTTGGCTATAGGCTGAATGGTAATAATGTTGCAACAAATTTATCGGAGATTTTAGAATTCTCTATTGTGAGAATTCTTAATTTTATCCATAATCGTAAGCCTATTTAAAATACTTAGGATGGAAATATGACTGCTAAAAACAGAACATCTAAAAGAAATCTTACCTCCAAAGAGCAAGTTGCTTTAGACGTGGTTAAAGGACAGACTACTAGTAATATAGAGCAAATTATTGAGGTGTTAAATGAAGATGGGATTATTATAGATAATCGTGACCCATCTTTTAATTCATCAATGGCAATGAACCATTGGAACCCTGAATGCGAAGCATATTTAAAACAGGGTGACGAAGATAGTGAAAAAAGAGAGGTTTATTATACAGGTGGCACGCTACTTGTAGGCTGGTCGGAAGAACTTAATAGTTACTGTTTATATAATTCAGAGATCTACCCGCTTGCAGAAAAAGCAGTAGAATACATGGAGAGTATAATTCCATAATTTATTCCATCTCTTTGGTCACAATAGCAATCAACTGCCTTGAGCACTTAACTGTCTTTTGAATATCAGAGTAGCTATGACCTGATTTGAGTAGACTTGCGATGATCTTACGCTTTTCCGTATCTTTCCTACGTCCTAAATACTTACCTTCTGCCTTAGCACGAGCAATACCTTGCATCTGACGGTTACGGCGATCCTCATAATCTTTTCGAGCAATGGCTGCGAGCATATCCAGCATCATCGAGTTGATAGCCTGCAATATACTGCTCATAAATTCAGTGCTGCGTTCAGGTTGAAGCGCCATATAGGAAGTCGGCAGCTCTTTTGATACGATAGAGAGCTTTTTCTCTGATAGCATTCTTTTGAGCGTATCCCAATCAGCTTGGTTCAAACGCGCCAAGCGATCAATCTGCTCAACTAAGATCACATCGCCCTTATGAGCATCTTCAATCAGTTGCATAAGCTTAGGTCGCGCCAAGATAGCTCCTGATTCGTTTTCGACATAGAAGGCAGCAATTTTGTGGCCATGATCGTTGGCAAATGCTATGAGCTCGCTTTTGGCACGTTTAGCATCTTGCTCTTTGGTTGATGCTCGTAGATACGCTCTGATAAACATAAACACCTAAAATAGTCTGTTATAAGTGGTTCCATTATACCAGTCTGTTTTAAGTGGTTTGATAATAGGTTTGAAGGGTGAAATAGCTGGTTCCCTTGGGGTATAGTTAATTCAAGAAAGGTAACGATTAAAACTTGGCTGAACAGCGCTTAAGTCCATTAAATAATCAGTGTATCTTAGGGCGTTATTGTCATGAGTAATTATAATAACAGTAGTGAATTTTTCTTTTATAAATCCANTTACTGCCAGCGCGTTCTTCTCATCAAGAGATGCAGTAGGCTCGTCTAGGCTATTTCTCAGCTTAATCCTCAACAGGGCAATACTTATACAGAGTGCTTCGACTGATGCCAATCATACGAGCCACCTCAGCATACGTTTCTCCATCGTTTATCAATGCTCGAGCAGTTCGGATTTTAGTGTCATCAATCGTTGGTCTGCCTGTGGGTAGCCCTTTTTGTTTGCGGGCTTCTACTCCTGCCATGATGCGTTCCCGAATCAGTTCCNGTTCCATTTCAGCAATCGTACCCATAATCACCAGCAGCGCCTTTCCTGCAGGGGTAGATTGGTCAATGTTGTCAGTAATACTAACCAGGGTTGCCCCAACCTCATCGAGTTGCTCACAGATATTGATGAGATGCGACACACTACGACACAGACGGTCAAGCTTCCACACCACCAGTTCGTCACCTGCTCGCAAGGCTTTCATCAGCTGTGCCAATTCAGGACGGTCTCGATTTGCTCCACTCGACTGTTCTTGATAGATGCGTTCACAACCATAGCCCTCTAACGCATTGAGTTGAAGCTGAGGGTCTTGATGGATGGTAGATACCCGAGCATAGCCAATCTTCATAATTTAGACACCGATAGTTGGACAGTTATTTACGGACTGTTTTTTGGACACTTGCAGGGGAGTTTAGCTGAGTTTTATGAGTTGTTCAAAAACCAAGACATTATAAGACATCGCCAAAGGTTTTAGCTCGCTGGGCATGGCATCAACCATAATACGATCATTTAGGGTATCGGTGCGAATGCCTGCCATTTTTTGCACAAAGGTGGCAAGCGGAGCAAAACCGACATAAATACTGATTGCGGTGACAGACAACAACAACAGTGCCATGCCAATCACCTGAATCCGTGAGACCGGCCCCCGGAAGCACTTCTAACCCACTGACCTGCATGGCAATATAGCCATTATCGCCATTCACCCAGACAGTGCCATGCCCAACATAAAGTTCCGCGCCAGTTGCCGCACCCTCACCAGCCACGCCGGGCTGTCCATCATCGGGCAATGCTTCGAGATCGCTGGCGTCGACAGCATCGACAGCCGCTTCCCCACCACGCTGGGCATGCGCACCAGTGACGTGATCAAGAGCTACCTGGGCCTGCTGTGTCTGGGCATGAGCGACTATGACGCTGTCGAGAACTTCCGCCGCGACAAGCCCTTCCAACAACTGCTGACCCTGCAGAAGGTGCCGAGCGCGGCGACGCTGCGACAGCGGCTGGAGAAACTTGCCGCCAACGACCTGCAGGCGC
>FUFK010043212.1_pt1 | contig 20610 bp, 18 predicted proteins | sample 1021851 | NCBI WGS metagenome assembly FUFK01 (sample SAMEA51879418, study PRJEB19060) | metagenome
AGGTTGTCGCGGATTGTCGCGAGGTCACTAAGTTACACAAGGGTTTTTAAGTGTCAAATAAAAATATAATAAATATTTAACAAAAAGACAAAAACGCGCATTAATAAAAAAATACGTGTATTTACAAATGCAATACAAGCGACGGCTCGAGGCTTTATATTTAATGATGGTTACCGAGTGCCTCCAGACTTGTGATCTAGCGACTTTCTAAGAGTTCTCGAGTGCTATCTATAAAAAGAGAGGGGCTTGCTGACAAATAACAGACAATCGAGCGTCTCAATTATAAAAAGGGGGAGGCATCATGGGGGAACGATCGACTCTCATATTTACGTGAACCCCTTCAGATTTTTGTAACAAAACGAAAGTAACTCGAGAGGTTGGTTTTGAATAATGGTTCCCTGCTCGAGAGCTACCTTAACGTAACCTTAACATAATATCAAACCGAATACATAGTAACGCTCGAGGGACGTTAAAGCCTACTCGAGTATACTTACTATGTAATTATTCTCTATTCCATAGTTCCTTAATTATTCTAGTATTAGATCGAGGGCATTCGAGAGGGCTCGAGATCCCCCTCCCTTGTCTCTATATGTCAAAAATGAAATTAGCTGTTATTTACAGGCTTTTTTAACCTCTCGTTTTATGACAGGCAAAAGGAGGCTATCGAACGCTCTAACGAGGGCTTCTTCTTTGTTCTCGTCATCGAGCAGATAGCTGAGTCCTGAGAGTGCTAAACAGGCGTGGAAGGCTTCGTGGAGGATTGTATCGAGTTTATCGGTATCGCTGAGGGACTCTCGAATTGTGATGATCTTTTTATCGACATCGATGTTTCCGAAGTCCTCGAGTTTCTTTTTGTAGACGATCTTGTACTTCTGACCGCCTATCGTGATTTGTCGTGGTTTATAAGATATGCTCATCGCTCCATTCTTTGACCCCGAGTGCTAGGGCTTGACTCAGGGTACTTTCTTGGTCTGCAAAGGTTATCCAGTCCTGCCAGTTGGAACCGAAGAAAGGCTCAGTAATGATAGCCGGGCAATGGGTGATACGAAGGAACGTCGCTCCTCGATCTCCCTTTTTGATTCCTTTGGCTCCTCGATTTTTGGTAAGAGGGAAGAACCTTTGGCAACTTTTCAAAGTGTACTCGGCAAGGCTCAAGCCTATTCTCGAGGAACCCCAATACAACATTTCCATGCCTTCGGCTTTCTCGTTGGCTGCTGCGTTGAAGTGTAGCTCGAGTGCTACTGAGGCTTTTTGTTCTTTTAAATGTTTTGCGAGCCAGTTCATCGAGGACGTGTAAGATCCGTAGGTTCCTCCGTATTGATCGACGATGAATGAACTGATGCCGTATTCTTGGAGGTCGCTTTTGAGGTACTCGGCAACCTTTTTATTGTAGGTCCACTCGTTTATTCCTCCGCAAGAAACAGCACCAGTATCTCCTTGTCGGCTATGTCCTACGCATATAGCAACATTGAGGTCTTCTCGAGGAATACTATTGGTAGGAAAAGGGATCGCTTTGGGGCGTTGTTTATCTTCCTCGATCTTGTTAAGTTGATTGATTGCGCTCGAGATACGTTCTTGAGCTTTGAAGAGTTCTTCTCGTATGTCTTTCATATTTCCTTTATAAATCGTCGTTATTAAAAAATGGGGTCATGTTAGGGGTAAGCAATTCAAAGCCCTTCTCGTCAATCCTAAAGCCAATTAGGACTATTCCTGTGATGCTTATTGTTACCAAAATAGTTATCAGCCAACTTTTGCAACTCCTCGTCCATCAGATCTTCTTTTCTTTCGCTCATCTTTTTCTCAGCATCTTGAGCCATTTGATCTGCCCAATACGCTACAGCGATTGCTAGGGCATCGAGCCTGTCATCGTGTGTGATAGCTCCTCGATCTCTCGTAATTCGAGATAGTTGATAGATCAGTTGGTATTTAAGTTGAGACTCGAGAGGGTAAGTTTGGGCGGAGTTAAAGTCCTCTCGAATAACATCAGGAGACATAACTAACTTATGCTGACTGAGTACTGGCTCGAGTGTATCGATTATCCTTTTCTCCTTTTGTATGCTGTGACGAACTTCCTCGATGGTGCAGGGGTGTACTTTTGATAGATAGGGTTTGAAGAGTTCCGAGAACATTCCGTCTCCGAAGTTGCTCTCGACAATGATGTAGTTGACCTTGTGCTTTTTAGCTTTTAGAGAAAGCTTCTTCAATACGTCTTCTCCGTAACCTCCTTGCATTCCTCCGGCATCTGGGACATAGAGGTAACCATTGAGCATCTTGACAATCGCCCAAGAGGTTTCGTCGCGTCCACGTCCAGAAGGGTCTATCGACATTACAGAGCCAGTAAACTCGACCATGTCTCCAACTTGCTTCATCGGTCTGTAGAACCTGTCGCCAGTAAAGCCTACGTTGGGAACATCCCCACCCCAGATGAGTTCCGGGGACTGCGCCCATACCACCTTCTCAGGAGCCATCTCGTTATCTATGTCCATGACTACGAGGTCGTTAACTTTAAGAGGGAACCTGTCAACGTCGGACAATCGAGAGTCCAACATGAACTGCATAGCGAACCCTGCTTTGCCGTAACTAACCTCTCGTTCTGCTAGATCAATCTCGCTGAATCNCGTAGGCTCGGTAGACTTTCCTTTTTTATCTTCCGCTACACAAAGAGGACTAACACTTCCGAAGTACGTCTTCTCGTTCTTTTTTGGTGTTATGTATTTGCACGTCCAGATGCTCGCTGTATAATCGCGTTCAATTAATTTGTTATACAGTGAATCTTCGCACTGTGGCGTACCTAGAAAGACGATCTTGCTTTCCTTGTCTGGTTTAAGAATTGATTCAAATTCCTTAACTTGCTCGGCAAGCTTGTCTCTCATTCCCTGTGTAGCGGAGTTATTCGGAACCTCCACATCATCCGCAACAATGATATCAGCCCTACTCCCGGTAAGTTGGGAGGTGATGCCTAGTGACTTGACACTCGGGGCATGACTCGCAGGAGCAGGACCAACATCAAAGCTTATCTTCGAGAACCTTTGTTTATCGTTCGGCATGAGATGAGCCAATAAGGGCATCTCGTGTATTAACCGAAGCGTAAAGGTGCTGAAGTCGTCTGCTCGAGTTTTACTTGCTGAACAGACAAGAATGTTCTTTGAGGGATCTAAAAGTAATTGGTGAACAACGTAAGCGGAGCAAATCCAACTTTTACCGACTCCTCGAAATCCTTGAATGACTGCTCGTCGTGGACCATTCTGCATCCATTCTGCAATCTCGTATTGTATNGGTGTGGGGTCGGGAAGATTTAGATGGTTCCAAACGAGATACAGAAAATTTCGGAAGTCCTTTAGTTCTTCGGGAACTGTATCTTTAGAGGACATTTTACGTATAATATATAATTAGTTTATTGCTTCTGCAATCGATTCTTCGTCGTCCTCATCTTTGAACGGAAGTACGCTTACAAGATCTTGCATTTTGTTGTCTTGCTTGAGCGATGCGTGTATGTTGTTGTCTTTTAAATGTTGTCGTGCTGCGTTGAGAAGGGAAGGTTCCGCGTCTCCGGTTTTTATTCGAGAAATGAATTCATCTGTTAGTAAATCTTGTAACAGATAGAACTTTTCCTCGAGTTGTTGTTTGTTGCTGCTCATAAAGTTATTTACCTTTTTTACGTAATTCTGATATTATTTTTAGCACCATGTAAACAAGCGTAGCTGCACCTACTAGTATCGCTAATATCTCGTTTACGTCGTTAAGTGTTATGTTGGCGAGAAGTCCTAAAACTCCAACAGTCGGAGTCGTGAATTGATTGTTCATGTTAGTCTATGCTATTTGATATACCCCAGAAATATTTATCAGTGCATCACTTGCGTCAAAATCAGCACAAGTAGAAATAGAATAAGCTAGATCGTCTTTACTCCAATAAAAGAATACAGATGTACTATTTGCGCCTACTTTAGCTCGTAATGTTGTTGTGCTTGCAGGAGCGTTTATTTTGTATTCCATTCCAATACTAACAGCACTATCGATTGAGTTATTTGCAGAGGTATAAGGAAGTCCTGATATATTCATTTCATTAGTAGTGCCTGTACTCGCAATATTGTTAATCGTAACGCTAAACCAAACTAAGTTACCTATCTTTGTATAAGTACCTGTTCCTGTGTTTCCGCTTCTAGCTGTTGCAGTCCAAGTACCTGTTCTATAAAAATGAGTAGCAGCAGAACCCGAAGGAATAACAACAGTTCCAGTAGCAGTCAGGTTTGCTACAGTTGTAGTTCCACTCAGCGACAGGTTGTTGGTACTCGTAGTTCCAATAGCTGCTGCATCTTCTGATACTTCTTGTGCAACAAACAGTCCTTGCTTGTAAGCAGTATCGAGATCACTCTCGGTCAGTCTTGCACCATCTACAAAATCTACTAGAGCGTTTGAAGATGTTTGTCGGTACACTCGTATCTTCGTGTACTGAGTAGCATTAGAAGCTGTCAGTGTAATCTTTTTGTTAGCCGTACTGTCTAATGATCCTTGGTTTGCTATAGAAACATCAGCCCAAGCGTTCATTACAAAACCTTTGCATTTAATATCGTTTGCGTTAAGCACTTCGATGTTTGCATAACTGAATTGGTTTTGGTCTTTTTGATTTGTCCCTGATCCTGATTCTGAATATTCGACGTATGAATTTGCCATAATTGTTCGTTGGTTTTGTTGTTAATTAATTTGATAATTTTAATGGTTCTATATCCCTGATTATTGTTGTTCCAAAGGCTTTTGATTGCTTTTCTCTAAGTACCTCGAATAAAGTTTTTCCTTCTTCGTTTATAAAAGATTCTTTGTATCTTCTATTTTGTCTTAATATAGACTTTGAAGTTTTATCCCAATATTCTCTGATGAGTTCGTTAAGCTCTATAAGCCCTTCGTTTGTTTGATTTCCTCCGGCAGTTAAAATAGTGTCACCTCCTCTATATTTTCTTTTCCAAGCCGGACTTTTTATTTTTCTTTCTATAATACTTTTCAGCTTTGTCTTTCGGAGTTTTTGTGCAAACTCGTAGTGCAAACTTTTACCTTCTTCGTTTAGAAAGTCTCTCATTTTAACTCCTGTTATTAAATCCCTTTTTATTTCTGTAGGCACAATGTTTAAAACATCGTTTGCGACCACTTCATCAAATAATGTAATCTCTTCTTTCCTGTCGGGAGTAAATCGCAACATTGCTTGGGTAGGCGTTTGAGGAGACATTAAATCTTCTCCAAACACGTTTACTCTTAAATTCGTTGGAAAAGTTCCAAAAGCCATATAGTGATATCTGTCCATAAAAGAACCGCCTTTGAGATCTGCTATTTTTCCTTTTCCTGTAGCAATTCTTTGTAATTTTCGAGCTTGTGCAGGTATAGGTGTATAAGATGCCACTAAGTTGGCTACTGCGTTTTCGAATCTAAATGTTGAATACTCGCTGTTTGGGTCTACTAAAAGATCATCAAACAATTTTATTCCTTGGTTAAAAGGAAGCTCTCTAGCTAAGTTGTTTATTGCGGATAGGGCTACGTTAAAGAAATTTTGATCTTCAGAAAGCTGTCCGTTTCTTTTTAACTTTTGCCAATAGGAAATATCAGCAGCAAACGCCATTGGTAAACTAAACGGAATCATCGCCTCGTAAGGCAGTCCAAATATTGTATAAGGTTTTATTCCTCGTTCTTCAAACTTCTTTCGTTGCTCTGGACTTAGAAAAGACATACCGCCAGTAACAAGTGGAATGCCATCTTCGTCTTCCATAGTTGCTAGTTCGTGTCCTAAGTAAAGCAGCGTTCCCCCCATTACTGTGTCGGCTAATATTTGCTCGTTGTACTCGGCTTTTCTTACTTCTAACTTTTCGATTCTTTTATTTATGTCTACTATTTCCTCGTCAATCCTTGCTTGATATTCTGCTTTTGTTCCTCCAAAAATATCTACATCGAAATCCTCTAAAGAATTTTGTGCAGTCTTTTGTATATCTTTAAGCTCTCTAATTTTTGAAGCATAAGGGTTGAAAAAAGTCATTCTAGGTATAGCCGTTACAGGAAGCGTTGTAAGTCTTGCTCCCCGATAAACGCCTCGTACAACTACGTCCATGAAAGGTACAAATATCTTTAGAACAAAATTACCATACTCGCTATCCGGTTTTGCCCAATCAAGAAATCTGTTAACTATAGAATAGTGAATATCTCCTATGTTGTCGGCTGTTCCTGCATAAAACAACTGATCTCTACCAAAGTTTATTTCTGTTATAAAGTCTTCTGTTTCTTGAAGAACGTCTATTCCGTCTGCATTCTTTTTCCATACAGTATCGAGCAATTCTTTTTCAATTTGCTTTACAGATTTACTAGGATCTTTTGCGTTTTGCAGTATGGCTTTTTGTCGAGCGTTCGCTACTATTCTTGTTTTAATTATTTGTCTTCTAAAGACTTCGTCTACTCCTATTATGCCTCGCAAACCTAAAGATAGAAGATTCCATAAATTTCCTGTTACGATATTTTTATCAATAACATTCATTATGTTTTGCTGTGCTCTTACTCGTCTTTCTGCGTTTATCTTTGCTTGTTGTAAAGATCGAGATACTCCTGTCCTAACTCCTCTGAACTCTCCTAATTTTGAATCTCTAAAAGGATCAGTTACAGATTGTAATCGTTTTGCAGAAAGAAACCCGGATTTAAGAGCGTCTTTCATTCCATAAACAAGTTGAGCTACAGAAGATAAGTTTGCTGCATATAACTTAAAAGCCATTGAACCTCTGCCTCTTACTAAATTTAAAAACAAATTAGTGTGAGGTTTTAGTAATGTTTCTGCTACCGCAAATCCACCTGTCGGAATACCTGCAACAACAGAGCTTAACTGGTCAATTAAAGCTGCCTGTCTCCAAGATGTAGCGGTGTTTAAAAATCTTTTTATTCTTGTACCAAAACCTTTATTTCTAGTTTCAAAATAGTACTTCTCCATTGAAGTGTAGAACTGAGAGTCTAGGTCTGCTCTTTTCTTTTTTGTGGACTCTCGTGTAGCTGCTCGCAGTCCTTTTTTTATAGAAGCAATCTTTTCTTTTATCTGGTCGTTCTTTGTTTTTATTTTTTCTTTCTGAAGTAACTTTTTCTTAGATCTTTCTTTTGCATCTAACTTTTTAAATTCATCAGGAGACATCCCCACCAAATCGTCTAAATCTTTTCTTAGTTTATCGAGTTCGACTAATTCTTTTTGGGATGTTCTATAGAATTTTATTTTATCTTTAAGAATTTGTTCTTCTTTAGCTACAGCTTTTGGAACTTTTCTTAAAGGTTGTCCGAGGTCTACGTCGCCTTTTCTAAGGTCGTCTAATTGTTTTTCTAATCTCTTTATAGCTGCTTCAGAATCTTTCTGTGCAATCTTAGTGACCTCGGGTTTTCTATTTATCTTTTTAGCTGTCTTACCCAGAGAGGCGTTTGCTCTTTTTACGGCATCTAAATCTTTGTTAAGTTTTGCCAGTTTACCTTTTAGATCGTTTACGTTTATAGCCTCGCTATCAAAATCTTTTATCTTGTTATCGATTGTTTCTATTAAATCTTTGTGCGCTCTTCTTCGTATTTGAGTGTTTATAGATACTCTGTTTTTACTGTAGTTTTTTGCAAGATTAGCTCCTCTTTGTTGTCGAGCTTGTAAAGCTCTTCCGCTTTTAGTATTTATATTGTCTAATATTTTTTCGTATGCGTATTCTTTATTTGAAAAAAGAAATTTAAGTTTACGATAATTATCTAGTGCGTTTTGACCTTTATCTTCTTTAGCAATTATTTTTGCAATCTCGTTACTAATCTCGTTGTCTAACTCGTCTGTTATTGTAGTAGCTCTTAATACTAAATTAGGTTCATCTATGGTTGGTATTTTGTTTAGAACTTTTGGATCTTGTTTATAAAATTCTAGAATTTCTTTTTCGTACTCGTCTAAATTAAGACCTTCTCTTTCTCGCGCTGCTAACTCTTCTCCTAAATCTGCGGATTTTACTTTTAAGTTTTGGTTACGTAATTCTTGTATTTCTTCTATAATGTCTCCTGTATTTTTTTCCTTTACTTTTTCGGGAATAGATTTTTTAATTTCTGTAGGAACCTCGTCGTTGTAAGTCTCTTTAGTTTTTCCTGATTCAAGATCTTTTATTTTAGCGTTTTGTACGTTGTACTCCTCGACAGCCGTCTTTAGTAACCTTTGCGCTTCCTCAGTTGATTGCAGTTGTTTTTTCTTTTTAGAAAGCGTTCTCCCAAACAACCCGGTCTTTCCTGTCTTTTCTATTTCTTTGATTTCTGCTTTTAGTGCAGCGATATCTTTAGAAAGTCTTTTATCCGCATTTGCTGTAATTCTTATTTGCTCAGTTCTCCCCCAAGATCCTGCTTTTGCAAACGCTCCTAAAACAGTATTTGCAGTTCCTCCTATACCTCCTGCAAAAAGATACTCGTAAGTGTCTCGAGTGTCTCGTTCATTTAAAGCAATTTGCAACTCTTGTCTCACTGCGGTTTCAGCAATACCAAAAGAAGCTCCGCCTATAAAAGACTTAACGCCATTTATAAATATGTATCCTCCTTTTTTGTAGGCTTCCATATCTCCGGCAGTCTTTCCTGTAAGTTCTAAAAGCTTTCTATTAGGAGCCGACATAAATGTTTTATTGGCTAATTCTCCTAGTTTACTCGACGGACCTGTTAAAGCTCCGAACACTCCAGTAGCTAGAAGTTCTCCATAAGATATGCCGTCTTGTAATCCGTAACCTTTTCTTATTTGCTGCCCTAGAAGATTGCTGCCTCCCCAAGCTATTCCTTGTCCTATTCCTGCTAGTATTAAAGCAGTAGCCGTAGAAACAGGTTCGGCAGCTTGCGGTCCGGCTTGAGATAACAGAGAAAGGTTCTTAACCTTATTTGCCCAATTAACAATCTTACCTGCTTTGTAAGCGTCATATATTTTTTTAGAAGAATACATACCAAGCCCTAGCTCAGTACCTAATCCTAAAGTTACTCCTAGAACGCTAGACTTTCTTCCTGCTTCATGCTGTAGGCGCATGGATTCTTCAATAACTTCTGGAGCGACATTTTGAAATCTGTTTTGATTTTCAGATATAGCGTTTCTAATTTTGTCGTCTTCTCTTTTTGCTATCTTAGCTTCAAGTTCTTCTAGTGATAATGGCATATTAAATTAGTTATTCTGTTTTGGAATAAATCTTGTTTGTACTTCGTAAAAAGTTTCTAAAGCGATTGCGGATTCTCCTTCTAAAGAAGTTTCTAAAAGTCCTAATCCTTTTAAAACATTTAAAGTTTGGCTTTGATCTTCGTCTAAGTTTTTTCTGTTTGTATATGCTTCTATAACTGTTGCAAAATCTTTATATGTTTGCCGAGCTTCCTCTAAAGATCCAAACAGTTTTACAGAATCCCACCATAGTCCCGAGATTGCGAAATCGCTTACTATATTATTTTTATCAAACTGCTCGTATCCGTAGACTTGTTGTAAAAGTTTTAAAGCTCGAGTATCNCGTCGGCTTCGCGCCTCGCTAAAATCGTTTTTAATTTCTTCACCTAAATTATTACCTTCTTCAGTAGTAAAGGTCGTGAAGTCTTCCTTGTTGTTTTTAGCTTTTACTACTTTTGTTACAGAAGACCTATAAAGACTTTCGTAATTAACAAGCTCTTTGTTTTCAGTACCTATACCGAAAGCCCCTCCGTCTTCATAAAACAATCCGTCTTCAGATAAATCAGACTCGTCAAATATTTCTTGGTTTATAATATCTTCTATATTTGGTCTAAAAGAAAAATCTTGACCAAGCATTTGCTCGTTTATTTGTAAAGCGTTAACTCTATCGTTGAAGAGATTGGTGTCTTTTAATATTTCTTTATCTATTATTTCTTGAAAAGTCTCCTTTAAAGGGTTTATATCTGCTTCTTCTATTTTTTTTCCTTGAGGAACTTGGTCAAAACCTGCGTTTTTAATTTGGCTTATTATGCGCTCGGTTGTAGAGTTGGCTAATTGCTTTAACTGTTCCGTACTGTAAAACGCTTTTAGGTTACTATCTGCTCCTATAATTTGATTTAGCTTTCCTGATATTTTTAAGTTTATTTCTTTTTTATCAATAAAAGGATCAAACTTTATAGCCTCCGCGTAAATCTGTTTTAAGCTGTTGGGTATCTTTCCGGGTATTCCTTTTTCGTCTAAAAATCTTTGAGGTGTTACCGCAGGGTTAAAAGTGTCTCTTTGAAGAAACCAAGATAAACCTTCTTCTTCTATTGTCCTCCTTTGGTTTTGTGTTATACCTATCGACCTATCATCAGGCGACTGCATTAAATTGTATAGTTCGTTATTTAAACCGCTAATAGATCGACCTATAACATCTACAGCAAAACTTGACGCTCTTCTGTCACCTGCTATTGCTGTAAGGTTTTCTGTAAGTGCGTTTAAAGGTCTTTCGCTAGACATTATAAGCTCCTTATAAGCTTTCTTTTCAAAATCATCTAACTCTAGTTCGCTTAAAATTCTTTCTAATGCGAAGTTTGCTACCTCGTTTTCTTTAAAAGGCTCTTTATTTAGATCACTCGATACTCGATAAGAATTCGCTTCTTTAAGAAATTGACTACCAAATCCTCGTATATTCATAGCAGATTGCGATGCGCTTTTTTCATCTTCAGCTTCCGAAACTGAGTCGAGAATCTTATCGAATTTAGCAATCATTACTCGAGCATCTAAAGTTTTGAACTGCTTTCTCGATTTTGCTTGTTTTATAAAATCTTCGGCTCTTTCTGGATTTGTTGTTATTATAGAATTTAAAGTATCTGAGAAAGTGTTTAACAAAAATCTTTGCTTTTCTGGATTAGAATAGTTTCTTTCTGATAAACTTTTTTCAGTAAAGTCTAAAACAGCTTTGAAGCTCATATCGGATTCAGCAGCCCCTACGTCTCCAAAAAGATTTCGTAGTTCTTCTTCTTTAATAGCGTTAACGTATGCTATCTGTTTCTTCTCGTATCCTTTTAAAGCTCCTGCTAAGACTCTCGAGGAAAGTTCTCCACTTAGAAGATTGCTTACTTTTTGTCCGAAAGGTTTACCCTCGAAATGCTCGTTGATCTCGGATTGTAAAGCGTTTATCTCGCCTTCAACGTACTGTTGTGCGGTGTCTATTGTAGCTTCGCTTTTTATAAGCTCGTCAAGTTTTATGTCTATCTTGTTCTCAAGCTCTGCATATTTTTGTACGCCTGTTGTATCGTACCAACGCTTTGTTGCTGTTTGTTGAAAAGCTTTTTGAAATCCTAACTTGCCTAACGGACCTCCATCTGGAGCAGTTATTTTACCTGTTATAATATCATCAATTTCTTGAGCAGTTAGACTTTGAGCTTCGTCCTGCCCTCGTTGCATATTGATATTGCTCGCTTGTCCGAGGAGGTTGCTAAATTGTGCTAGTGATCTGGATAATCTAAGAGCAGAGTTGTCTTTAAGAACTCCGGGTGCTACAGCTTGGTTTGTCCCTCCTACGGCTTGCATCGAGGGAGTGATTGCAACTTGTCCTAGATTAAGATTAACTTCTTTTCTTTCTGCCATTACTTTTCAAATAGTCCTGAGTTGTATATTACTCCATAATTACTTAATCCTGTTTGTACTCCTTGAACGGCTGACCCTAAGTAATCAGGTTGTGATATTGGTTGATTGATACGAAGCATATTACGACTGAATCCAATCCCGGCTTCTCGTAAAGCGAGTTGTCTATTCACGTCGGTTAGTTGTGCTTGTCGTTGTACTGAAAATTCGTATTCTGCTTGTTGTCTCGAGAGATCCCCGAGTAACGCATTGACGCTAAGACCACTGACCCCTGCTTCTCCTGCTGCGGTTGTTGCAGTTGCTCGAGCTTCCATCGCTCTTCTCGAGGACTCATTTAAGTTCTGAGATCGTGCGAGTGCCTCTTGCTGCTGCTGAGTTCTCATAGCGGAAACTTCAGCAAGATAGCGTTCTCTTTCTTGTCTTGAAGCAACTGCTTGAGCTTGTCGTTGTGCGCTCGCTTGTTGGCTTTGTCCTATGAGTGACGTAGCTGTACTAGCTGCGCCTATGATTGATGATGCAATTAATGGGCTACACATAATATTCGTCGATTACGTCTTTGTTGATTAAAATAAATTGGTAAAATGGTTCTCCTTTGATTGTAAATTGGTGAGTAAAGTCTGCTCCTAACCACTCGAGCCAACGAACGGCAGGTCTATTGTAACAATGTACAAAGTTTCCTGCTGCTCCTCCTGTAATTTTAAGAAGCTCGCTTATCCAAAGCTTCGAGTGTTTTACGAGATCCCTTCGAGCTACCTTTGGGAACTCCTTCGTTCCGAGCATCCAGATATAAGGCATGGCTTCATCTTCCCCTACGCCAAACATAGCGAGAGGTTTATTGCTTTTATCTACAACTGTTAAAGTTGCCATGTCATGCTCGAAGGAAGACATAAGAGCTTCCTTTGGTTTCTTTCCAAAAGCCATGCACTCGATNTTATCGATATCTCTAAGTTTGTCTGCTAAGTANTCTGCATGATCGGGATGAGCATCTATCACATCTATCTTATCATACCTAACTATTACTCGATCAAACACGTCGGCTTCTGGAATGGATAAAGGATTCAAACTCTGCTGACTGGAAGTTTCCGGGCAACGCTGAGTCGTTTATAACTTTGATTGTTGTATCTTTTGCAGCAGACATAATAGGAAACGAGAACGATCCTGATTCAATAGGAAGTGTTCCGATAGTTGTCGAGCCTACTATGTTACTCGTAAAAGTGTTTGTGTAAGTTTGTCGGGCTTTCGGAGTTACCTCTACTTTAAAGGAGGCTGTATCGTCAAAGAATATTGTACCACCTTTAAGGAAGTGTCTTTGATATCCTGATGGACTTGTCGTTCTGTTTGCTCGTTGTTTGAAAATATGTTCGCTAAAGGTGTAGGACATTGTGTATTTAATACCTACCCATACAGGGGTGCTGTTGTAGTCAGTACTTACAGTTACAGTAGATCCGTTAACTGTCGAAGGGATTAACGCACCTGCTTCGGTACTTCCAGAAGCTCTCGTATATACTTGTATTACGTCAGAACCTTCTGGGGTATATGAAAGATTTATAGTTCCGTTACTTACTGTAGCGGATTGTCGTAAGTCGAGATAAGTATTGAAAGTCGTATTATCGTCTACAAGTTTCTCTTCCATTGGCATTTTAAGAAGCTCGGTTTTACCATTCTTAACTGCAACAATATAAAGATCACTATCTACAAACTCGATACCTCGAATGTCGAAAGGAAATGTAAACTTACTCCAACTCGAGAGTACTTTCTGGTTACCTTCCCAATAGTATTTGTAATTGTAAATAGATTTAGTATCGGAAGAACTCACAATACATATTAAGTTCTCAGCAGTAGATCCTGCCATATCGAGAACACTCGAGGGTATGTATTGGGGGACATGAGCGGTTATCTCTAAAGAATCATAGTTATCTGTATTTGCATTTACAGTAAACTCTCGAATGCCTGTAAAGCTTCCTCGATTGAATGGGAAGTACAAGTAGCTTCCGAGTTCCAAAGGAGGAGTACTCGTATCGTTATCGTAATTAGTAATAGGTGTTACCGATACAGTTTTAGGTGTTAACAAATCTCCACCTCGAAGTACGAACTGTCCTCGTTCACCAAAGAGTATAAGGTTCTCTTGGAATGCTACGGCAGATGAAAGCTTTGTAACTCGTTTACTAGCCACGTTGATATCGATAGGGTCCGAGTCCAGAAGAGATCTTACTGTAGTTCTAAAGAAGTTAAAGTATTCTCCGGCTTCTGACATTATAACACTACCTTCTGATAGAAAGCCTAGTCTGTTCTTAAAGAAGAATATGTCAGATATCTTTCTATCGCCCTCGTTTCCTGTTGCTAAATTAAAGAACGAAGGAAAAGGATTAGTTTCGTCTTCGCCTACTTGTCGAGTGGTCCAAGTACAAGCCGACAAAGCAAAGTTGTTTGCAGACGAGTTTACTAACTTATGAGGAAGAGTTGTATTAAGTAACTGTGTGTACTCGTCAAATCCTATGTCTTCTACCCAACCTCCATCACTAACTCCCGTTGTAGAGCCGTCGTTGGTTACAAACTTAACATAGTAATCGTCTTCTCCTGCTTCAGCGTCTCCTCTTACTTTAATTCTAAATCCATCTGGAGCTACTTTTGGTAAGTCTGATATTGCACCTACTTCTTTGTAAGCTACTCCAAGTGCTGTTCCAGACTTAGAATCTGATACAGTTATTTCAAAAGAACTTGAATGAGATATTTCAAACAAAGGGTATTCAAAAGAAGTAGCAGCAGAACCTCCATCGTCTGCATCTATAACTTGACCTGTTGTCGCGTTGGTTACTGTTCCTATATCGGTAACAGTAAAGCCGTTTCCTGATACTTGACCTAAAGCAGTGTCTAAAGCAGCGTTAAGGTTTTTAGCTATAAGTCCTGCTTGGCTGTTTATGCCTGTAGCTCCATTTCCTCCAACATCTCCAGAAGAATAAGAAGCCTTTATAGTGTTGCCTCCTTGTTTAAGAGTAATGTTGTATCGTGTTTTAAAATCGCCTTGCTTAATAAATACAAGAGCCTTGTTAACTAAAGCTGCACTTTTTGTTGCTGTCCTATCTACGTCTACACTTGTGTTAAGAATAAATGTAGTATCTCCGACTGTTAAAGCTTTAAGAACATCTTTTGGTTTAGTTCCCGGTGCTACATAAAGATAGTCGCTACTCGAGTAAGTTGTCGAGCCTGTCGTAGTTACAGAAGCAAAGTTTAGTATGTTAAATACTTGCGCTACGTTGGTATTAATAATTAATACATACTTCTCGTTTTTGTCTCTGTTTATAAAGTGAACAAAAGCTCCGTCGGCTATAGCAGAGCTTAGTAGATTTGTAAGATAACGAGTGTTCGGTCGTTTCTTTAATCCATCTGCAACAGACGATAAAGCATTTATTTGTTCCTCGCATTGTCCTTCAAAGCGTAAAGTCGCAGGTTGCTGACTAACTCCTTGGACCAGATTAGGAAGAGAAGTATTGATTAGTGGCATTATTAATAAAGAGAAATATTTCTATTGATGCCTACTCTTGAAGAAGCATCGTAGTTGTCGAAAATTGTTCGATCTGTATTTGCGTTATCAGAAGTCTCGAGATTTGCTTTGGCTGCAAACTCGTCTCGTATAATAAGAGCTTCGAGTTCTCTCGAGCCTACTAAACGAGATTGAAGTGATCGAGTAGCTCTAAGGGTTATGTATCTTCGAGCCTGTTCGGGTAAATTATCCCAATCGAGAAGTAGAGTAAGGTTAACTTTAATACTCTTGGTAAACGTCGTTGTTTGATGTTTTCGATCGTATAAAGTTAATCCTCGTTGTACTAAATCTACATCCTCGGTTCCCTCGTGGTCTACCTGTAATACGTTTTGATCGAGGGTTATTGCATTATTTACAGGAGTAAGTTCTTTATCTATCTCAGTGTTAAAATGCCACCCTTCACTTTGAACTTCTCTCGAGATTTCATCGAGTATTGTAACTGCGTTCGCTGCTGATACAGGAAGTTCTGCTGTATTGCTGATGCTGTTAACTGGAGCTTCGCCTATGTAGCCAAGCATCGTGTTAACGGCTTCAAGTTGGGTTGTAAGAGTAGCCATAAATGAATAAATAAACAAAATGTTAAAGTGTATATAGAAGGGCAGGGGACTAAACTAATAATCCCCCACCCCAATGAGTTATTTGTATCTATATGTTATTAAGCAACAGATACACACGCGCCCGCTCTTAAGATATTGTGGCCCATCGCATATTTCGCGACAAACAATGTACCTTGGTGAGCTACGCTGTAATCAGACTCAGTTGCGAGATCCAATAATTTCACTGTGCCGATTCCGCTAGGATGCCCGGCAAGATAGTCTAAACCATTAAGATCGTCGTTGTATCCAACCCCGCCAGAACCGAATGGATCGTTAGTAGCGTTGTCGTCATCCTGATCTTGTGATCCGTCTGCAACAAGAATAGAAGTCAAGTTGTTAGACTTAAAGATGTTAAGTCCTGCAACCATTGGTAAAGAACCTCTAGCTACATTACCTGATCCACCAGTGTCTCTATTGATCGCAATGTTGTCTGCACCTAATAGAGTGTAGTACTGAGCAGGAGTAAGAATAGCGAAACGAGTACCATCATCAGGAACGTCGTTTTCGTCAAGCTTCTGAGCTACCGAAGTAAGAGATGAAACAAGTCCTGCTGCTGTATTAGAAGTAGCACCTGTTATCTGAATACCTCTTGGTTGACCAGAAGGAGTTGAAGCGTCGGCTGCTCCTGCTGCGAGAGTCTTCAGAACTGCTTTGTCAAACCTCTGCGCAAGTGCAACTCCTAACTCTTTACTAAACTGTGACCTCACATCAAAGTGATTTTTTAGTTCGTCTATGTTAGGAATGAATGTAGAACTCACAAGCATCTTGTCGATGTGTATGACTTTCTCATTCATGTTGAAGTTTGTGTTATATCCTGCTGTACTCAAGATGTCTTCACCCGGTGTATGATATTTACTACTGGCAACTCCGATTGTGGGGAAGGTCGCTGATTTACCAGAACTTATTGTTCTGATAGTGTGTAGTGGTTTCATCACCTGTGTCTTCTCGAATGTAGCGAGAATCATGTTAGAGAATACTTTGAGAAACAAAGCATCATCTGCGCCAGTGTTATTGGCTTGTCCCAATCTACTTGGGGCGTTTACGTTAGCCATAATATATATGTACCTTTCTTTTTATTTTTTAGTGTTTGTTGTTGTTGTATGAACAACGCACTCCAAGAAACTAAAAGACCTATACAGATTGTTCTTGATGTTAGTTATCCCTCGCAAGGGGCTGCACTCGAAACAAACCTTTTGGTTTATTTGTGTTCTTTTGTGTGTGTTGAAATCTTTATCGTCGATGCTCAAGCTCGTTCACGTATCTAAGGATCTCTCCTATTGTCGCCTTTTCTTGGGCGGTGAACGAATGGACTTTGAGTCTCGAGATAAAATGGGGAATCTTGCTCTTCGGGGGCTTCATCGTTATACAACCACTCATCGATAAGATCAGCGTTATGCTCACGATTGCGCCTATAAGCTTCTTTCTCATAAGCTTCAACGACCTTGAAAAAATACTCGCATATCTTAGGAAAGTTTAGCAAAAAGCTTACGAGTAGTTTTATCATTTAGTCTTATTCTTTAGGTTTTGCTTTGCCTACGTTAAGAGCAAGCCAATTTATAAGTTTAAGAGCTATTCCTGTGATCTTGTTATCTGTCTTGTTTGGAGTCATCGCTGAAATCAAACTAGCAGCAGTAACGACCGCAGTAGCGATGCTAATAAGCTCTGCTTTATTTTCTAGGATGTATGTTATCATAATCTTTATATGTTATTAGAAACTGAAATTCTTCTCTCGACCTCTGCTCGATAAGCAGGGTCCATCTCGTAACGCCTGTCGTTCATTGCTTCGACAACTTGAGCATTACTATTAAATGGTTGTATAGCTGCACCCGAGGTATTGCCTTTCTTTATGTTTACCGCAGAGCCTCCGTTCTCGTTGACATATCGAGCATACATTCCTCTAACTGCCATCTTTGCAGCTTCCGTCGAACCGCTCTCGACTATCTCGTTGTAACTACTGACTTCAGATTCCGGCAAGTTATTTGCTGCCCACTCGGTCATTGCGTCGTAGTTCTCTTGTCCTCCTATAGTGTTTGTGATAGCAGCCGTCTCTGCTTCTAAAGTTGCTTCCTGTCCTTTGACGTAAGCTTCGACAAACTCTCGAGGTATTCCGCTGTCCTCGAGTGCTTTAAAATTCTCTTCGCTCAGTTCTCCGTTTTCGTAAAAAGAATCACTGGCTTTCTTAATGACATCGGAAACATTGCTGTCGATTGGAGCTTCCTCCTGTTGGCTTTCCTCTTTTGCTTCTGGTGCTTCTTGCTTCTCACTAAGCCTCTTCTCGAGGTTTTCGTAAGCTTCAACGAGGTCGTCTTGTGATTTAAATTTACCAAGAATAAGCTCCTCTTCAGTTGGTTGTTCTTGCTCGACGGCTTCCTCTTGTCCAGAAGGCTCCGGCTGTGTTGTTTCTTCTTGCGCTTGCTCGGCTTCTTGCTGCGCTAACTGTTCCTCGAGTGTCATTATTTCGCCATCGACTGGCTCGTTTATTTCTATTTTTTCGACTGACATATTCAGTATCTCCCATTGGTTTATTGTTCCGGTGAAGCTTGTTCTTCTTGAGCAAGCGATTGATCTGTTGCGCTTTTGATTGCTGAAGGTCCGAGCTTCTCAGCCATCTGTTGCATTTGCGCTCTTTGCATCTCTTCCATTATCTCCTCCTGACTCTTTATAAGTCCTGCGGTTTTGATTCCTAGAGATGTCGCTCGACGTTTGAAGTACTCGTCGATGTTTACATAAGTTGCTATTGCTTGAGGTCCGACAACTTGCGCTGCTCCGGCAAGGAACGCATCAAGCTTTTGTAAGTCGTGTCCTCTTCCAAGAGCCTCGATACCTGTAACGATTACCGGGTTTACGAGATCCTTCGGAAGCTTCGGCATATTCTTTTTCTTTTGCATTACTCCCATCAATCGATTCACGAGAGGTAATTGCATTTCATTCGAGAGCAAACTGTAGAGTCCACCGAGAGCAGACTCGAGTTCCTGACTGACCATTCGTATTTCTTCAGCAGTCACTCGTTCAGCATTACGAATAGAAGTACTCGTTAACAAGAAGCTTTGTCCGAGCCTATCTTTAATTGTGTTAATTGTTTCAGCAGCTACTCGAAAGTCGTTAAACTTGTTTAGCTGTAATGTCGAGACATCCGCAGCGTTTCCTTGTACGATAGCTCCGTTGGGGGAATCTGAAAGCTGTCTAGCTCGAGTAGTTCCATTAGGGTTAACGAGGAATAATACTTTTGCAGCAGCAGAGCTTCCCTCGACAATCGCTCGAGTAAGTGCTTCAAGTGATTGCAGATCTCCTAAGTACTCCTCGACATATCCTCGACCATACGCTTCTCCATCAATTCGAGAGAACCGCAGAGGTATGTAGGGAGACTTATCAAGAGGAATAATGCCCCCATTATCAGGTAACAATGTACCATTCACGTCCTGCTTGATAAGCCATTTATCCCCATGTCTGCAAATTGCAGTGAAAAGATTTACTGTATCGTCTGCACCTTTAGTCGAGTTAGGATCTTGTCCTATCGCTTGCTTAATCTCTTCGTCGAGTGCTGCATAACTTATCGTTTCTTTTGTTGCGATATACAACACATTTCCCATTGGATCGCGCTCGACTACAAAACGATCAAGACGAAATACTCGCATACCTCCATCTTCCGGCATATACAAAAGAGCATTCCCGGTGATGATAAGTTGCTTGAGAGCTTCGTGTACTGCAATGCGATAACGCTCTTTTGCAATCTCGTCCATTACAGTGTCCTCGACTTTCCTTAAAGCGGAATCTATTTCACTTATAACTTCTTCGGGAGTTCCTTCTTGTTGCAGTTTGTTTGTGTCTACCTGCAATCGAAAGAAAGGCGAGTTAGGAGGAAGAAGAGCTAGTAACAGCTTAGAAGCTAGGTTATTAACTCCTCTCGCACCTATGCCTTGAAAGGGTGTGTTTAATCTCGAGCTAGTGCCGAAACCTTCCTCGGTAAGTACGTAAGGTAAAGTAAGCTTTGCAGCTTGTCTTCCTCTCTGAAGGTAACTATCGCGTTTTCCCTCGAGCTTTGTATATAGCTGCTCGGCAGTTTCTTTGTAATCGTATTCCATAACTTATAAAAATATTCTATCTGGTGCGTTGTCGGGTCGAGGAACCGGGACTTCTTCCCAAGCTTCATCCTCGGGAGTGTCGGGGTCATTAGCAATGAACTGACCATTCTCGTCACGCTTTCGAATGCGCTCGGTCATGTTCGAGTGCCATACTATAAAATCTTCAGCAGGCTCGGCATCCATGTCTCCTTTGATGTCTCTAAAGAGAACCCAATGCTTACCATCACCTTTCATTATTGGCTGCTCCCATTCCATTCCTGACTCATCTCTAATTGTCTCGGTTTTTCCTGTGTCCTCAAAATACTCACCGATAACTGTGTAAACGTGGTCCTCGCTCTGGGGAATAGGAACTGTAATTTCGATGTCTTCTTCCTCAACCTCAGTAGTAAACCCCATCTGTTCAGCAAAGGTTACCGCTTGAGCTTTTGAATCAAACTTCAACAAATAATCAATCATACTTTAATCTACAAGTGGAGGTTCTTCTTCGTCATCATCATCACTATCGTCCTCTGTAGGCTCTGCCATAGGATCTGGAGGATACACCCAATCTTCTGGTAACTCATCCAACAATTCATCGTTCTCATTCAGAAGAGCTTCATCAGGAATACTTACGTGTTCCTCTTCTGTTTCCTCGTCAGTCCAAGTGTTCTTAGCAATCTCGATAAATGCACGAGGATCTTCTTCGGATGCCTCTTCGCTCCAACCCCACCAGTATTTTGTGCCACTGCCTGTAGACCAGAATGAAGTGTTCTTTTGTTGTGCTGCTTGTTCTGATCGAGNTTGNGCTTCTTCTTTAGNTGTCAAATATTAGATATGCCATGNNTTTTAATAAATGTTATAGTGAGTGTTTATGTT
>FUFK010037605.1_pt1 | contig 20606 bp, 16 predicted proteins | sample 1021851 | NCBI WGS metagenome assembly FUFK01 (sample SAMEA51879418, study PRJEB19060) | metagenome
AGCAGTAGCGCTTTACAGGTAGCAAAAACAGCTACTTATCTACCAGATTTAGTTGAAGTACAAAGAGCAAGCTTTAAATGGTTTTTGGAAAAGGGTTTAATAGAGGAATTACAAAACTTTTCCCCTATTTCTGATTACACAGGTAAATTAGAATTACATTTTATTGGTGAAGAATACAGGTTAAAAAGACCTAGGCATGACGTAGAAGAAGCTAAAAGGAGAGATGCTACATTTGCTTCTCAAATGTATGTAACTTGCAGATTAATAAATAAAGAGACCGGAGAAATTAAAGAACAAGAAGTATTTATTGGGGAATTACCATTAATGACTGAAAGAGGAACTTTCATAATTAATGGTGCTGAAAGAGTAATTGTTAATCAAATTGTTCGAAGTCCAGGAGTATATTTTAAAGATGAGCAGGATAAAAATGGTAGAAGAACTTATAACGCGAGTGTTATTCCTAATAGAGGGGCATGGTTAAAATTTGAGACTGACAAAAATAATTTACTTTATGTAAGGGTTGACAAAACTAGAAAAATTAATGCTCATGTCCTTATGAGAGCGATGGGTCTTTCTGATAATGATGTGGTCGATAAACTTAGGCATCCTGAGTTTTATCAAAGCTCTATTGATTCAGCTAATGACGAGGGTATAAATTCAGAAGATCAGGCTTTACTCGAGCTNTACAAGAAGCTACGTCCTGGTGAACCACCCTCTGTTTCTGGCGGACAGCAACTATTACACAGCAGATTTTTTGATCCCAAAAGATATGATCTAGGCCGAGTTGGTAGATATAAAATTAATAAAAAATTGAGGCTTACAGTACCAGATGAAGTAAGAACTCTTACCCATGAAGACGTTCTTTCAACTATTGATTATTTAATTAACCTAGAATTAGATATTGGTGGTGCGAGTTTGGATGATATTGACCACCTTGGTAATCGAAGGGTTAGATCTGTAGGAGAACTTCTACAAAATCAAGTAAGGGTTGGACTTAATCGTTTAGAAAGAATTATTAAGGAAAGAATGACTGTTGGGGAAACAGATTCTCTNACTCCNGCTCAACTAGTCAATCCTAAGCCTTTGGTTGCTGCCATAAAGGANTTTTTTGGTTCTAGTCAATTAAGTCAATTTATGGATCAAACTAATCCTTTGGCTGAATTAACACATAAAAGAAGAATCTCTGCTTTAGGTCCTGGTGGTTTAACTAGAGAAAGAGCAGGCTTTGCGGTAAGAGATATTCATCCTTCACATTATGGAAGATTATGTCCTATTGAGACTCCTGAAGGTCCTAATGCAGGGCTTATAAATTCTTTAGCTACCCATGCGAGAGTAAATGAGTATGGTTTTATCGAAACACCTTTTTGGGAAGTTAATAACGGTAAAGTTAACAAAGAAGGAAATCCTGTATATTTATCTGCTGATTTAGAAGATGAGTGCAGGGTAGCTCCAGGAGATGTGGCAACTGACAAGGATGGAAACATACTTGCAAATCTAATACCAGTTAGATACAGACAAGATTTTGAGAAAGTGCCTCCACATCAAGTTGATTATGTTCAGCTTTCCCCAGTTCAAGTAATTTCAGTAGCGACTTCACTAATTCCTTTTCTGGAACATGATGATGCGAATAGGGCTCTTATGGGTTCCAATATGCAACGCCAAGCTGTTCCATTGCTCAGGCCAGAACGTCCTTTAGTCGGGACAGGATTAGAATCTCAAGTTGCTAGAGATTCGGGGATGGTTCCCATAACAAAAGTTAATGGGACTGTATCATACGTAGATGCTAATGAGATAGTAGTTAAGGATGAGGATGGTAATGAACATTTTCATTATCTTCAAAAATATCAAAGATCAAATCAAGATACCTGCTTAAATCAAAGACCTATAGTAAAAATTGGAGATCAAGTTATATCTGGACAAGTGTTAGCAGATGGATCGGCATGTGAAGGTGGAGAAATAGCATTAGGTCAGAATGTCCTAATTGCGTATATGCCATGGGAGGGTTACAACTACGAAGATGCAATTCTAGTAAGCGAAAGGATGGTAACTGATGATTTATATACATCAGTCCATATTGAAAAATATGAAATTGAGGCAAGACAAACAAAGTTAGGACCTGAAGAAATCACAAGAGAGATTCCCAATATCTCTGAAGAAAGCTTGAACAATCTTGATGAAATGGGAATAATTAGAATTGGCGCTTTTGTCGAGAGTGGAGATATTCTTGTTGGGAAAGTTACTCCAAAAGGTGAATCAGATCAACCTCCTGAAGAAAAACTTTTGAGAGCTATTTTTGGTGAAAAGGCTCGAGATGTTAGAGATAACTCTCTAAGGGTGCCTAAAACTGAAAAGGGAAGGGTTTTGGATGTACGCATTTACACCCGAGAACAAGGTGATGAGTTACCTCCAGGGGCAAATATGGTTGTTAGAGTTTATGTGGCCCAGAGAAGGAAAATCCAAGTCGGAGACAAAATGGCTGGAAGGCACGGAAATAAAGGAATTATTAGCAGAATCTTACCGAGAGAAGATATGCCTTATTTGCCAGATGGAACACCTGTAGACATAGTACTTAATCCTCTAGGAGTTCCAAGTAGGATGAATGTAGGCCAAGTTTTTGAACTTTTAATGGGCTGGGCAGCCTCTAATTTAAATTGTAGGGTTAAAGTCGTCCCATTTGATGAAATGTATGGTGCTGAAAAATCACATCAGACTGTCCAAGCATTTTTAGAGGAGGCTTCAAAACAACCCGGCAAATCTTGGGTTTATAATCCTGAAGATCCTGGAAAGTTATTACTCAAGGATGGTAGAACAGGTGAACCATTTGATCAGCCAGTTGCGGTTGGATACTCTCACTTCCTTAAATTAGTACATTTGGTAGATGACAAAATACATGCAAGATCTACTGGACCTTACTCTTTGGTTACTCAACAACCATTGGGTGGAAAAGCTCAGCAAGGCGGACAAAGGCTTGGAGAAATGGAAGTTTGGGCACTTGAAGCTTATGGAGCAGCCTATACCCTTCAAGAACTATTAACAGTTAAATCTGATGATATGCAAGGAAGAAATGAAGCTCTTAATGCAATCGTAAAAGGTAAACCTATACCTAGGCCCGGTACTCCTGAGTCATTTAAAGTTCTTATGAGAGAATTACAATCTCTAGGACTTGATATTGGGGTTTATACAGATGAAGGTAAAGAGGTGGATTTAATGCAAGATATAAATCCGAGAAGAAATACTCCTTCGAGGCCAACGTATGAATCACTTGGAACCTCTGAATATGAGGAAGATTAAATACTCAATTAAAAATTTTTAATTTAAATTTCCCAAAAATGACTAACAGCAACTTAAGAACTGAAAATCACTTTGATTACGTCAAAATTTCAATAGCTTCTCCTCAAAGAATAATGGATTGGGGGCAGAGAACATTACCTAATGGACAAGTGGTGGGAGAAGTTACTAAACCTGAAACCATCAATTACAGGACACTTAAACCAGAAATGGATGGATTGTTTTGTGAAAAGATTTTTGGACCTTCTAAAGATTGGGAATGTCATTGTGGTAAGTATAAAAGAGTGAGACATAGGGGTATTGTTTGTGAAAGATGTGGTGTTGAGGTAACTGAAAGTAGAGTTAGAAGACATAGGATGGGCTACATAAAACTTGCTGCGCCAGTATCCCATGTTTGGTATTTAAAAGGAATTCCTAGTTATGTCGCAATTCTTTTGGATATTCCACTAAGAGATGTAGAACAAATAGTTTATTTCAATTGTTATGTTGTTTTAGATCCTGGAGATCATAAAGAACTCAAATATAAGCAATTACTTACAGAGGATGAATGGCTGGAAATTGAAGATGAGATTTATGCTGAAGATTCAACAATTGAAAATGAACCTTTTGTTGGTATTGGCGCTGAGGCCTTGAAGCAATTACTTGAGGATCTTGATTTAAATCAGGTTGCTGAGGAACTCAGAGAGGAAATTACTCATAGTAAAGGGCAGAAAAGGGCAAAACTTATAAAAAGGATAAGAGTTATTGATAATTTCATTGCAACTAATGCACGACCAGAATGGATGGTCTTAGATGCAATTCCTGTTATACCTCCAGATCTTAGACCTATGGTTCAGCTTGATGGAGGAAGATTCGCAACTTCTGATTTAAATGATCTTTATAGAAGAGTCATAAATAGAAATAANAGANTAGCNAGGNTACAAGAAATTTTGGCNCCNGAAATTATTGTAAGAAATGAAAAAAGAATGCTTCAGGANGCAGTTGANGCTCTTATNGATAATGGAAGGAGGGGAAGGACNGTNGTTGGNGCAAANAATAGAGCGCTTAANTCNCTTAGTGACATTATTGAAGGAAAACAAGGANGATTNAGACANAATCTNCTTGGTAAGCGCGTTGACTATTCAGGANGNTCTGTAATAGTTGTNGGCCCNAAGTTAAAAATGCATCAGTGTGGTCTCCCCAANGAAATGGCAATTGAGCTCTTNCAACCTTTTGTNATTCANAGATTAATNCGNCAAAATATNGTAAATAATATNAAAGCTGCNAAAAAATTAATACAAAAAGCTGATGATGAAGTNATGCANGTGCTTCAGGAAGTNATNGANGGNCANCCNATTCTNTTAAATAGAGCACCTACNTTACATNGGTTGGGAATTCAAGCNTTCGAACCAAAACTNGTTGGNGGNAGAGCTATACAACTTCATCCTTTAGTNTGTCCTGCNTTTAATGCTGANTTTGATGGAGATCAAATGGCAGTTCATGTTCCTNTAGCNTTNGAGGCACAAACNGAGGCACGNATGCTTATGTTGGCTAGTAACAATATTCTTTCTCCTGCTACAGGCGAACCAATTGTTACTCCATCACAAGATATGGTTTTGGGATCTTATTATTTGACGGCTTTGCAACCTAATTATCAAAAACCTGATTTTGGAGAAAATAAGACTACTTTTGCTTCACTAGAAGATGTCATTTTTGCTTTTGAAGATAGAAGACTTAGCCTACATGAATGGGTATGGGTTAGATTTAATGGAGAAGTCGAAGATGAAGATGAAATGAGNAANCCACAAAAAACTGAAGAGCTAGAGGATGGCTCTAGATTAGAAATTTGGAATTTACGAAGAGACAGATTTGACTCTCAGAATAATTTAATAAGTAGATTTGTTTTGACGACTGTCGGGAGAGTTGTGATGAACTATACCATCATAGATTCTGTGACAAAAACTTAATCTTTAAAAACTATTTTTCATTAATCTAAAAATCATGACATCATCTAAACCAAAAAAAACTTCCAGAGTACGTAAAACTACTAAAAACTCAAAAAAGAATAATCCAGTTGTTATGCCTCCTTTAGCTAAAACGCCGGCATCATTCAAGAATAAAGTAATTGATAAAAAAGCCTTAAAGAATTTAGTTTCTTGGGCTTATAAAACTCACGGGACTGCAATAACAGCAGCCATGGCTGATAATTTAAAGGACTTAGGATTTAAATATGCTACACAAGCTGCTGTTTCTATTTCAGTAGATGATTTAAAAGTTCCTGAAGCTAAACAAGATTTGATAGGACAAGCTGAAGAGCAAATATCTGCTACGGAGGAATGTTACAGACTCGGAGAAATTACAGAAGTTGAAAGACATACAAAAGTTATTGATACCTGGACTGAAACAAATGAAAGATTAGTTGATGCTGTTAAAAATAATTTCAATCAAAATGATCCTCTCAATTCTGTTTGGATGATGGCTAATTCAGGAGCTAGGGGTAATATGTCCCAAGTAAGACAACTTGTTGGTATGAGAGGATTAATGGCTAATCCTCAAGGAGAAATCATTGACCTTCCAATCAGAACAAACTTTAGAGAGGGACTGACTGTTACCGAGTATGTAATTTCTTCTTATGGAGCAAGAAAAGGTTTAGTGGATACTGCTTTAAGAACTGCTGATTCAGGTTATTTAACCAGAAGATTAGTTGATGTTGCTCAAGATGTAATTGTTAGAGAAGAAGATTGCGGAACGGAACGATCAATAGTTGTTGAAGCTGAGGATGGTAAATTTGGAGCAAGGCTCCTTGGCAGACTTACTGCAGAGGATATTTTAGATTCCGAAGATAATTTAATTATTCCTCAAAATACTGCAATAGATCCATTATTGTCACAAAAAATTGAGGCAGCATCCATTCTAAATGTAAAAATAAGATCTCCATTAACATGTGAAGCCAATAGGTCGGTTTGTAGAAGATGTTATGGATGGGCTTTGGCTCATAATCATCTTGTTGACTTAGGCGAAGCAGTAGGTATCATTGCTGCTCAATCTATTGGAGAACCGGGTACACAATTAACAATGAGAACTTTCCATACTGGAGGTGTATCAACTGCTGAAAGTGGAGTAGTAAGATCCAAAATTTCCGGTAAAGTTGAATTTAGTTCAAAAGCAAAGATTAGAGGTTATAGAACTCCACATGGCGTAGAAGCTAAACAAGCGGAAGTTGATTTTATATTAAAGATAGTTCCCCAAGGAAATAATTCCAACAAAGCTCAAAAAATTGAAGTGTCTAGTGGATCACTTTTATTCGTTGATGACGGTGAAAAAATTAATTCTGACATAACAGTTGCACAGATCACCGCTGGAGCTGTGAAAAAAAGCGTTGAAAAAGCAACAAAGGATGTTATTTGTGACTTAGCTGGACAAGTTAGGTACGATAAGGTCATTCAACCTAAGGAAGTCACAGATAGACAGGGAAATATTACTTTAAAAGCCCAAAGATTAGGCAGATTGTGGGTTCTAGCTGGAGATGTTTATAATTTACCACCTAACGCGAGACCAGTTGTCTTGAATGGAAAGTCTGTAGATGAAGGAACTGTTTTAGCAGAGGCAAGTCAATCAAGTGAATTCGGAGGACAAGTTCGATTAAGGGAATCAATTGGAGATTCTAGGGAAGTTCAAATTGTTACTACAGCAATGTCTTTAAGCAATTTTAAATTAATTGAAGAATCTACTCATTCAGGCCAAATATATAATTTGGAATCTACTGATGGAACCTCTTATCGTTTGAATACTTCCCCAGGCAGCAAAATTAGTAATGGTGAGGTTATAGCAGAATTAACGGATGAAAGATTCCGTACCAAAACTGGTGGTTTAGTCAAATACTCACCAGGATTAAGTGTCAAGAAAGCAAGATCATCTAAAAATGGCTTTGAAGTTAGTCATGGGGGAACTTTGCTTTGGATTCCCCAAGAGACTCATGAAATAAACAAAGATATATCTCTTTTGATGATTGAAGATATGAAATGGATTGAGGCAGGAACAGAAGTAGTAAAAGATATTTTCAGTCAAACTTCAGGAATTGTCACTGTTACTCAGAAAAATGATATTCTCCGTGAAATAACTGTAAGAAATGGATCTTTTCATGAGTGCGACGATGAAGAAGTTTTGAATAGATTTACAGAAGAAGGTATTTTAGTAAATCCCGGCGAAAAGATTTTGGATGATATCGATAATAAAGAAATTCTATTTGTTCAGAAATTGGAAACTTCCAAATGTAGAGGCTTGCTTTTAAGAACTGTAGAAGAATTTACTATTCCGGATCAAGCCGAATTACCTGAATTATCTCATATTAAGCAGGAAAAAGGTCCTCATTTAGGCTTAAAAGCTATTCAAAGGCTTACTTACAAAGATGGTGAATTAATAAAGTCAGTTGAAGGAGTTGAATTACTTAGAACAAATTTAAGTATTGAAAGTTTTGATGCTACTCCGCAGATGACTATTGATGTCGAGTCGATTGAAGATGAAAATGATTCATCAATTAATAGATTAAGTCTAGTAATATTAGAATCAATTCTTGTAAGAAGAGATACTATATCTGACTCAAGTCATGGCTCGACACATACAGAATTACAAGTCGAGAATAATCAAATAGTTAAAGCTGGAGATGTAATAGCTACTACTCAAATTCTTTGTAAAGAAAAAGGATTGGTTCAATTGCCAAATGTTGTTGATGATGAACCTATAAGAAGGTTAATTGTTGAAAGAGAACAAGACAAAATTGAAATTAAGATTAGCAATAATGCAGTCGTGAAAGTAGGTGATCGTGTAGTTGATGGAGATTTTATTAGTAAATCTGAAAAGTCTACTTCTTGTGGAGAAATCGAAAAAGTTTCTAGTAGTTCAGTAACCTTAAGACTTGGCAGGCCTTATATGGTTTCTCCTGATTCGGTTTTACATGTTAAGGATGGAGACTTAGTTCTAAGGGGTGATGGATTAGCTTTACTTGTTTTTGAGAGACAGAAAACTGGGGATATTGTTCAAGGATTGCCTCGAATTGAAGAGTTATTAGAAGCTAGGAGACCAAGAGATGCTGCAATTTTGTGTAAAAAATCTGGAATTGTTCAAATTAAACAAGGTAATGATGAAGAGTCAGTGTCTTTATCGGTTATTGAAAAAGATGATTCAGTTAACGAATATCAACTACTTCTTGGGAAAAATATAATGGTGAGTGATGGACAACAGGTTAAAGGTGGGGAAATTTTAACTGATGGTCCGATTAATCCTCATGAATTATTAGATTGTTACTTCAGCGATTTAAAAGATCAAAAACCCCTAATAGATGCAGCACGAGAATCTATATCAAAACTTCAAAGAAGTATGGTAAATGAAGTCCAAAATGTCTATAAATCTCAAGGAGTAGCAATCGATGATAAACATATAGAGGTTATTGTCAGACAAATGACCAGTAAAGTCCGCATAGAAGATGCTGGAGATACTACTCTCTTGCCTGGTGAACTTATAGAATTGAGACAAGTGGAAGATACAAATCAAGCAATGGCAATTACTGGGGGTGCTCCAGCTGAGTTCACTCCAGTTTTGTTAGGTATTACTAAAGCCTCCCTTAACACAGATAGCTTTATTTCAGCAGCTTCATTCCAAGAAACTACAAGGGTTCTCACAGAGGCTGCAATTGAAGGAAAATCAGATTGGTTAAGAGGTTTAAAAGAAAATGTTATTATCGGTAGATTAATACCTGCAGGTACTGGTTTTAGCGGATTTGTAGAGGAATTAGCCTCAGAAGCCGGACCTCATCCTGACATACTAGCTGAAGAGTCTGGCGGATATAGAAGAGCACAGAACTTAAGACCAGATTACACGGTCGATATGCCCCAAACACCTACCGCAAGCTCTACTGCAATACTTGATGATCCTAGTGATGAAGATTTGGAGACTACACGGAATCGACATGGAATCGATCCTTCATCAAGTAATTTTGCTGCATTTGCAAGACCTAGTGCTGAAAATCAATTTTCTGAAGATCAATTACCTGATCCTGCTGCATTAGAGGGATTACAAGAGGAAGGTCTTCTTTCAGATGAATAAATATTATCTAATATTCTTTTTAGTTACTAGAATGTGTTCTTTATACAGCAATTGATGATTAAGCCTGAGATTATCCCAAAAAGAAAATTACCTCGATATGGTTTTCATACTTATAATGAAAGACTTAATGGNAGNATGGCCATGATTGGNTTTATTGCNTTAATTCTTACAGAATTCTTTTTAAAACACGGTTTGCTGTTATGGTGAAANNAGTTTTGAANTAAAGAANNAATAATTTGAAAAATCTTCTTGGAAGTAGTATTAAAGACTTAGAAAATGTAGCTCTTAACTATGGTCAGGCTGCTTTTAGAGGTCGTCAAATTTATAAGTGGATCTATAACTACAGAAATAAAAATAAAAATATTGATCAAATAGAAGTCCTACCTCTAGATTTTAGGAAAAAGTTAAGAAATGACGGTTTTAAAGTAAGCGAACTTAGATTGCAAGAAAAAAACTTGGCTAATGATGGCACTTTAAAGCTTTTACTTTCTACTGAGGACAATGAAAGTATAGAGTGCGTTGGCATACCAACTGAAAAAAGACTTACTGCATGTCTTTCTAGTCAAGTAGGCTGTCCTATGGACTGCAAATTTTGTGCAACTGGGAAGGAGGGTCTGAAGAGATCTTTGAAAGCAAGTGAAATATTAGATCAAATTTTGTTTATTGAAAATGAAATGAACAGAAAAGTGACTAATATTGTTTTCATGGGTATGGGTGAGCCTTTATTAAATATTGACAACTTGCTTTTTTCAATAAGATCAATAAATGATGATTTTCAAATTAGTCAAAGAAAAATAACTGTGAGCACTGTTGCTGTTCCAAAAATGATAAATAAATTATCAAAAAAATCTTTTCAAATTTTAGGTAATTGTCAATTTACATTAGCAATAAGCTTACATGCTTCAAACCAAAAAACAAGAGAAACGATAATACCTAGTGCAAAAAATTATGTGATCAAAAAAATAATTGAAGATAGTAAGCAATTCGTAAGAGATACTGGTCGAAGAGTAAGTTTTGAATATTTAATGCTAAGTGGAGTTAACGACAAATTAGAACACGCTAATGAATTGAGTAATTTGTTAAAAGGTTTTCAATGCCATGTAAATTTAATTCAGTACAACCAAATTGATGACGTTGAATTTAAAAGAGCTTCTTTAAATAATCTTAAATTATTTCAATCTAGACTTTCTAATAATGGTATAGCCGTTAGCTTGCGAAAAAGTAGAGGCTTAGATAAAAATGCTGCATGTGGGCAGCTAAGACAAAATGCAAGAAAAAATAATATTTTCTAAGAAAAATTTTTTAAAAGTCTATTAAACAGGTTATTATTGTGTTAATTAATTTTGAATCTTTGGGTTTTATCAAGACTAAAATTCTTCCTTTCGCTATTGTCGCACTTTTTGGGATTGCCTTTTTAGCAGTCAGTGCAAGAATTTGGTTGCCAGGAGATATGATGTCGCCAGCCCCTATGAATTAATATTTTTCGTTTTAGAAAATGACAAAAAATAAGGATCCTAACAAAGAAAGCTTAGCTGAAATTGCAGTTGACCCAGATGTTTTGGCCAGAGAATTGGCTTTAGAGATTGAAATAGATCCTTTAGAGCAAATTGATGAAGATAATTTTTCAAAAGGTTTAAATACAACTCAAGAGTGCAATGCAGCTTTAAAAATGCTTGAAGGTAACAGAGAAGAAAGAATACAGGGCTTAAGAATATTTTGTGAATATAGAGATCAAAGATCTTTCCCTCTTTTATTACCATTACTTGATCAACCTTGTCCTGTTGAAAGAATGAGTGCTGTATATGCTTTAGGCCGTAATCCATGTCCCAGTGCGGTCCAGAAACTTGTCAGTCTTTTGGAGACTGATGATAATGCGTATGTCAGAAGAGCTACTGCATGGAGCTTAGCTAATTATGATAACCAAATTGTTTTGAAGCCATTAATAAATGCTTTAAAAAATGATGTAGCTGCTGTAAGGCTATGGTCATCTAGTTCTTTAGCTGAAATTGGAAATGTTTCTTCCAAAAACGCTGAATTAGCAGCAGAACAGCTTTTAATAAGTTTAAAAATAGATAATGAATCAGGTGTCAGAAGTAATTGTATTTGGTCATTGTGTAGGTTGTTTGAAAAATTAGATAATACATTTCAAGAATGTTTCGTTGATGAATGTACCAAAATAGCTCTTTTCGATAAAGAGCCATCCGTTATGGAAGAGGCAAAAACCGCTCTAGATTCAATGGGGATGCAAGGTTTTTATAATTAAGTAGCTTTAATTTTTTTTTAGGAAGCTATTGAAAAAATTTATTTATCAGATATTCAATATAAAAATTAAAATTAATTAACTTGTACCAACTGAAACAAAAAATTTTCGTTATTCTATATAAAGTAAAAAGTACTTGGTACTTGAATTTAATGCCTCAAAAAACATTGAGATTCAAAATTCATCAAGACGGTAGAGTTGAAGAGACTGTTGAGGGATTTACAGGTGATTCTTGTAATGAAGCTACAAAAAATCTCGAAGATGCTCTTGGTAAAGTAACAGTCAAGGCTAAAACATCTGATGCCTTCATCTCTAATCAAAATGAAAACTTAAAACATTTTAACAAAGAATCTAATGTCACATTTTAGTACTATTAAAACGCAGCTTAAAGAAGCAGAGCCATTAATTAAGGCTTTAGATAATCTAGGTTATATCATTAATCAAGAAGAAAAGTTCGTTAAAGGCTATAGAGGTAAGTTTACAGCTGTTGATATAAGCATGAATTTACCTGGTGATACTGAAGTTGGATTTAAATGGGACAATAATTCAAGTACTTATGAATTAGTGACAGATCTTGATTTATGGAAATTTGAGCTTCCGGTAGAAAGATTTATTTCTAAAGTTACTCAAATGTATGCTTATCAAACAATTATTTCTAAAACAAAAGAGGATGGTTACCAAATAGTAGAACAAAAAAACCAAAATGACGGCTCAATCGAATTGGTCTTAACCAAGTGGGATAATTAATGTCGAATTATGGATTTTACCGATCCATTTGATAATTTAGAAAAAAATATAGAAATTACAGGCTGGGAGCCTGTACTGGGAGGTCAATTAGCTGAAAAAGCTGTATGGGTTGATGAAGCTAAATGTATTGGTTGTCAATACTGTGTACACGTTGCTTCAAATACTTTTTTAGTTGATGAGTTTCATGGCAGAAGCCGAGCAATAAGACAAGATGGAGATAGTGTTGATTTAATACAAGAAGCGATAGATACATGCCCTGTTGATTGTATTCACTGGGTCAAGTTTGAAGAATTGGATGATTTAGAGAATAGTCTTGATAGGGATATGTTTCAATCATTTGGAAAACCACCAAGAATGAATAAGCATTAATTCCAAAAAGATGCAATATCGTAGGTTTGGCCGAACCAATCTTAAGATTCCTATTTTATCTTTGGGTGGTATGAGATTTCAAAAAAGTTGGGATCAATTAGATTTTTCTAAGATTTCATATCAAGAACAAAATAAAGTAGAAAATATATTAAATCTGGCAAACAAATATGGCTTAAATCATGTAGAAACAGCTAAGTACTATGGAACTTCTGAGGTGCAATTAGGAATGGGTTTTAAAAATTCTAAAAATATCCCCAAAATAATTCAAACAAAGATTCCTCCAAACAGTGATCCAAAAATATTTGAGAGAGATGTTATGTCAAGTATTGAAAAATTGAAAGTTAAAAAAATTGATTTACTAGCAATACATGGCATTAACACAGTTGAACATTTACATCAGGCCATTAGAAATGGTGGTTGTATTGACATTTTGAGGAATTTGCAAAAAGCAAATCTAATTGGATCTATTGGATTTTCAACCCATGGAAAATCTTCGCTCATTGAGAAGGCTATTTCAACAAACCTATTTGATTATGTAAATTTGCACTGGTATTACATTAATCAAGAAAATACAAAGGTTATAAATTTAGCAAACAAGTATGATCTTGGGGTTTTTATAATAAGCCCTACTGATAAAGGGGGACATCTTCATACTCCCTCAAACAAAATGTTGGAACTTTGTAGACCCCTTCATCCCATAGTTTTTAATGATCTTTTTTGCTTAAGAAATAAAAATGTCCATACTCTTAGTGTGGGTATTGCAAAAGAGGCAGATTTTAAATTGCATTTAGAAGCTGTTTCATTGTTATCAGAATCCGAGAAGTATATTCCAAAGATAATAAATAGATTAAGGCAGGAATCGATTAATGTTTTAGGCTTAGAGTGGTATCAAAATTGGGATAGAAATCTACCGAGTTGGGAATATACTCCTGGGAATATTAATATTCCAGTTTTGCTATGGCTTTCAAATTTAATAGATTGGTTGGATATGGAGGGGTTCGCAAGAGCTCGATATCAACTGCTAGGAAATGGAAGTCATTGGTTCCCAGGATCTAACGCTAATTTACTCGATGTGGATGTTTCTGAAGGTCAATTATTGACAGTTTTAGAAGGCCATATAAATCCAAAGAAAGTTATAAATAAATTAAGAACTTTAAAAGAAAAGTTTGGAGATAAAGTTGCCAAAAGATTATCAAAAAAATAATTTCATAATGGATTTTTCTCGGGTTTACCCACTTTTCTAGGGTAAATTTTAGGGCAAAAATTTTTAGGTTGAATAAGAATAATATTTCTGGTACCTTTATATTTTGGTAATAAAATCTCCTTTTTCTCTTTAAATTTTCCTTCTAATATTTCTAAAGTTTTTTCTAGATTTTTACTTTCTAAATCAGTCCATTTTCCACAATATAAAACTCCTAATCCTTCTTTTTTTAGCATTGGTAATATATATTCTGACACTGTTGATGGATTACTCACCGCTCTAGTAGTAGCTATATCGAAACTATTTCTCATTGACGATTGATGGGCTAAATTTTCAACACGAGCATTGATTACATGAATATTGCTTTTGAAATTGATCTCCTTAATTATGCTTTTTAAAGCATCTGTTTTCTTTTTGGAAGAATCAACTAAGTATATTTCTGAAGTAGGATGAGTTATGGCATAAGCTAAACCAGGGAAGCCACATCCAGATCCAATATCTAAAAATTTTTTATTATCAAAATTTATATTCTGGAAAGTTTTAAATGGCCAAATGCTGTCAAATACTTGAGATATCCAATAATCATCACCATCAATTAATCTCGTTAGATTAGTTTTATTATTTAATTCTTTTATTTTAATTTGTAATTCTTGAAACATAATTATTTCATCTTCAGTTATAAGGGCAGATATTTCTTCTAGGATGTTTTGTTTTTTCATTTCGTTATAAATATAAATTTTTACGATTCATTAATAACATTCTATTTATTAAAAATTTATTAGAATTACAATATTAATAAAAGATTATTTTGAAAGGGAAAATTTCTTATTATAAAATTTTAGGTGTCGATGAAAATGCCTCAAATCATGAATTAAGAAAGGCATTTTGCAAACTTTCCATAGAGTTGCATCCTGATACAACTTCTTTAGAAATAGAAGAAGCTAAAGCTAAATTCCAAGAAGTTTTGGAAGCTTATGAAAATTTGAATAATAGTAATTTGAGGAAAATATATGATGACAAAATAAAGGAAAAATCTAGTAGTAAGAATAATACTAAAGTTTTAAATAATTTAATAATCGATTCAAATAATCAAAATTTAGTAGGGAATAGAAGACCTTTTTCAAATGGGGAATTGTTTTCGTTATTTCTTTTATTTACGATCATTGCAATTAGTTTGATTTGTTCAATTTTTATTGCCTCTTTTACTGGCAAAGAATTAGATACAATACCTACTTGGTTAGTAAAATGATACTTAAAAAAAGTCTGTGAATCTCTCTAAAAAACCTATCAACCAAAATTCACTTCAATCATTGGAATTGTGGCTAACTGATTTAGGTGCAGTGAAGGATGTTAATAATCCATCTAAATGGTACCTGTTACTTTCTAATTGGAATGCAACTATTATGTTTGAACAAGAAGATTTAAGTGTTACCTGGGAAAGTCAAGGACAAGAAACTAAAAGACTATTTTCCTATTGCATTAATAGAGAAGATGTGGAAAATGCAATACTACAGGGACCTTAAATTTCTTTCTACAGATTGTCTAAGATTTGCCTTATTATCCAGTAACTTTTTTCTAATTGATCGTCGGTTATACAGAGAGGCGGCAAGAGGTAAATAACATTCCCGAGGGGCCTAATAAATAAACCTTGCTCCATTGCAAGACTCTTTATTTCTTTCCCAATATTATTAAAATAACCTTTTTTGTTCCCAATATCTAAATCGAAGGCAGCAATTGTGCCGGATACTCTTATCTTTTTTATATAAGGTAATTTTTTAAATTTAATTAAATGAGATAAATGTTTTTCTTCAAATGTAAGGTATTTATTTGGTTCTTTTTCAAGTAAATCAAGACTAGCGTTTGCCGCAGCACAACCTAAAGGATTAGCAGTAAAACTATGTCCATGCCAAAAAGTTTTTTTTGGAGAATCATCAATAAAGGATTGAAAAATTTTCTCTTTACATAAAGTTATTCCCATCGGTAAAAATCCACCAGTTAAGCCTTTTGAAATACTTATTAAATCAGGAATGATTTTGGCTTTTTGAAATGCAAAAAGGCTTCCACATCTTCCAAAACCAGTTAAAACTTCATCTGCAATTAACAAAGAATTATTATTTTTTATAGTTTCTGAAACTTTTTTTATAAACTGAGGCCTAACCATATTCATTCCTCCTGCTCCTTGAACAAGTGGCTCAATGATTACTGCAACTGTGGGAGTTTTAAGTAGGGTTTCTAATTTTTGAATCGCCTCATTTTCTTTTGTTTCTACTTCATCGTCGTTTATCCAAGTTGAAGGCCATGGGACTCTCTTAACTGGGAACATAAGATTATCGAAATTCTCATTAAAAATATTTCTTTCACCTAAAGCCATTGCTCCAAATGTATCGCCATGGTAGGCGCCATCAAAAGCTACTATTTGAGATCTAGTTTCTCCTCTATTTTGCCATGATTGGAAGGCAATCTTTAAAGCAACCTCCACTGCAGTAGAACCGTTATCAGAAAAGAATAATCTGTCTAGTTTTGTTAATTCACTAAGTCTTTCTGCCAACTTTTTTGCCTGTGGATGTAAAAAATCAGCAAATATAACTTGCTCAAGTTTTTTTGATTGATTGAAAATAGCATCGGCAATATATTCGTTACTATGACCATGAAGAGTTACCCACCAACTACTAATTGCATCTATTAGCTCTTTTTTAGGGTCTTTAGTAAATAGGAGGGCATCTTTACCATGCGTCACTTCTATTTGCGGTTTGCTGTTATTGATTTGTGTAAAAGGTGGCCAAATATTTGGGTGCCAATTTTGATTTGGAGTTTTTGAATCCAAAGATTTCATTTAACTTATTTTTGAGTTTAAAAGTGAGATCAACTTATTTTTGATTTCTAATTCTTTCCATAGTATATCTAAATTATTTGAGTCCATTTTCTTGATGTAAGGAAATTCAGTAATTAACGGAATACCACTAAAATCAACTAAGGTATTCGGATTGTCTAGGTGTTTTTCGCCATTGACTACTAAACCTAAAATCTCAATATTTCTTCGTTTTAAGGCCTCAATACTAAGCAGAGTGTGGTTTAGAGTACCAAGTGAACTCTTACATACAAGTATTACGGGAAGATTCCATTTTTTTATTTGATCTATTTGCAAAAAATTACGTGTTATTGGAACCATTAATCCACCTGCAGTTTCTACAATTAATGAACCTTTTATTTTTGGCAATCTCAACTTGTCAAAGTTAATAGTTTTTTGATCTATTTCAGCAGCCCAATGAGGAGAAAGAGGTTTTGTAAAGACATAAGCTTCTTTAATTATTTTCTCTTTATTTACTTGTGCAAGCTTTTCAACAGTTTGACTATCAGTTTGAGATTCAATACCACTTTGAATAGGCTTCCAATAGAAGGAATTTAATCCTCTAACGAAAAAAGAACTTATTAAAGTTTTCCCAATATCAGTATCTGTTCCACAAATTATAAATTTGAAAATACTATTACTAATACTCATAATTTTTTTATGATTTGAATCTCAATTTGCCAAGAAAGGTTCACTGTATTATTGTAATTCTTTGGCCAAAACTTTTGAATTTCTTTTAACTCTTTCACTGTTTTGCGTTTAGAATTTGTTGATTGTGCTCCTACATTTTTAATGCTTCTAAAAAGCTTATATACATCTTCAAAATTTTCAAGATAATTAAACTTTTCTGAATAATGAATTTCTGTTGATTTGAAATCTTTTAATAATTCATTAGAGCAAAGGAAATTAAGACCACTATATTCAATATCAATTTTTCTACAAGTATCTTTCCATTCAGGAAAACAATCTTTTGTTGGATATGAAATGATTAAAAAACCTCCAGGTATTAATTTACTAAACCAATTTTTTATTATCTTTTCTGGGTTGTTTAACCAATGTATACAAAAGTTAGATGTTAATAGAGAACAGTTATTGATTTCGGGAGGTAAATCATTATTCAAATCCCATATAATTTTTTTACTAGATAATTTATTCGCAAGAAGCATTTTTTTGCTGAAATCAATTCTGGATACTTTTTGGGAAGAAAATTTTTTTTCTATTTCATCAGCTAATAGTCCTGGTCCCGATCCTAGATCTATCCATTCACCTTTTTTTTGGGGATTTAATTCCTTGATAAATTGAACAATCTTTTTTGCAAAAAATTTTTGAATATTTGAATATTCTAAATACCGATATGCAGCATCATTGAAATTATTTTTTATTTTCTCATTCCACTGTTTATTATCCATTTCAATCATTAAATGTATTAAGTAAAATCTCGTATAAATTTAAATTATTCAAGCAATGCCCTTGCTGAGCTAATTTAATTAAAATTGGCTTTCTATCAAGTGTTTTATTTAAGAAATCTAAAAAGTTATTATTTGATTCTTTGTCAAGAATCAAATCATTTTCTGATTTTATAAAAATAATTTTGCAATCTTTTTTAAGAAATACTGGAAAATCTCTATTGATGTAAAGTTCTTTTAAATCACTTAAAAGAAGATTTTTATTTGAACTCTCTAAACTTTTATAAAGGATATTTTTAAAACTATTATTAATTTCATTTGGCATAAATGATCTATGTATAAATTCTTTCAACATATCCTTAGGTTTATCTTTTTTGATTTTTGTTTCCATTCTTTTTAGAGACCTCAAAATAAAGTCTCTCTTGTTACTTAAAGGAAGAAAATTATTAAAAGAATTGATAAGAACAATATGAGTTGCTTCTTCTAAAATTTTTTTTGGCATTAAATGAAAACCATATGAGTGGCATAAAGACATTCTGATTTCTTTTTTACAGTCGCTTTTAATCCATTTTGCTTGATAATTGCTTGTCGAAAAATAGCCTCTTTCATTATCTTGCCAATGCCAATTATTATTTAAAAAATCAACTTTATAATCATCCCAGAAATGTTTATTTAGTCCCCACCCATGTTGAGTAATAATTTGTTTCATTTAAAATCTTTTAATACAGCAATGAAATTCTTTAGCAGATTAAAATCTAAGTTTCTCCTTATTGTTATTCTTATTCTTGATTGTCCAACTGGGACAGTTGGAGGTCTTATCGCAATTGCTAAAAACCCATTTTTTTCGAGATATTTTTGAAGATAAATTGCCTTTTCTTCTTGTCCAATAATAATTGATAAAATGTGAGAATCTCCTTGTACAGGAAAACTAAAATTTTTAATAATTTCATCCTTCCATACATTTGCAGAAGATAACAAATCATTACCCCATTCTTTATTTTGTAAAATTTTTTTTAAACCCTCTAGTGCTCCAGCAGCTAAGCATGGAGCAAGCGCTGTTGTGTACCTATATGCACCACTTGTTTGGATAAGATATTCACCAATTTCTGAATTGGAAGCTATGAAAGCTCCTCCGCTACCAAATGCTTTTCCAAAAGTTCCAGTGATCATAGTTATATCAGAACGGAAATTAAAACTTAAACCTCTGCCTTCAGGACCCAAGATCCCAATTGCATGAGCTTCGTCTACTAATAATTGAACACTATTTTTTTTGCAAATTTCCGTTATTTCTTTTAGCGGAGCAATTGATCCCTCCATACTATAAAGAGATTCAACAACAACTAAAATAGAATTTTTTGTAGGGTTAGAATTAATAATTTTATCTTCTAAATCCTTCAAATTATTGTGTGAAAATCGAACCAGTTTTGCCTGAGCAGCTTTAACTCCAACTAATAAAGAGTTATGGATCAATTTATCTGCTATTACGATACTATTTCTGTTTGCTAAAGCCTCGATAGCTGCTATATTTGCTTGAAATCCGCTTGGGAAAAGTAATATTTTTTCTTGATCAAGCCACTCGGAAAGTTTTGTTTCCAATAATTTATGTATTGGTCTTGAACCTGTAATAAACCTAGAGCTTCCTGAACCAATACCTTCTAAAAGGCTTATTTCGTAAGCAGCTTTTATTAAATGCTTATCTCTACTTAATCCAAAATAATCATTACTGCATAAGTCTATAAGTTTTTTATTTTGCGAATTTAAATTTATAAGTTCGAATGGTTTTTTACCTAATGAAAATGTTTTTAATTTACGGATTCTATTTTTTGGAATTTTTATTTTTTTCATTTTGGCAAAATAAAATTTAGTGGATTTAATTAAAAAGATTTAGATTTACTATTAAAGTTTGCAAGGTATTTTTTGTTTATTAATATCTATATAGATCATATATTAAGAAGTTAACTCATCCTCTCTTCAATCACAATTATTGCTTAATTTAGAGGAATATTTCCCCTTTCCTCTTGATGATTTCCAATTAGAGGCAATACGAGCTATAAATAGCGGAAATTCTGTTGTTTTAACGGCACCAACAGGTTCGGGTAAAACATTGATAGGTGAATTTGCTATATATAGAGGTTTATCGCATGACAGCAGAGTTTTTTATACAACACCTTTAAAAGCCCTATCAAACCAAAAGTATAGAGATTTTGCTAATCAATATGGTGAGAATAAGGTTGGTCTTTTAACTGGAGATATAAGTATAAATAGAGAAGCACCAATCTTAGTCATGACTACTGAGATTTTTAGGAACATGCTTTATGGCGAATTTGATGAATTTGATGATCCCTTAGAAAATTTAGAATCTGTGATTCTTGATGAATGTCATTACATGAATGACCCCCAAAGAGG
>FUFK010037480.1_pt1 | contig 20596 bp, 18 predicted proteins | sample 1021851 | NCBI WGS metagenome assembly FUFK01 (sample SAMEA51879418, study PRJEB19060) | metagenome
ACTATGGCGCCAATGTCCCATTTATACGACCTTCTGAGTATTCTCAAGATAAATCTCCTGACATACTTTGGGTTAAGCATGCTTTAGATTTTTTTAAAGAAATAAAGAATTATGAATTTTTTAGTATTATTCGTCCAACTAGCCCTTTTAGGAAACCAGAAACAATTAAAAGGGCTTTTGAATTATTTTTGAATAAAAAATGTGATTCTTTAAGAGCTATTGAAAAATGTTTGCAACATCCATATAAAATGTGGGTTTTGAAAAATGACTATATAGTCCCCGTTGTGAATTCAAGTGAAAGAGGCCCTCATGATCAGCCTCATCATAGTTCGCAATACCCTTCTCTACCTGAAGTTTATGTACAAAATGCAAGCCTAGAAATAGCTCACGTAAAAACTGTGTATGAATTTAAAAATATATCTGGAGAAAAAATCATGCCTTTTTTTACTGAAAATGACGAAGGTTTTGATGTGAATGTGAAAGAAGATTGGGAACTTGCAAAAATATTAATTAATAACGGAGAAGCATCTTTACCAAAGATAAATAAAAAATCTTATTTAGAATGAAATTATCGTACATTAAAAATGAATATTTTGAAGATCTATTGTCACTTGAAATAGATCCTTTAATTAAAAATAAATTAATTTCAGACATGTGTAGAATCAATATACTGTACATGATATGTTGTGCTGGATCGGGGCACATAGGGTCTTCATTTAGTTCAATTGATTTGATGAATTGGATTATTGGAGAATTAGATAAAAAATATGAAAATCTATATTTCTTTTCTTCAAAAGGGCATGATGCTCCTGCTCTTTATAATTCATTGATTGCTCACGGCAAATTAGATTTTTCTTATTTGAAAAGATTAAGAAAAATAGATGGGCTACCTGGTCACCCAGACATTAATACTCCAAATATATTTGCAAATACTGGTTCATTAGGAATGGGTATTTCTAAATCAAAAGGAATTATAAAAGCTAACAAATTGAAAGGAATTGATTCAAAGGTAATTGTTCTTACTGGTGATGGCGAATTACAAGAAGGTCAAATTTGGGAATCACTGAATAGAGTTCCTCAAGAAAACCTAAAAGAGTTAATGATTATTGTTGATAATAATAAATTTCAGTCTGATCGTTCTGTTAAGTTCACTAGTAATTTAGGAAATATTGAAAAGAAATTTAAATCTTTCGGAATAGAAACAATTTCTTGTGATGGTAATGATGTAAATGAATTCTCAAAAGCATTCGAATCACTTGAATTATCAAAAAAACCAAGTGCATTAATTGCAAANACTATCAAAGGNCATGGNGTTTCATTTATGCATGGAGATTCATTAATTGAAGGTGAATTTTATCAATATCATAGCGGAGCAATTAATCAAAAAGACTTTGATTCATCAATTTTAGAGCTATCAAATAATATTAATAAAATTATAAAAGACTTAGAAATTAAATTTGAATTTAAACTTTCAAATTATAAAAAAGAAGAAGATTCTGGAAAAATTAATAATTATCAAAGCTTACTAAATGCATATTCAGAGTCTATAGTTGAAGAAGCCAAAAAAAATAAAAAGATTGTTGCTTTAGATGGAGATTTAATATTGGATACTGGTCTTATTAACTTTGAAAAAGAGTTCCCTGAAAGATTTATTGAATGTGGAATTGCAGAACAAGATATGGTTTCTCAGGCTGGATCATTTGCAACCGAAGGTTACATTCCAATAGTACATTCTTTTTCTAGTTTTTTAACATCAAGACCAAATGAGCAGATATATAACAACTCAACAGAAAATACTAAAATAATTTACTCTGGCTTTTTAGCTGGATTGCTTCCAGGGGGGCCAGGACATTCTCACCAAGCTGTAAGAGATATAGCAAGTATGTCAGGAATAAATAAACTTGAAATGATTCAACCTAATAGNGAAAAACAAGTAAAAGAATTTTTAAACTATTCAATTAAATCCCCAAATAATATTTATCTAAGATTCTGCTCAATTCCTTTTGAATTACCAGATAAATTTGATGAATTATCTAAATTAAAAAAAGGTCATGGAAATACAATTTCTGATGGTGAAGAATTATGTATTATGACATACAGCCCAATATTATTAAATGAGATATGTAAATCTAAAAAATTATTATTAGAAAACAATATTAATCCTAAAGTTATTTCTATGCCATGGTTAAACGTTTTTGATAACAATTGGATAATTAAAGAGCTAAATAATCTACATCTTATAATTGTTGAAGATCATTATGTTGAAGGTGGATTTGCAGAAAAAATCTCATTGGCAATATCAAGACTTGATATTGATATTAAAATTGACGTTATTGCTTTAGAAGAGGTCCCTAAAAGCGGAACAAACCAGGAGGTTCTTGACTACCATGGGTTATCATCTGAGAAAATAAAAGAGAAAATTTTAAGTTTAATTCAGCCTTAATTTTTTAAACTTTGTAATTAAAGATCCTTTTATATAACTTCTAATTTTTGTTTTGAATGCCATCATTATTATTCTTGAATGCCAGTCAAAATTAATATCACTTGAAATAAGTTCTGAATCTTTGACATGGTTAAGTATTTTCACAATATCATTATTATTTAGACTCTCATAAAATTGCCTAGCAAATAATCCTATTCTTAATTCATTCTTAAATATTTGGTTCCATTTTTTTGAATAAATACTTAATTTCTTTTCAGAAAAATTATTAGTATTTAATGCATCAGTAACAATTTCTGAAGCAATGTCTGAAGACTTCATGGCATAATAAATTCCGCCACCTGTTGTTGGTTTGACTTGACCTGCAACATCCCCTATCAGTAAACATCTTTCGGAATAATTTTTTTTAACGGGCTGTATTGGGATTCCCCATACTTTTGTTTTTTCTTCGACATTAAAATTATAATTTGATTGCATTTCTTTAAGAAAATCTTTTCCATTATTTTTTAATTTTGATTTTCCTAAAATACCGCAAAGCCCTTTATTTTTGTTAGTAGGGACTAACCATCCAAAATGTCCTTTTGGTAAAGAACCTCCTGTAAATACATTTACTTCTTTTAAGTTTAAATTGCTAATCTTTGTTTGGTATCCATATATATAATTATTACTTAAATCAAACCCAAGTGATTTAGCTATTTTTGAGTTAAAACCAGAAGCAACAATTAATAATTTTGAAAAATAATTTTCTACTTTTCCATTAAATCTTGATTTGATATGTACACCTTCTTCATCGATTTTTACACTGGTAACAAGTCTTTCTTTTTTTAGAATTGAGCCATAATCAACAGCTTCTTGAATTATTGATTGTATAAACTTAATCCTATCAATAACTAAGGCTTGAGTTTCATCTTTTTTAACATCAATTATGTGATTAGAGTCATTAAAAATTTTTGCTGAATTAGCTTCATAAAATATAAAATTTTTTGCTTTTGGATAATGATTAATTAATTCTGAGCCAACAATTCCTGTGCAAAGCTTATTTCCTATTTCTTCTCTGTGATCAAGCACTAAAACTGATTTTCCATTTTTAGAAATATTTTTTGCTGCCTGAGCTCCTGCAGGACCACAGCCGACTACAATTACATCAAATTTATTATTCATAATAATAATCATTTCATTCCCCCAAAATTTTCTAAATAGAATCTATGAAAGCTGTTGGTTTTATATATAATGAATGTATGAGTAATAAGAAAGTAGATTTAGTAATAGCCGGACAAGGTGCAGCAGGGTATTCTGCTGCATTGTATTCAGCAAGATACCAAGTTAAAACAATGATTTTAGGCTCAGAATTTGGTGGTGAAACTGCAATTGGTGGATTAATAGAAAATTATCCTGGAATTGAAGTGGACGGATTTGATTTAATGATGAGCATGAAAGACCAAGTATTAAAATATGATGTTGAATTATTTGAAGAAAATGCTTTAAAAATTGAACAATCTGATGATACCTTCAATGTCCATACAGATTCAGCAATTATTAACACTAAAAGTGTAATACTTTGTGTTGGAAGAGAAAGAAGAAAATTGCATTTACCAAATGAAGATTCTCTTGTTGGAAAAGGTGTCTCATATTGCTCTACTTGTGATGCTCCTTTATATAAAGACAATGATGTTGTAGTTGTTGGCGGAGGTAATGCAGCAGTTGAAGGTGCTGTTCTGATAAGTAAATATGCCAAAAAGGTTCATTTGGTTTACAGGGGAGAAAGTCTACATAGACCTGAAAAGGTATTATTAAAACAACTGGATAATTGTACCAATGTTGATGTTCATTTGGAATCAAAAATTACTGAAATTACTGAAGATAAAAGTGGAGTCAATGGAGTAAAAATTACGAAAAAAAATAATGAAGAGTCATTATATTGTGATGGTATATTTATTGAAATAGGTGCCGACCCAAGACTAGAGCTTCCAAACCAACTTAATTTATCAATAGACCCCGAGACAAATGAGGTTTCTGTAAATAAGTTAATGGAAACAAGCCTGAAAGGTATTTTTGCTGCCGGAGACCTAACTAATGCTTCTGGTCCTCTAAAACAAACAGTTACNGCTGCTGGTCAAGGTGCAATAGCTGCATTATCAGCTTACACATATCTAAGTTCATAAATGCTTGAAGAAAAAAAAATTACTATAGAAGTTCCTGCAAGTACAGGAAATGTTGGTCCAGGGTTTGACTGTATTGGTCTTGCTGTTGATATCTGGAACAAAGTGACTATAGAAAAAAGTGATGGAGCTTTTGAAATATTGAATCAAGGGATCAGTAAAGAAAAATATGATTCAATACCAATTAAAGAAAATNTTATAACTAAAGGAATAATGCTTGCATACCCAGAAATAGATTTAAATAATTTTAAAATCATCAGTGAGAACAATATTCCATTTGCTGGAGGATTGGGTAGCAGTGCAGCATCAATTTCAGCAGGGCTTCTTATTGGAAACCATCTATCAGGTAATAAATTGAATAATGATGACATAATGCAAATGGCTATAGCAATGGAAGGTCATCCCGATAATGCAACTCCATGCATTCATGGAGGGCTAACAATTTCCTTTTATGATGAAACTAAATCAAGATGGATTTATAAAAAAATTGAGACAAATGGTGACTTAAATATCATGACTTTCGTTCCAAATTTTATTTCAGAAACNAACCAGAGCAGAAAAAAAATTCCTTCAGAAGTTTTACTCAAAGACGCAGTGAACAATATTTCTAGAGTTGCTTTGCTGATCGATTCATTAAAATCAGGAGATTATAGTTATTTAAAAAGTGCAACAGAAGATTTCATACATCAAAACATAAGGCTAGAGAGTTTTCCTCAAATAAAGTTTTTAATGGGAGCAGCTATTGAAGCAGGAGCTTTAGGTGCAATTCTATCTGGATCTGGGCCAACGTTAATGGTATTCACTAAAGGCAAAGAATTTACAATAGATTATGAACTTAAAGAAGCAGCAAGAAAGCATAATCTTGAAGGTCAAATCACACTAACAAAGATATCAAATAAAGGCATAAACATAATTAATGAATAATTTGATAGTCCAAAAATATGGTGGAAGTTCATTGGCTACTATAGAGCAGATTGACTTTGTCACAAAAAAAATAAAAAAAAGACTTAATGATGTTAATAAAATTGTAATTGTAGTTTCTGCAATGGGAGATACAACAGATGAATTAGTCGCCCTTAGTGAGAACTTCTTAAAAGATAACAAAGATGTAGAAAACCTAAGAGACTTTGATCAATTATTATCAACAGGTGAAATAATTTCTGCTTCATTGATGAGTATGTCATTAAGAAATAATAATGTGAAAGCAGTAAGTCTTACTGGGCAAAAAGCAGGAATATATACAGATGAATTACATGGCTCTGCAAGAATAGCTTCCATTGATGAAAAAATGATACTAAATGAATTAATCAATAAAGATGTTGTTATTGTTGCTGGCTTTCAAGGTGTTTCAGGATATGGTGAGGTAACCACTCTAGGAAGAGGAGGATCTGATACAACAGCTGTAGCAATTGCATCAGCTTTAAATGCTGAAAAATGTGAAATATACACTGACGTAAAAGGGATTTTTACTGCAGACCCTAGATTAGTTAAAGATAGCAAGTTAATAAGAAATATTTCTTATAATGAAATGTTAGAGATGGCTTCATTGGGGGCAAAAATGCATCCACGATCAATTGAAATAGCTGCAATAAATAACATAGAGATGATAATTAAGCATACAATGTATGAAAGTGAGGGTACAAAGTTGAATAACAATGAAATAAAAATGGAAATAAGAAATGCAGTTACAGGCATACCAACATCAAAAGGGGTAAGCAAAGTAACTATAAACAATATTGATGATAAGCCCGGCATTGCTTCTTCTATTTTTTTACCACTCAGTGAAATGGGTATAAGTGTTGACGTAATTGTTCAAACTGCTGGAAATGATGGGAAAACAAATTTAAGTTTTACTTTAAATGACAATGATCTTGAAAGTTGTGTAAATGAATTAATTAAAAATAATGTATCAAAAAAAGAATTTATAAAAACACAATCAGGTTTGGGTAAAATAAGTATTGTTGGAACTGGTATTCAAAATCAGCCCGGCTACGCATCTAGGATGTTTAAAACATTATCAGAAAACAAAATAAATATAGAAATGATTACTACATCTGAAATTAGAATAACCTGCATAATTAAATCATCTGATTTAGAGTTAGCAGCAAAATCGTTGCATAAAGAATTTATTGCATGACTTTTTTAATTTCATAATAAATTTTTTTTAGAATATTTGTAGCGGACCCTTTGATTACGACATCACATTCATTTGTTAACTTTGTTTCATTTGTGTTGATTTCAATGATTTTCGAACCTTCAGATTTAGCTATCCAAGATAAACCTGCCGCAGGCCTTACAGATGATGAAGTGCCTATCGCAATAATTAAATCTGCCCCTGAAATCATACTTCTTGCATTATCTAAAATTTTTTTAGGGATAGGTTCCCCAAACATAACTGAGTCATATTTAATGACCCCATCACATAATTTGCAGTTTGATGGTTGTTCGGTTATTGGTGGAGTAAAAGTAAGTTTATTGTGACAACTGACACACCTTAAAAAGTTTCTATTACCATGAATTTCACAAACTGATTTATTGCCTGCATCAATATGAAGACCATCAATATTTTGTGTAATTATTGAATTAATTATTTTTTTATTTTCTAAGCTTTGCAATATTTTGTGACCTTCATTTGGCCTAGAATTTTCGATAGCATTTCTCAATTCGAGAACATAAGGTGATCTTTGATGATTAATTTCTCTGTCCCACCATTCATTTGGATTTTTTAGGAAATCAGAATATGCATTCATTTTAGGTTTTCCAAATCTTGCCCATAAGCCTTCAGTTCCTTGAAAAGTTGGGACACCACTATCAACTGAAATTCCAGCACCAGTCATTACAATAACTTTTTTCGATTCAGTAATTAATTTAGAAGCTATTTCAATTTTATTGTTTAAATCATTCATTAATTGAGCTTAAACATTTCCATTATTAACTCTAAATATTTTATCATCACTTTCCAAAATAGATTTTAAAAGAGAATCATCTGGTGAGGTTAAGAAAATTTGTTCATACTCTCTAATATAATTTACTACAGTTTTTCTTCTATCAAAATCTAATTCAGATAATATATCATCAAGTACAATTATAGGTGTGTCAGATAAACTATTCTTTAATGCATTAGCCTCACCTAATTTAATGGAAAGTGTTGCTGTCCTTATTTGTCCTCTTGAGGAAAATTCAGATGAAATTTTATCATTAATTTTTATCTCAAAATCATCTTTGTGAGGGCCTAAAAAAGTGGAACCGTATGATATTTCTTTGTCAAAATTTTCATTAAATATTTTTGTTAAATCTTCAATATTTAATGAATTAATATTTTTAAATGATGGTATAAATCTAATATTTAATTTTTCATTATTTTTTGATAGTTTCTGAAAAATTTTTAACGTCTCTATGGATATTTCCTCTAGTTTTTTATTTCTTATTTTTGAAATTTTTATCCCATCTTGAATTAATTTTTCGGTCCAATACTCAAGCTCATTTTTTGATGATTTTTTTGCTTTAATATCTTTTAGAATTCTATTTCTATTTTGCAAAACTTTATTGTATCTTTGCAATGATTTTAGATATGAAATGTCTTGTTGTGAAATATGAATATCTAAGAACCTCCTCCTATAAGATGGGCTTCCAATTATGATATCTAAATCTTTAGCTTCAAAAAATACAATATTTAATTTGCCAATAAAATCAGAGCTTTTAACTACAGAGCTGTTGTAGATATATACTTTCTCGATTTTACTTGAGTCGTCTATTCTGTTTAAATTGATGCTTAAATCAAATACATTATTATTCTGGTGAGCCATTCCAAATATTTTAAGCTCATTTAAATCCGTATCTTTATTAAATAAATTCCTATTGTTAGATGTTCTAAATGATTTACCTATTGATAATGCATAGAGTGCTTCCATTAAGTTACTTTTTCCCTGGCCATTCTTTCCAACAAAGAAATTTAATCCTTGATTCAAATCAATATTTAAAGTGTTAAAATTTCTAAAGTTTTCTAATTTAAATTTAGATAAGTAAATTTTGCCCTCAGCTTAACTTTCCAATTAAATTATGATTATTGATATACCAATCTACTGTGCTTTCTATACCTTTTTCTATGNTAAACACAGGGACCCATTTTAATAGATTCATTGCTCTAGAGTTATCTGCATGAGTTTTAAATACATCCAAATTATTTTTTGGTTCATTTATAATTTTGGCTTTTTTATTTAGCTTTTTCTCAATAATATTCACAATATCATTTAATTTAACTGGTTTTGAATTTCCTATGTTTAAAATATTAAAATCAACTAATCTTGAACTTTTAAAAGTTGCATCACATACATCTTCTATGTATGTAAAGTCTCTTTCCTGATTGCCATCACCATAAATTGTGATAGGGTTTCCATTAAAAATATTATCTATAAATCTTAAAATACTCATATCAGGCCTTCCAGCTTCACCGTAAACAGTAAAATAACGCAAAATTGAAACATTTAAATTGTTTGAAATTGAATAAAGTTTACAAATTTTTTCAGCAAGAAGCTTGGAATTTGCATAAGGCGAAATTGGATTTAGATTGTCTGTTTCTTTGGAACTATTCTTGTTGCCACCATAAACGCTAGATGTTGAAGAAAATACTAAAGAATCGACATTAATATGACTAGCTAAATTTAAAATGTTTAATGTTCCTCTTAAATTAGCATCATAATATTTTTCAGGAATTTCTAAAGATCTCCTAACTCCAGCAAGTCCGGCTAAATGGAAAATACTTTTGAATGAAGCATTATTTTTATTTTTAAAATCATCTAATTGATATTTATCGGAAATGTCTACACAGAATGTTTTTACCCCAATTTTATTAAGTTTTTCATTTCGCCATTTTTTTAGATTGTTATATTTTTCGTCTAAATCTAAACCAAAAACATTATGACCTCTTTTGATTATGTAATTGCACAGATTATAACCAATAAAGCCAGATGAACCTGTAACTAAATATGTATCTTTACCCATAATTACTTATTCTAGATCAACATATATAATTATTACCACTAATGGATATAGCTAAAATAAAATTAATTTCTTTTGATTTATGGGAAACTTTAATTTTTGATCTTAAAAACCATAATCAAAGAAATCAATTAAGAATTAATAATCTCAGATCATTGTTTGTTAAATATAATCAAAATATTAGCGATAAAATGATCAAAGAGTCCTTATCTTTNGTAAGTNAAAATTGTTCACAAAATCATAATTCAGGCTTTGATAGAAAAACTGAAAAAAGAATAAAGGAAATATTAAGTTTTCTTAATATTAAAATAGACAATAAATCATTTGAATTAGAAGTTCTTGATGCTTTAGATAGTAGCTTCATTGAATACCCTCCTTCACTTTTTCCAAAAACAATAAAGGTTTTAGACTCTTTAAAAAATAATTACTCTATATGTTTGACGTCAAATACTGGAATTACATCACCAAATTATTACAGAAGATATTTAAATAATGTAGGCATTTTAGATAAATTTCAAAAATTATATTTATCAAATGAACTTCTAGTTGCAAAACCATCTTTATCAATATTTAAAATTATATGTGATGACTTCAAACTAAAACCGTATGAAATTGTGCATATAGGGGATAATTTGTTTACTGATATATTTGGAGCAAAAAAGTGTGGGTTTGGTGCTATACACATAAATAAACGAAATAGTGTAAATGATCATATAAATATACATCCGGATTACACGGTAAAAGATATTTCAGAATTATTAGATTTACTTCTTTAAGAATTTGAAGGAAAAAAATAATAAGAAATTAATACTAATTGAGGAAATTAAAATTAGTATTGCAATGTCTCTAAAAAAGTTTTCAGGATACATCATTAATAAATAGTCTTCATTAATATTTAATTTCCATAAATCATTTGAAAATGCTATTTCATGAAAAATTATGAACATTTTATTGAATGAAATAAGGAAGCCAAGCGCAATAGTTATTACAATGAATGTATAAATTATGCTTGATAATTTAAAAACTGAATATACATTTAATTTATACCTTTTAACGCAAAGCAATGTAATTAATACAAATAGAATTGATAATAATTTTCCATAAATGAATATGTTGTTTATTATTTCTTTGACATCTTTCATATGATAAATTTCTTTATCATTAAAAATGCTTACATCAAGATATTCTGATTCATCAAAAAAATAATTTTTAATCTTATTATTAATTTCCCTTATCTCTTCAATTTCTAATGAAGTTCTTTCAGTGATAGGATAAAAATTATAATTATATTCATATATTAAATCGTATTTTAATAATAAAAATAATACTCCAGATACTGAGATAAATATAAAAAATATTGATGCAAGTATTAATAATATATATTTAAAACTAAAATTTAATGACATACATTAACAATAAACAAGAATTATGAATTCAACAAATAAAATTAATAAAGAAATTATAGAATTGTATCAAACTGTTAAGCAGCTTAGATCTGATAAAGGTTGTCCGTGGGACCAAAAACAAACTTCCGAATCATTAGCTCAATATTTATTGCAGGAAACTTATGAAGTTCTTGAAAGTATTGATAACAAAGGCAAAAACTTAAAGGAAGAATTGGGTGATTTGCTTTTTCAAATACTTTTCCAATCTGTAATTGCTGAAGAAAATAAAAAATTTAACTTTGTTGAGATAATTAAATCATTGAAAGAAAAGTTAATAGATAGGCATCCTCATGTATTTCAGGAAAAATACAAAGAATTAAACGAGTCAGAAGTAATAAATAATTGGGGTAAAATGAAAAAAGATAAGTTAGAAAACGAAAAGGATTATATAAAAAATATCACTAAAACGTTACCTTCATTATCTTTTGCTTATGACTTAATCAAGAAGAGTAGAGATATTAAAAAAGATTTGATCAATATAAATTCATTTAAAAAAAATGAAAAAGATGATTATCTTGATGATCTTTTTGAAATTACAGTTAAAGCCTCTGAAAAAAATATAGACCTAGAAAATGAATTTAGAAAATACCTCAATAAAAAACAATTAGATATAATAAATGAATTATGAATAATTTGAAGTTTGAAAATTTAAAACATTTATTTCCTGACAAGACATCTGTTAATAAAAGTGGAAGACTAGAAATTAACAACAATGACATATCTGATCTCGTAAATGAATTTGGTTCACCTCTCTATATTTATGATGAAAACACAATTAGAAATGTTGCAAAAAACTATCTTAATAAATTCAAGTCACAATATGGAAATGTTCATGTTTCGTATTCTTCTAAAGCATTTTCAAATCCAATCCTTTCACAAATATTAAATGAAGAAAATCTTGGCATTGATGTGGTTTCTGGCGGAGAACTTGAAATTTTAATTAGATCAAAATTTCCTATGAATGAAGTAAATTTCCATGGAAATAATAAAAGTAATGATGAATTAATTAAGGCCGTTCAAAACAATATAGGACTAATTACTATTGATAGTTTTTATGAACTTGATTTACTTAATGATATTTGCAAAGGGCTTAATAAAATTCAAGATATAACTTTAAGATTATCACCAAGCGTAGATCCTAAAACACATGAATTAACATCAACAGGAATATTGGATACAAAATTTGGCTTTTCTATTGAAACTGGCGCAGCAAAGGATGCAATCCAAAAAGCCATTGAAAAAGAAAATTTGAACTTAAAAGGAATTCATTTTCATCTTGGTTCTCCAATTTTTGAGCTTAGTCCCTATGAACAAGCCATAGACTATGTATTTAAATTTGTTAAAGAAAATTACCCGGATTACAAGAATATAGAAATATTTAATGTAGGTGGAGGCTTTGCAGTGCCTTATTCAATTGATGATCCAATTGTAGAAATTGAAGATTATGCATCAATTATATGTAGAAAATTAAAAGAAAATATTAAAAAATATTCTATTGATAATGTTAAGTTGATTATAGAGCCAGGTAGAGCAATTGTTGCAAGATCAGGTGTTGCAATTTATACAATTGGAGGAATTAAAGAAATACCAAATCTAAGAAAATATGTTTCTGTTGACGGTGGAATGGCGGATAATATTAGACCTGCCCTATATGGATCTAAGTATAGTTTATTTTCTGTAAACAAAGCTTCTTTGCCTCATGATGAAATTGTTACTATTGCAGGAAAATATTGTGAAACAGGTGATAAATTAGTTGAAAATGTTGCACTTCCCATGCCTGAATCAAATGATTTGATTGCTATACCAGTTTCAGGTGCATACAATTTTTCTATGTCGAGTAACTATAACGTAAGTTTAAGGCCAGCAATTATTCTAATAAAATCAAATGGGGATCTAAATATTTTGAGAAGAAGAGAAACCTACGATGATATTTTAAAATTAAGTGGAATTTAGGTTTTTATGGATTTTGCCTGGAAAATAATTGGCCAAAAAAATATTATTAATAATCTAATCGATTTAAAAAACAAAGATATATTACCAAACTCGTTTATTTTTTCTGGATCAGACGGGATTGGTAAATCGACCTTAGCTTCAGAATTTGCTAAATTTTTAAATTGCTCGAATTTACAAGATTGTGATTCTTGTTCAAGGATAGATAGTTTAAATCATCCTGATTATATTTTTATTGATTCAAATTCTAAATGTTCTGATGCTTCTTGCTGTAAAGATTCTAATAGCTCAGTAATTAAAAACTGTGTCATTAATGAAAATATAATATCTTCTATTAAATTTAATGCATTATTTGGTAATTATAAAGTTATGGTTATTAATGAAGCAGATAAATTATCAAAAATTTCATATGAATCACTTTTAAAGACTCTTGAAGAGGTAAATGGAAATATTATTATTATACTTTTAGTAGAAAAAGTGAGCATAATACCAGAAACAATAATCTCACGATGTCAATTGTGGAAGTTAGAAAATATAAGTCAAGATAAATTAAAAGAGGAATTAATTAACAGGTTTCCAGACAAACTGAATGACATAGATAAAATAATATCCTTCGGATCCCCCACAATTGGAGACTCAATAGAAATGCTTAACGATTCAATATTTTTCGAAGAAAGGCAAAATTGCATTGAAAGAACTATTAATTTGCTAATTTCTCCTAGTTCAAAAAAACTTGAATACTCAAAAGAATTAACAACAATTTATCGTAAAGATAAAGAAAGATTGTTTTTTGAGCTTTCGATATGGAAAAAATTATTTTATGAAATTTTAATTTCTAAAAACTTAGAGCATTTGGAAAATAACTTTGAAATGTTTGAAAAAATAATTTCAATAAATAAAAGAAAATTAATTAAAAATATAAATTTAATAAAAAAAACTGAAAACATGATGAAAAAAAATGTTAACCCAACATTATGTTTAGATAATATGGTACTAAGCTTGGAGGTAAATTGATTATATCAATTGATGGCGCTGCAGGGACAGGAAAAACAACTGTTGGAATAAAATTAGCAAAAGCATTAAATTATCAATTTTTAGATTCAGGAAAAATTTACAGGGCATACACATACAAAATGATTAAAAATAAAACTACAGAAACAAAGGATATTATTAATCAGCTGAGTACAACAATTATTGAATATAAATATTTAGACAACAAAGAAATATTAAATTTAGATGGTGAAAATGTATCAAATAAATTGCACAGTGAACAAATTGATAATCACGTTTCTGACATATCTAAAATTCCAGAAATAAGAGTAAAAATGACAGAACTTCAAAGAAAAATAGCTAAAGAAAATTTTATTGTTGTAGGACGCGACATTGGAACCATTGTACTGCCTAATGCAGAACTAAAAATTTTCTTAACTGCGTCTATAGAAGAAAGAGCAAGAAGAAGATTTAATGAAAGAAAGAANGAGAATATCCTAGANATCGAAAAGTCAATCAGAAATAGAGATTACATTGATTCAACAAGAAAAGTTGCTCCTTTAAAGATACCAAAAAATGCTGTGGTTATTGATACTGAAAATAAAAATGCAAATAAAGTAAGTCAAGAAATATTAAATTTGGTCGAATGAACTTTTTATATAACATCTGCTCAAACACCCTATGGCTTAATTTAAAATTATGGTGCACATATAAGGTAAAAAATAGGGATCTTATTCCAGAAAAAGGAAAAATGATGATTATCTCTAATCATCAATCTAATATAGATGCAGGTTTATTAGGTGCATCCATAAATAGAGATTTAAAATTTCCAGCCAAAATTGAATTATTTAAAAACCCTTTTATGAGTTTTTTTCTTAAATCTTATGGGGCTTTTCCAATCAAACGAGGCATTGTAGATATAAACTCATACAAAAATATAAAAAAAGTACTTGAAAATAAAAATGGAGCTCTCTCTATTTTTCCTGAAGGAACTAGAGATGAAGGAAAGTTGGTTAAAGGCAAACCTGGTGCTGCAAAAATTGCAAAATCACATGACCCTATCATTGTCCCGGTAGGAATAAGCGGGACTTTGCACTTAAAAGGACTTTTTAGGGTGTTTAACCCAAGCGGNAATATAACTGTTACAATAGGAAATCCTTTCAAATTAAAAAAAACAGAGCATCATAATGATAAGAAATACTTTGACAATTTGACTGATGAAATGATGATAAGAATTGCTAAATTATTACCAGAAGGAAAAAGAGGATATTATTCTAAATCGGATGATAAATATATATTAACTGAGGAAATTTAAATGTGTGGAATTGTAGGCTACATAGGAAAAGATAATGCTCTATCCAGGGTTAGATCAAAAATAAAGTTNTTAGAATATCGAGGATACGATAGTTCAGGTTTTTGTGTAATTGACTCAACAAAGAATGAATTCTTGATTAAAAAGACTATCGGGACAATTGATAAAATTAAAAATATTCCAGATATTGAATCTTCAATAGGCATTTCTCACACAAGATGGGCAACTCATGGAAAAATAAGCGAATCAAATGCTCACCCTCAACTAAGTCAAAATAATCAAATTTCTATAGTTCATAATGGAATAATTGAAAATTACCAAGAGTTAAAACTTTTTTTAAAAAATAAAGGTTATTCATTTAATTCTGAAACAGATACTGAAGTAGCCTGTAATTTAATAGAATTTTTCTTACAGAAAAATAATTTTGAAAAAGCTTTAATAAAAACTCTTGATAAAATTGAAGGATCTTCGTCAATTGTCGGAATAAACATAAATCAACCAAAAAAAATATTTATTATTAAAAAAGGCAATTCAGGCGGATTAGTAGTTTCACAATCTGGTAATGAAAAAATAATTTCTAGCGATCCAACAATATTGAAAGGTTTTGCAGACAGTTATAGATATCTTGTTAATAATGAGATAGCTATATTAGATGAAAATGCTATTCAATTCATAAAGGAGCAGTCTGGAAAGGAAAGTAGAATTGTAAAATTAGAAAATCAAAATTTTGAAGATATCAATGATATTTATCAATATAAGATGGAAGAGGAAATACATTTTCAACCAAAAGCTATAGAGAATATTAAAAATAACTATTCATCTCTGATTATAAATAAAATTGAAGATTCAAAAGTTAAATTTGATGAAATCAGCAGAATATTGATTGTTGGGATGGGAAGTTCATTTAATGCTGGCTACATAGGATCATATTATTTTGAAAACCTGTCAAAAATCCCATCTCAAATTATTAATGCTTCCGAATTTATAGATTCAGGAAAAATAATTCATGAAACAGATCTGGTAATTGGAATTACTCAATCTGGAGAAACTGCAGAAACTATTAAAGCTTTAGAATATGCAAAAAATAAAAAAGCGAAAACTCTTGCTATTGTTGAAAAATCTTCTTCACAAGCATCAATAATTTCAGATTTAACAATAAATATTGGATGTGGTTCAGAATATGCAGTTGCTTCAACAAAGACTTTTACTTCTACAACAATCTCTTTATATATACTGTCTAAATATATTTATTCAAAAAAGCAAAATATAAATTTTAATCATAATGAAATTGCTCAGGAACTAGATGAGTTAAACAATAAAGTAGCTTTAATTTTAAATAACCAAAATAAAATAAAGGAAATTTCCAAAAGAATTTCCAAATTAGAACATATTCTCTTTCTTGGAAGAGATATTATGTACCCAGTTGCTATGGAAGGTGCTTTAAAAATGAAAGAGGTATGTTACATTCATGCAGAAGCATACCCTGCTGGAGAAATGAAGCATGGGGTGAATGCTTTGATTGGCGAAAAAATGCCTTCACTAGTTATGGCACCAACAGGAATTTCATTTAACAAAATGTTAAGTACTGTAAATGAAATTAAAGCAAGGGACGGAAAGGTAATAGGATTGACAGATAATGATAGTAATGAATTCATATCATTATTAAGTAGTTACTTAATAATAGATAGTTTTAATTTTAATTTAGATGTAATACTATATTCAATTAATTTACAATTATTGTCTTTTTATACGTCTTTGTTACTAAAAATTAATCCAGACAGGCCTAGAAATCTTGCTAAAACGGTTACTGTTGAGTAATTTTTAAGTTAATTTAAATTACTTTTTTTTAATTCTAATTTAAGATTTACATTTTTATTAATTTTGGGTGTTAAAATATAATTATGTCTTTTTTAAAATTAAATTATATACACTACTTATTAATAGCATTTGTGCTTTCTGTATTCATTTTTTTATACATTACTATTAATAATTCTGAGGAGGCTATAGGAGAAACAATGATAATTGATAATTTAACTACTGAATCAAATCAAAGATGGGTTTTTTTTACTGACAGAGTTATGGGTGGAGTATCTTCAGGTAGCCTTAAACTTGTTGAGGAAGAGGGTGATAAGTTTTATAAAATGACTGGAGATGTCAGCACAAAAAATAATGGGGGATTCATCCAATTTAGAGCAGATTTAAGGGGTTTAAATTTAAATGAAAATGATTATGAAGGGCTAAGATTGCTGGTAAGAGGGAATGGAGAAAACTATAATATACATATTCGGACTGGCATGACATTCATGCCATGGCAATACTATAGTGTTGAATTCAAAACTTCTCCAAATTGGAATGAAATTATTATTCCTTTCAGCAACTTCAAAAGATCTAATTTCTATCAACCAAGAGGTTTTAAAAGTAAAGACATTGCAACTCTTGGTATTGTTGCATATGGTAGAGATTATGAAGCTGATATAGATTTAGCAAAGATAGAATTCTATTAAGGACTTGATTGAGTAAATTTTCAAAAAATATTTTTTTAAAATACTTTAACGATACAGAAAATTTATTATCCCCACACGCCGTTAGTACTAGAAACACTTTAGGCAGAAAAATTAATGAAAAAAATGACGACTATCGCAACCCTTTCCAAGTTGACAGNGACAGNATTATTCACACGAATTCATTCAGGAGATTAAAACATAAGAGCCAAGTTTTTATTGCGCCGCTTGGAGATCATTATGTTACTCGCCTGACTCATACTATAGAAGTTTCTCAAATTGCTAGAACAATATGCAGGGCTTTAAAGTTAAATGAAGATCTTACCGAAGCTATATCTTTAGGGCATGACTTAGGTCATTCTCCATTTGGACATGTTGGCGAATCTGCTCTAGATAAACTATCCAAAGAAGGTTTTCATCACAGCAGGCAAAGTGTAAGAATAATTGAAATACTAGAAAAAAATGGTCAGGGATTAAATTTAAATTATGAAGTCATTGATGGAATCAAAAGGCATTCAAAACCTCAAGGAAAATTTTTAAATAAAGAATTAGTGAAAGATCTTTCTCTTGAGGGTCAAATTGTAAGGATTTCGGACATGATTGCATACACTACTAGTGATATTAATGATGCAATACGTGCCGATATATTAAAATTAAATTCAATTCCTGAATATATAATTAATTATATTGGATCAAAGCATTCTGAAAGAGTGAATACTTTAGTTACCAACGTTATTGAAAATTCCGTAGATTGTTCTCATCAAGAAACTGATGATCCTTGGATACGTATGTCAGATGATCTTATTGAGATAATTACTGAATTAAGAAACTTTATGTTTGAAAAAGTATACCTACCTGTTTCGGATTCAAAGCCAGCTAAAAGTGCAATGAAAATAGTAGATATAATCTTTGAATATCTTGTAAAAAATCCTGAAAAAATTCCAAATCATTTAATAGAAATCTGCAACAATAATATTGANAAGGCCTCAATAGATTATATTACTGGAATGACAGATGAATTTGCTTTAAGATTTTCAGAAAAATTTGATAAAACATTAGCACAAGATGTGTTTGAAGGAAGGCTTTAGATTTTATAGAATGGTCATATGACCGTATCAAATGAAAATCAACATGACTTAGTTTCTCTGGTTAAATCAAAGCTGGATATTGTTGATTTAGTATCAAAATATGTTGACTTAAAAAGATCTTCAAGGACATTAAAAGGGTTATGCCCCTTTTATCCTGAAAATACTCCATCCTTTGTTGTGTATCCTGAAGAACAAACATTTAAATGCTATTGTGGTTCTTGCGCAGGACTTTCTGGTGGTGATATTTTTACTTTTTTAATGAGGTTAGAAAATATTGGATTTAAAGATGCACTATTTAAATGTGCTGAAATTTCAGGTGTTGATATAAATTTTCAAGAAAAAATTAAGCCTCAACCAAAAAAAGATATAGATCAAGCCTTACAGGCTGCTTCAAATTACTTTCGAAATTCATTAGAAAGCAGATATGGATCACAAGGCATTAAATATTTAGAGCAAAGAGGAATAAAAAATGAACAGATAGAGGAATTTGGATTAGGCTTAAGTCTTGGTGGAATAAATACATTAGTAGACCATTTGAAAAAAGTTGGTGTCAAAGGGGTTGCTGCAGTCGAATCTGGTTTAGTTCAAAAATGGCCTGATGGAACTTGGCATGATTTTTTTATTGAAAGGTTAACTATTGAAATTAAAGATGAAGATAATAATCTTGTTGGCTTTGGCGCTAGATCGTTGGATAATAAGTTACCTAAATACATAAATACTCCTCAAACCTCACTTTTTAATAAATCTAATATTCTTTTTGGCTTAAACGTTGCAAAAGATTACATAGAAAAAGAGTGCATAATAGTTGAAGGTTACATGGATGTTTTTGCTGCTCATTCCGAAAATTTTAAAAATGTTGTTGCATGTATGGGGACGTCAGTAACTAAAGAACAATTAGAGCTCATATCCAAATACACTAATAAAGCTATACTTTGCCTTGATTCAGATATTGCCGGAAGGAGAGCATCAGTAAACAATTTAATCAAACTAATAAATTCTGACATTAACTTTACAAACCTTAACCTAGAAATTGAAATAGCTTCAATTATAGAAGGAAANGACCCTGATGAATTNATAAGNAATAACCCATCTGATTGGAAAAAAGTAATTGAAAGTTCTGTTCCTTTGCATACTCATCTAATAAATAATTTAGAGCTTGTTTTTGACTTAAATGACTCACTTCAAAAAAANCAAGCGGCAAATTCAGTTTATAAAATAGTTTTTGAAAATCAGNATAATCATATTCAAGATGACATATTAAACTTGTTGTCAAAAAAGCTTAATTTATCAAGAGAAAATCTTCCNAANCCAGAAAATNAAAATAAAAATTTAAANATTCCTGAAAATAAAAANAACAATACTNTAAANAANAACTTGGTCGAAAGACATGTTTTAGCTTTAGTAGTACAAAATGAATATCTTAAAAATTATATTAAAGAGCATCCTGAAGAGATTTTTTCAGAAATTAAATTTAGAGAACTTTTTTCAAAACTTAAATTAGAACAGATTTCTGATTTAGAGAATGACGAATTACTAAATGTGTCAATTAATGAATTAAGAAATATATCTTTACCTAAAAGTTTTGAAAAAGATTTGATTAGTGAGCTAAATAATTGTATAAACAGATTATACGATCTTCATTTTAAGAGGCAAAAACGAGAGCAAGAAAAGATCTTTTATGATTCTGATGTCGATTTTAATGATGAAACAATT
>FUFK010076811.1_pt1 | contig 20596 bp, 19 predicted proteins | sample 1021851 | NCBI WGS metagenome assembly FUFK01 (sample SAMEA51879418, study PRJEB19060) | metagenome
TGGCGGAAGGAGAGGGATTCGAACCCTCGGTACACCTTTTCAAGCGTACGGCGGTTTAGCAAACCGCTGGTTTAAACCAGCTCACCCATCCTTCCTTATATACTGTGTAACTTGAAATCATTGAATATTCAATATTTATCAAGTAATTTCTCAAAAAATGAAAAATAAATATTCTATATTTTCTTTAATAAAGAATGCTTTTAGCAACCATGAAAATTGGCAAAGAGCATGGAGAGATCCTGAGCCTAAAAAAGAGTATGATGCTGTAATTGTTGGTGGCGGCGGTCACGGTTTAGCCACTGCATATTATTTAGCGAAAAAACATAATTTAACAAACATTGCTGTTGTTGAGAAAGGTTGGATTGGTGGAGGTAACACTGGAAGAAATACTACAATTATCAGATCAAATTATTTATGGGACGCCAGCGCAGGTTTATATGATCACGCATTAAAGATTTGGGAAGGTTTGTCCCAAGAACTTAATTACAATGTAATGTTCAGCCAAAGAGGAGTTATGAATTTGGCTCATAATTTACAAGATGTAAGAGATCTAAAAAGAAGAACTCACGCAAATAGATTAAATGGTATTGATGCTGTTTGGTTGGAAACAGATGAAGTAAAAAAGTTTTGTCCGATAATAAATACTTCTCAAGATATTAGGTATCCAGTNTTAGGTGGTACATTACAAAAAAGAGCTGGTACAGCAAGACATGATGCTGTTGCTTGGGGTTATGCAAGAGGCGCTGATGAAATGGGAGTTGATATAATTCAAAATTGCGAAGTTAAAGGNATTAAAAGAAATGGAGATACAGTTGAAGGTCTNGAAACAACAAAAGGATTTATTAAAACTAAAAAGATTGGNGTTGTTGCTGCAGGACATTCAAGCGTAATAGCAAATATGGCGGGACTTAAGTTNCCACTNGAAAGTAAACCTTTACAAGCGCTTGTATCAGAGCCAGTAAAACCAATAATCGATACTGTTGTAATGTCAAATGCTGTTCATGCTTATGTGAGTCAATCAGATAAAGGTGAATTAGTTATTGGTGCGGGAACTGACTCTTATGTTTCTTACACTCAAAAGGGAAGCTTTAATATTGTAGAAGAAACACTTAAAGCTATATTAGAATTATATCCAATTTTTAGTAGAATGAAGATGTTAAGACAATGGGGTGGAATTGTTGACATTTGTCCAGATGCAAGCCCNATAATTAGNAAAACATCAATCAAAGGTCTTTATTTTAATTGTGGTTGGGGAACTGGTGGATTTAAAGCAACACCTGGTTCGGGCGATTTATTTGCTCATACAATCGCTAATGATGAACCTCATAAATTAAATGCTGCATTTAACATTAATAGATTTGTAAGTGGTGATCTAGTAGATGAACATGGAGCAGCAGCTGTTGCCCACTAATGTTTTTAATTAATTGTCCATATTGTGGTGAAAGAGATCAATCAGAATTTGTTTCTGGTGGTGAAGCTCATATAGCAAGACCTAAACAACCTACCGAATTAAACGATGATCAATGGGCAGAATATTTGTTTATGAGAAAAAATATTAAGGGTATCCAATTTGAAAGATGGAATCATGCACATGGATGTAGAAAATGGTTTAATGTAGCCCGTGACACCTCAAATGATAAAATAGAAAAAATATACAAAATGGGTGAACAACCACCAAAATTATAATGTCCAAAAATCTAAGAATAAATAATAAACAATTTGTAGACGAAACCAGAAAACTATCTTTTATTTTTAATGGAAAAAAATTATACGGATATAAAGGCGATACACTAGCATCTGCCCTACTTTCAAACGATATTCATCTTGTGGGAAGAAGTTTTAAGTACCATAGACCAAGAGGAATAATGACTTCTGGTTCTGAGGAACCAAATGCAATTCTTCAAATAGGAAATGACGATGCTTTAACTGATCCTAACGTACGAGCTACTGAAATCGAATTATATGATGGTTTAATTTGTAACAGTCAGAATTGTTGGCCAAGTGTAAAATTTGATATAGGTGGAATAAATAACTTTTTATCACCTCTCCTTCCTGCAGGCTTTTATTATAAAACATTCATGTGGCCAGCAAGTTTTTGGGAGAAGTACGAATACTTTATTCGTAAATCTGCTGGCTTAGGAAAATCCCCAACGAAACAAGATCCAGATATGTACGACCATAGATATATGCACTGTGATATCTTAATAGTTGGAGGTGGTGTTTCTGGTTTAATAGCGGCTAAAATAGCTTCTGATGATAATAAAAAAGTTTTATTGTTAGAAGACAAAGAATTATTAGGAGGTTCATTAATTTATGATGACAATGATATCTCTAAAATTGATAATCAAAAAAGCAGTGAATGGTTAAAAAAACTCATTGAAAACATTAAAAATGATAAAAATATCATTATTAAAACAAGAACAAGTCTTGCTGCTTATCATAATTACAACTTTTTACTAGCAAGGCAAAATTTAACTGATCATTTAAGTGTTAATGACCGTAATAATAAAATCAGACAAAGGCTTTACAAAATAAGAGCAAAAAAAGTAATTATCTCCACTGGNGCNATAGAAAGACCTCAAGTTTTTCATAACAACGATAGACCAGGTATAATGTTNGCATCTGCTGTNAAAAAATACATAGACTATTATGGTGTNAGATGTGGTTTAGAAAATGTTATATTTACTAATAATGACAGTGCTTATGAAACAGCCTTATCATTACATAAATCAGGCACAAAATTAAATGCAATAATAGATATAAGAGATAATTCATCTTCAGAAATAGTAAATAAAGTTAAAAGTCTAGGNATACAAATTTATTGGAACCATACAGTAGTAAACACTAAAGGTTANAAAAGAATTAANAAANTAACANTAATGAAGCTAAATGATAAAGGCAATGATGTTNTCGGAAAAAAGATTGAATTNAATTGTGATTGCTTAGCAATTTCTGGTGGCTGGACTCCGATGGTTCATCTATTTACACAATCTGGTGGTAAACTTAAGTTTGATAACAAAGATAATATTTTTGTTCCAGATAAAACAAATTTANATCAATTAAGTATTGGTTCTGCNAAAGGAGATTTNGAATTAGATGATGTTTTAAAAAATTCAATAAANGATACNAAAAAGTTTTTNNANATNGAAAATTCTAATTTTGATAAAATTGATGTTAAATGNTCTAANGAAAAAGAGAAAAAAAATATATGGTTACTTCCATCAGATANNCCNTTAAGTAAAACAAAACCATTTTTAGATTANCAAAATGATAGNACNGCAAAAGATATAAAATTAGCTTTANGAGAAGGNTTNAAATCAATTGANCACGTAAAAAGATATACAACAACTGGNATGGGTACAGATCAAGGTAAACTTGCTAATATGCATGCCTTGGGTATAGTTGCAGATACAACTAANACTAATATGGGTGATCTAGGNACNACAACGTTNAGACCNCCATATACACCACTTACTTTTGGAACCATAGTAGGTAGAAANGTTGGNCAATTTTTTGATATTTTTAGAAAAACNCCTATGCATGANTGGCACGTTGAAAATAATGCAAAGTTTGAAAATGTCGGACAATGGAAACGGGCTTGGTATTATCCAAAAGATGGTGAAACAATGCATGATGCCGTACAAAGAGAAAGTAAAGCTGCAAGAGAGTCTAGTGGAATATTAGATGCTTCGACACTCGGAAAAATCGANATTCAAGGNACNGATGCAAATGAGTTTCTTAATAGNGTTTACACAAATGCTTGGTCAAAATTNCAAATNGGNAAATGTAGATATGGTTTAATGNTTAATGAAGATGGTATGGTTTACGATGATGGAGTNACAACAAGACTTGGTGAAAATCACTATTTAATGACAACAACAACTGGTGGTGCTGCAAATGTCATGTCCAAACTTGAAGATTATTTNCAAACAGAATGGCCAGAATTAGATGTATTTTTAACNTCAGTTACGGATCATTATGCAACAGCGAGTGTATGNGGTCCAAACGCAAAAAAAATCATTAATAAAATTTTTAAAGATTTAGATTTATCTGATGAAAGTTTCCCACATATGTCATTTAAAGAGGTAAAGCTNGGTNANATNAATTGTAGAGTTATGCGTATAAGTTTTACAGGTGAACTAAGTTATGAAATTAATGTNGAAGCATCATACGGTAAATATATTTGGGAAAAATGTATTGAAGCTGGAAAAGAATTTAACATTACTCCTTATGGAACTGAAACTATGCACCTTTTAAGGGCTGAAAAAGGATTTATCATTGTTGGCCAAGATACTGATGGAACGATGACACCAGTAGATCTTCAAATGGATTGGATAATTAGTAAAAAAAAATATGACTTTATTGGTAAACGATCTCTATATAGAAGCGATACTATTAGAGAAGATAGAAAACAATTAGTCGGACTTTTAACTGATGACCCTAATGAAATTTTAGAGGAAGGTGCTCAAATTGTTAAAGACGAAAATAAAAAGCCTGTGAATATGCTTGGNCATGTAACTTCAAGCTATTTCAGTCCAACTTTAAAAAAATCAATTGCTTTAGCAGTTTTGAAAGAAGGTAAAAAACTCAAGGGACAAAAACTCTTGGTTCCAATGATAGATAAAACAATTAAAGTAACNGTNTCAGATACAGTCTTCTTAGATAAAGAAAATGAAAGAATAAATGGATAATATTAATACAGCTATTAAAGACAAAAGAGAATATTCAGATTTAAATTTGAAAGAGGTAGAACCAATTACTAAAATTAACTTACGTGGAAAAAAAAGAGAGTTCTTTACAAAAGTTGGTCAAGTACTCTCTGTTATTTTACCAACGGAAAGTAATACGTCTACAAGTAACCAAGAGTTAAGCGCTTTATGGCTAAGCCCAGATGAATGGATGGTTTATACAAATAGCATGAATAAAGAAATTTTTGATAGAGTTTTTAAAGAAATTTCATCACTTAACTACGGAGCTGTTACTAATGTAAGTGACCAATGGGTNTGTATTAATATTTCNGGGAATAATTTATACGAATTGCTCTCAATGAGTTGTCCATTTGATTTCTCAAAATTCAAAGAGACTAAAGGATCTACAACCCAAACTATAATTAATCATATTGATGTAATCATTCATAACTTNGGTGATAACAATATAAATTTATTTGTAAGACGATCGTTTTCTAACCATTTATGGGATTGGCTTAATGACGGGGCGAATTTATTGTAAAATTTAACTGCGTCAAGGTTAGCATAGAAAAATATCATAAATTATCTTATTAAACTCTTATGAAAAAAATTATCATATTATTATTTACTTTATTATTCTCATTTTCAGTAAACGCTTCTTCTTTAGACAAAATTCTTTCAAACGGAGAACTAAGAGTTGGTACAACTGGAGACTGGGATCCGATGACTATAAAAGATCCTTCTACGAATACCTATAAAGGTTTTGACATTGATGTCATGAACGAACTTGCAAAAGACATGGGTGTAAAAATTAAGTTTGTTCCNGCTGAATGGAAAACNATAGTTTCTGGAATAACTTCAGACAGATATGATATTTCAACAAGTGTAACAAAAACTCCTAAAAGAGCAGAAGTAGCAGGTTTCACAGAGACTTATTACAAATATGGAACTGTTCCACTGGTTTTAAAGAAAAATTTAAGTAANTTTTCAACTTGGGANTCTNTAAACAATAAAGATGTTACAATCGCTACAACGCTTGGAACTTCACAAGAGGAAAAAGCTAAAGAATTTTTCCCTAAATCAAAATTAAATTCAGTAGAGGCACCTGCAAGAGATTTTCAGGAAGTACTAGCNGGAAGAGCTGATGGTAATATTACAAGTTCAACTGAAGCCAACAAATTAGTTATTAAATATCCACAATTAGCAATTGTTCCAGATGGTGAAAAAAATCCTGCTTTCTTAGCTATGATGGTTGGTAAAAATGACGATAAGTGGAGAAAGTACGTTAACGATTGGATTAATAAGAAAAAGAAATCTGGTTTCTTCAAAGANCTTNTAGCAAAATANAATCTTAAAAGCTTATAATAAATTAGCTATTAATAATTAATTCTTTATAAATATAAGTGTGAAAAACTTATTTTTATTATTTTCATTGTTATTCCTATTATCATGTGGAAAGCAGGAATTAGATTGGTTAATATTATCACCCAACAATGTTAACGGTTTAACAAATCTAAAATTTTTATTAAGTGGATTTACAACAACTATCTTTATATCTATCGTATCAATATCTCTATCAATAGTATTGGGATTAATAGTTGCTATCCCCTCCTTAGCCAAAAATAAATTTTTAACATACTTAAATATAGGTTATGTCGAAATAGTTAGAGCTATACCTTTGTTGGTTTTGATTTTATGGATTTATTATGGATTACCTATTATGACAGGAATTAGTTTTAGTCCATTTGTATCTGGTATTATAGCTTTATCTATAAGTGAAAGCGCATTTCAGGCTGAAATTTTTAGAGCTGGAATAAACTCAATTAGAAAACCTCAATGGGAAGCTGGAAGTTCTTTAGGGCTTAATTTTTTTAGAAAATTAAGACTTGTCATTCTTCCTCAAGCTATAAGAAATATACTGCCTGCTATTGGAAATCAGTTTGTATACGTTCTAAAAATGTCTTCTTTAGTTTCGATTATTGGTATTGGAGACTTAACTAGNAAGGCGAATGAACTTGTTGTTACTACATACAGACCTTTAGAAATATATACGTTTTTGATCTTAGAGTANCTTATATTAATTTTAATTGTATCATTCTTAGTAAGACGGCTTGAAAAAAAAATGAAAAAGGATAGTTAATCTAACTTTTTATAAAAAAATATTTTTTATTATCTTTAAACATATAATTAAAAAAAGATCCTATAAAAAATAGTACTACTAATCCCATTAACCAATTTGTAACTAATATTGTATAAAAGATATCGCTGTAACCCCCTCCTTTAATATTAATAACGTACCACAAACATAAAAAAGGAATTGCAGTAAGCCTTAATATACTNAGATACAAACTAAAGATGGGTCTCTTAAGAGCCTGAAATACAGCAGTAGTAATAAAAAAAGTTGGATATATAGGGCCTATCAATGCTGCAATCTTTAANTATAAAGATCCAAATTTAATAGTTTCTGGATCNTCAGTAATNAATCCAAGGAGATTTTCTGCNCCAAAATACAGAATAAAGCCAGCCATGATCATAAATGANCAACCAAATATTAATGCTTTTTTATAAAGATCTCTTATTCTTTCAAAATTTCTAGCTCCAAAGTTTTGACCTCCGATTGATAATACAGCCGTATTCAATGCTATGACTGGTAATAAGAAAACTTGTTCTATTCTAAGTGCAGCTCCATAACCAGCTGCAGCAATATCTCCAAATTTTCCTACAAAGTATAATACATTAAATATACCAACACCNATTAACAACATGCTAAACATGATTGGTACAGANTGAAAAGTAAGATTANTTAAAAAGTTAATTTTTGGAATAAAACACTTTGCATATAAATACTCTTTGAGTTTACAACAATAAACTTTTTGCGCTAAATAGATTGTTCCAATAAGTTGGCAAATAACTGTAGCAATTGCAATACCTGAAATTCCAAAAGCAGGTATTATCGAAAAAACCAAAAATAAAAATTGGATTAAGTATGATGTTTAAAAAAAATGTAAATATAAGGACATTTCTATAACTTTTTGTATCTCCTTGAGCGTTTAATGTTCCATTTAAAGATATTTGGATCAATACTATTACTGTGCAATAAAAAATTATATCCAAATATTCCCTAGTCAAAATAATATTTTCTGGAGAGGACCCTAATAATTGAAGAAGATAATTGGATGAATTAATTCCAATAAATGTGACTAATAATGAAATAACTATTGCAAAAATTATTGATTGAGCAACATATAATGAAGCAACTTTTTCTTTTTTCTCGCCTATGGAATTTCCTATAAGTGTATTAGTACCAGCTCCAACACCAACACCTATTGCGATTATAATAAAATAAATTGGAAACGATTTTGCTAGAGCACTTAGTGCATCAGGTGATATCTTTCCAGCAAAAAAAGTATCAACCAGATTATAAAAGGTTTGAAATAAAGATCCAATACTCGCAGGAAATGTAACTCTCCTTAGAAGTTGCCACATTGGATCCACTGTTAAATTAATCTTCTTANCCATCTATTTATAAATTTTTTTAAACATGTAATCTTTTTTTTCTTTTTTTGCTTTATCAATTTGACCTTGTCTCATTCTAAANCCTTTCTTTTGTTCATCACTTGATTTATTATAACAATTAGGACAAGAAACACCCTCTTCAAATTTTACGGACTTCTTATCTTTAACAGAAATAGGTTCTCTACATCCAGCACAAATTGAATATTTGCCTATATTTAAACTATGGTTCACAGAAACACGATTATCAAATACAAAACATTCTCCTTTCCACAGGCTTTCTTTTCTTTTAATTTTTGACAAATAATTAATAATACCTCCTTTTAACTGAAAAACATTTTTATAACCTTTATTGTATAAATAATCGCTGGCCTTTTCGCATCGAATGCCTCCTGTGCAAAACATTCCGATTTTCGAATTCTTATTAAACTTTTTAAAATATTTAGAAAAATCTCTAAAATTATTTAATTTTGGATTTATAGATCTCTTGAAAGTCCCAATCCTAAACTCAAAATCTTTTCTAGTATCAATTATATAGGTGTCTTTGTTTAAAACAAAATTATTCCATTCCTTAGGAGAAAGATGATTATCTTTAACTTTTTTTTTAAGTCTTTTTCCAATTGGAACAACTTCCTTTTTAACCTTCACCCTCCCCTTATGAAAAGGAATAAATNTATTAAAAGAAATATTTTCATTATCAAATTTTGTAATGGCAAAGATTTTTTTAAGATTGATTTTTATTTGTTTAGTATTTTTTTTTAGGAAAGAAATTGATCCATTAATCCCCTCAGGTGAGATAATTATAGTTCCTTTAATTTTGTAATCATCTATGAAATTTTGAAGTTTGTCTTTGAGTTTACTGATCTTTTTTAATTGTTTAAATTTATAAAAACCAAAGATGGTATACATTATAATTTTCTACAAATTGAAAAGCCATCACCTATTGGGATAATCATATTTTCAACTCTTATATCGTTATTTACATAAGTATTAAAATCTCGAATTATCTCAGTTAAGTGTTCTTTATTGTTTTTATCTACAACTTCGCCATGCCACAAAACATTATCAATGATTATAAAACCATCCCTTTTTAATAAGTTAAAAGACAATTCATAATATTTTTTGTAATTTTCTTTGTCAGCATCTATAAAAATCAAATCAAACAATTTTTTTTGGCTTATTAATTTATTAATTCCATTAATAGCTTCATCAATAATAATATCAATTTTTTCTGAAACTTTTGCCTTTTCAAAGAAATTTTTCGCTACTAATGAAGTATCTTTGTTTTTATCGATAGTGGTGATCTTAGAGTCGTTTTCTAGACCAATGCACATACTTAATGAGCTAAGACCAGTAAAAGTACCAATTTCTAAAATTTCTTTAGGTTTAAATAATTTTGTTACTAAATATAAAAAATGACATTGGTTGATTGAAATTTGTAATTTCTTTTTTTTTCCAAGTGTGTCGTTATGTTTAATAATTTCATCTTGTACTGGATGTAATTTTAAAGAGTGCTCATCAATATATTTTTCTATTTGCTTATTAATAGGTAGATTTGAACTCATGCTAGTTCAATTTTTTCTTTAAAATATCATTTACTAACTTAGGATTGGCTTTGCCATCTGTCTTTTTCATAACTTGACCAACAAAAAAACCAAACAATTTATCTTTACCGGATTTAAATAATTCAACATTTTTAGGATTTTCTTTAATTACATCATCTACAATTTTTTCAATTTCTTTAGGGTCGCTTTGTTGTTTCAATCCCTTTTCGTCAATAATGCTTTTTGGATCTTTGCTTTCATTTGCCATTATTTCAAAAACTGTTTTTGCAATTTTGCCAGAAATAGTACCATCTTTAATCAAGTTAATTAAAGATGATAAATTTTTAGATGAAATAGGACTTTGTGATATTTCTAAATTTCTATCATTAAGTAATGCAAATAATTCACCTGTTATCCAGTTTGTTGCTAGCTTAATATCTGAATTTTTAATTACATCTTCAAAATATTTTGATGTTTCAATATCAGATACCAATATATTTGCCTCGTATGGAGTTAATTTAAACTTATCTACAAATCTTTTTTTCTTTTCATCGGGAAGTTCAGGTATTTCCTTTTTTATTTTTGATATGAAATCGTCAGTTAATTCAAGTGGTAACAAGTCAGGATCAGGAAAGTATCTATAATCGTGAGCATCTTCTTTTGATCTCATCGATCTAGTCTCATTTTTTTTAGTATCAAAAAGACGAGTTTCTTGATCAATAGAGCCTCCCTCTTCTAATATATCAGCTTGACGGTTTGCTTCATATTCAATTGCCATTTGCATAAATTTTATAGAATTGACGTTTTTAATTTCACATCTTGTGCCTAACTTTTTATCCCCTGTCTTTCTGATTGAAACATTCACATCAGCTCTTAAAGATCCTTCTTGCATATTTCCATCACAAGTTCCAAGATATCTCATAATTGATCTAAGTTTTTTGATGTATAAATTTACTTCCTCTGGAGATCTTAAGTCTGGTTTGCTTACTATTTCCATAAGGGCAACTCCAGATCTATTTAAGTCTACGAGAGTGTTTTGGGGATCAATGTCATGAATACTTTTTCCTGCATCTTGCTCTAAATGCAGCCTTTCAATACCAACTTTTTTTTCTCCATCTGGTAAATCTAATAAAATTGAACCTTCACCAACTATTGGATCTTTGTATTGAGAAATTTGATATCCTTGTGGTAAATCAGCATAAAAATAGTTTTTCCTATCAAAAATTGATTTTTTATTTATCGCTGCATTGAGACCTATGCCCGTTTTTACTGCTTGCTTGATACAAAATTCATTTATTACTGGTAGCATTCCAGGAAATGCAGCATCTACCAAACTCACNTGGGTATTTGGTTCAGCACCAAAGTTTGTAGGCGAGTCAGAAAATAGCTTCGATTTTGAAAGAACTTGAGCATGAACTTCTAAACCAATTATAACTTCGTATTCTGAGTTACCTCTCTTTATTAAATATTCTTTATTTTTACTCATTTAATCCACCAATCCTGCAAATTGTTTTTGAAACTTAATTCTTTTTCCATTGAATATGAAATATCTAATAAATTCTGCTCTTCAAATGCTTTGCCTATTAGTTGTAAGCCTAAAGGATAATTATTTTTATCTTTACCTGCTGGAATAGATATAGCTGGCAGTCCTGACAAATTGACTGGCACTGTAAAGATATCATTAAGATACATTGATACAGGATCATCTGTTTTGTCACCAATCTTGAAGGCTGAACTAGGTGTGGAAGGAGTTAAAATTGCATCTACAGATTTATAAGCTTCATCAAAATCATTTTTGATTAATCTTCTAATTTTTTGTGCTTTTAAATAATAAGCATCATAATAACCAGATGACAAAACATATGTTCCAATCATTATTCTTCTTTTTACTTCATCACCAAAACCTTCTGATCTTGTGTTTTCATACATACTGATCAAATTTTCTCCCTCAGAACGATATCCGTACTTTACTCCATCATACCTAGCTAGGTTAGAAGATGCTTCAGCTGGTGCAACTATATAATAAGCAGGCAATGCGTAGTTAGTGTGAGGTAAAGATATATCAATAATTTTCGCTCCTAAATTTTTTAATAAAGTAATTCCATCTTGCCACAAACTTTCAATCTCCTTAGGCATGCCATCGACTCTATATTCTTTTGGAATACCAATTTTTTTTCCTTTAATATTAGAACTTAACGATTTGAAATAATCACCTCTCTTAAAATTTACCGAAGTTGAATCTTTTGTATCGTACTTACTTATAACATCTAACATTAATGCAGCGTCTGACACATCCTGGGTCATTGGTCCTGCTTGATCTAATGAAGAAGCAAATGCAACAATACCATATCGAGAACAACTGCCATATGTTGGTTTCAAACCCACAGTACCAGTAAAAGACGCTGGTTGTCTTATTGAACCTCCAGTATCAGTTCCAATAGTTGCTGGTGTCAATTTAGCTGCAAGTGCTGAAGCTGATCCACCTGAAGACCCACCTGGCACAACTTTTTTACCAACTGGACTTTCAACATTTCCGAAGAAACTAGTTTCATTTGAAGAACCCATTGCAAATTCATCACAATTGAGTTTTCCAAGTAAAATAGCCCCTTCATCCCATAAATGCTGGGTTACAGTGGACTCGTAACTAGGAATAAAATTTGAAAGTATTTTACTTCCAGCTGTTGTCTTTAGATTATTGGTACAAAAAAGATCTTTAACTGCAAGAGGAACTCCAGGGAGCTTGTAATCAAAATTTCCCTTTTCATCAAATTTTTTGGCTTTTTCAATTGCATTTTCAAAATCGGTAGTGATGTATGTATTCAAATCTTTCGATTTTTCAGCTCTAGCAATATATGCGTTTGTAATTTCTTGAGAAGATAATTCTTTCTTTTTAATTTTATCAATTAAAGCTGATAAAGTAAGATTTATTATATCACTCATTCTACAACCTTTGGTACGACAAAAAAATCTTTATTTTCGTCTGGTGAATTTTTTAAGATTTGTTCTCTAATATTTTTTGTTTTGACCTCATCACCTCTTAATTTCAATGATGTTTCTGCAATTGATGTCAGTGGGTCAACTTTTTTAGTATCGACTTTATTTAGCGCTTCGATAAATTCAAAAATAGAATTTAGATCTTTTTCAAGTTCTTTTGCTTTTTTATCATCTATGGAAATTCTTGATAATTTTGCTATATGTTTAATTGTTTTAAGATCTATGCTCATATGATAATTAAATTTAAAGGAAAAATATCATTATATAAGAAAAAAACAATATGATCACTTTAAAGGAACTCAAGTCTAAAATTGATAAAAACGCAAGGTTAATTGGTTTAGATCTTGGAAAAAAGAGAATTGGTGTTTCAATCTGTGATCATAAACGAATTATAGCGACTCCTTTTAAAACTATAGAATATGTTGATCATGAAAATTTTATCACTGAACTTTTAGAAATAATTGATCAAGAAAATATAAAGGCTATTGTTGTAGGAAATCCATTGAATATGGATGGAAGTAAAGGCCCCTCTTCTCAATCAGCTTTAGATAAAGCTAAGATGATTGAGAGTAAAACAAATACACCTGTGGCTTTATGGGATGAGAGATTATCAACTGTCGGTGCCTTTAAGATATCAAGTCAATTAGACATTAATGTATCTAAAAGAGTTCAAAAAATAGATGAAAATGCAGCAACGTTTATATTGCAGGGAGCGATTGAATTCTTAAATAATTAAGCTTGCAATATCAATGCTTTAAAGCTATAGAGTTGGTTTTAATGGCTATAAACAATAACGCTATTAAAATTTCTCAAAAACACCTACTAGGTATCCAAGATCTTTCTATTTCAGATGTAAAACTTATCTTAGATGAAGCAAAGAAATTTATTTCACTTAATAAAAGTAAAAACAAAAAGTTAGATATTCTTAGAGGAAAAACTCAAATAAATCTTTTTTTTGAACCTTCGACGAGAACCCAAAGTTCTTTTGAACTAGCTGGAAAGAGACTTGGTGCAGATGTGATGTCGATGAATATAACTAATTCTGCTATTAAAAAAGGTGAAACATTAATCGACACTGCAATGACACTTAATGCAATGCATCCAGATATAATTGTAGTAAGACATCAAGATAGTGGTGCATCAAATCTTCTTTCACAGAAAGTAAATTGTTCAGTTCTAAATGCTGGTGATGGTAGACGTGAACATCCAACACAAGCTTTACTTGATGCGCTTACAATAATCGAAAAAAAGAAAAAAATTGAAGGTTTGCGAATTGCTATTTGTGGAGACATTTTACACTCAAGAGTAGCTAGATCAAATATTTTTTTGTTAAACATGTTAGGTGCTGAGGTAAATATAGTTGCCCCAACAAATCTCATGCCAAAAGATATTGAAAAATTTGGAGTTAAAACATTTTCAAATATGAAAGAAGGTGTGAAAGATTGTGATATAGTTATGATGTTAAGGTTACAAAATGAGAGGATGAGTAGTTCATTTTTGTCATCAAATAGAGAGTATTATGAGTATTATGGCTTAACTCCTGACAAACTAGAAAAAGCAAAGAAAGATGCAATAATTATGCATCCTGGACCAATGAATAGAGGTATTGAAATTGATACCAAACTTGCTGACGATATAAATAAAAGCGTAATCAAAGAACAGGTTGAGTTAGGTGTTGCGGTAAGAATGGCTTGTTTAAAAATTTTTTGTGAAAAATGAAGAAACAATATTTTTTAAATGCAAACATAGTTGATCCAGCTAATTCTGTGGAGGAATTAGGTGGTTTAATTATTAATGAGAATGGAAAAATTGAGGCAATAGGAAAAAAAGTAAATAAAAATAATATTCCCTCACGTGAAAAATTCATAGATCTCAAAGAAAAATATATATTTCCCGGTTTAATCGATATGAGGGTTTTTGTTGGGGAGCCAGGCTTTGAGTATAAAGAGAATTTTAAAACATTAAGTAATGCCGCCTTAGCAGGTGGGGTTACATCTGTTGTGACAATGCCAAATACTTCACCTGTTATTGATAACGTTTCCATGGTTGATTTTTTAAAAAGGAGAGGACGAGATAAATCAAAAATAAATATATATCCAACTGCTACCTTAACTAAAAATCTTGAAGGTAATAATATGAATGAGTTCGGCCTTTTACAAAAAAAAGGAATAATTGGTTTCACAGATGGAATAAAAACAATTCAAAACACAAGAGTAATGTCTAGAATAATGAAATCTGCTTACGATTTGAACTCATTAATCATACAACATGCTGAAGATTTCGAATTAGCAAAAAACGGNCAGGTTAATGATGGGATTATCGCAACTAAATTAGGTCTACACGGNATACCAGATTATGCAGAGAAAATAATTNTTGAAAGAGACTTAAGTTTACTTCAGGATTATAATTGCAGATATCATATTTCACAAATATCTTCAGCAAAATCTTTGGAAGTAATCAAACGTAGCAAAGATAACGTAAACTTTACAACTGGAGTTTCTATTAACAATTTATCACTTAACGAAAATGATATTGGAGATTTTAGAACTTTTTTAAAACTTTCTCCACCACTTCGAACAGAGGATGATAGACTTTCATTAATAAAAGGTATTAATCAAGATTTAATTGAAGTCATAGTTTCAGATCACAAACCTGAAGACGAAGAATCAAAAAGATTAACGTTCTCACAAGCTGCAACTGGAGCATCGGGTATAGAAACTTTATTATCCCTCGCTTTAGAGTTATTTCACAATGAGTCTTTAAAACTATCTAAAATAATTCAGTGTTTAACAAGTAATCCTGCAAAAATATTAAAGATAGATAAGGGAAGTTTATCTATAGGAAATGATGCTGACTTTTGTATAGTTGATTTATTTAAACCATGGATAGTAAAAAAAGAAAATATGATAAGTAAATCTAAAAATACATGCATAGAAGATAAAAAACTTCAAGGTAAAGTGCTTAATACATATATTAAAGGTGTAGAACTATATAAATGTTAAATTTTGAGTTATTTTTAATTATACTAGTAAGTTATTTATTTGGATCCATACCCTTTGGNTTACTTTTAACTAAAATTTTTTTAAAAAAAGATATCCGTGAAATAGGATCTGGTAATATTGGTGCAACAAATGTATTAAGATCTGGTAACAAAATTTTAGGCTACTCAACTTTGGTTCTCGATATATTAAAAGCTGTTCTTCCAATTTTATATGTAAAATTTTTCATGAACGATTATTTGTATATATCTGCATTGTCAATTTTTATAGGACACGTCTTCCCTATTTGGTTAAANTTTAAAGGTGGTAAAGGTGTTGCATCTTATCTTGGAATTCTTTGTTGTTTNGATATTTTTACTGCTTTAATTTTTGGAGTCGTCTGGATTTCTATTTTTATACTCTTTAAATTTTCATCATTAAGTTCTCTACTTGCAAGTTTAACAATTCCAATTTTTCACTTTTTTTATAATTCTAATTCTGACTACTATTTTTACTTTATGATGTTCATTTTGATTTTTTTCACTCATAGAGAAAATATAAAACGCTTGAGAAATAATACAGAATCTAAATCAAAAATTTATTAATTTGACTATCAATCTTATTTATGATTTTTTGTTTACATGAATCTAGTAATTGTTGAAAGTCCCGCTAAAGCAAAAACAATAAATAAATATCTAGGAAATGATTATACNGTCCTTGCTAGTTATGGACATATTAGAGATCTTCCATCTAAGAATGGCTCAGTAGATCCTGAAAATGAATTTAAGATGATTTGGGAAATTGATAGTTTTTCTAAAAAATATTTAAAAGAAATTTCTGATGTAGCAAAAGACTCTAAAAAAATAATACTTGCTACAGACCCTGACAGAGAAGGTGAAGCAATTGCATGGCATGTTAAAGAATTTTTAAATGAAAAAAAACTACTCAAGGACAAAAAAATTGAGAGAGTTGTTTTTAATGAAATAACTAAAAAGGCAGTCACAAATGGAATAGAAAATCCAAGAGAAATCGAATCTGATCTTGTAAATGCTTACATGGCAAGACGTGCCTTAGATTATTTAGTAGGTTTTAATATTTCTCCCATACTTTGGACTAAACTCCCAGGGTCTAAATCAGCAGGTAGAGTACAATCTGTTGCTCTGAGACTTTTAACCGAAAGAGAACATGAAATCGAAATTTTTAAGCCTGAGGAATTTTGGTCTTTAAAAGTAAATTTTAAAACAAATGATGGAAATTTAATAACATCAAATATTTTTCAAATTGATAATAAAAAAATTGAAAAATTTAGTTTCAAAAATAAAAACGATATTAATCAAGCAATAGAAAAAATAAAAAAAGATAAATATAAAATTACAGATATTACATCCAAAATATATTCTAGAAATCCTTCTGGACCTTTTACAACTTCAACATTACAACAGTCAGCATCAAGTAAGCTTGGTTTTGGTGCCTCAAGAACAATGCAAATTGCTCAAAGACTGTATCAGGGTATTGAAATTGAAGGTGAAACTAAAGGATTAATCACTTACATGCGAACAGATGGTACCAATATTTCTAAAGAAGCTTTGCCAATTTTTAGAAACTTTATAAGTGATAACTTTGGTAATGATTACTTACCTGATGAACCAATTAATTACTCGGGTAAAAAAGCAAAAAATGCGCAAGAGGCTCATGAAGCTATTAGACCAACCGAAATAAGCAATACACCTGAAAAAATGAAAAAATATTTAAGCTCAGATCAAAATAAATTATATAACTTGATTTGGTCAAGAGCTCTATCTTCACAAATGACACCAGCAAAATTTGATAGAAAAACAATTATTATTGAATCAAATAACAATGAACATATCTTTAAGTCATCGGGTTCAACGATAGTGTTTGATGGTTTTATGAAGGTAATTAATTTAGATGATGATAACAATGATGAAAATATTTTACCCAAAGTAGAAAAAGGAGAAGTAAATATATCTGATTTTATAGATGAACAACACTTTACTCAACCACCCCCAAGATATTCTGAGGCTAGTTTAGTTAAAAAATTAGAGGAATTAGGTATCGGTCGTCCTTCTACATACGCAAGTATTATTTCAGTAATATCTAATAGAGGTTATGCAGACGTTGTTAATAAAAGATTTTTCCCAACTGATAGAGGAAAACTTTTATCTGCCTTTCTTGAAAAACTTTTTGCAAAATATGTTGATTATGACTTTACTGCAAAATTAGAAGATCAATTAGATGACATAACTTCAGGAAAAGAAAATTGGCTAAGTGTACTAGATCAATTCTGGAAAGATTTTAATAAGAATGTCTCGTCTGTGAAAGAGATAAGAACTAGAGAAGTTCTGGATATGCTAAATGAAAGCTTGGGTAATTTAATATTTTATACAAATGATGATGGAAAAATCGACAGATCTTGNAAGTTATGCGCNAATGGTACATTAAGTTTGAAAAATAGCTTNAGAGGAGGTGCNTTTATTGGGTGTTCTAANTATCCAGAATGTAAGTTTACAAGACCACTTTCAAAAATTAAAGCNTCTCAACAAATAAANTTAGCNGAACCTAAATTNATTGGTAAAAACGATAATGATAAAGAAATTTATTTAAAAAATGGAAGATTTGGTCCTTATTTACANTACGAATTATTAGANGATGAAATAGTAAAAACAAAAAAAAGAAAAACAAANAAAGAGGAAAATAATTTNAAAAATGTATCAATTCCTAAAGGCTTAGATATAGAAAATATAGATTTAGAAAAAGCAAAATATCTATGCTCGCTACCTAAAATTTTAGGTACTCATCCAGATATTGGCAAAGAAATTACGGTTAATGTTGGTAGATTTGGACCGTACTTAAAGTGTGAAAACAAATCCGCAAGAATTGAAAGTGTAGATGAATTATTTTCAATTGGTTTAAACAGAGCCATAACTCTAATATCTGAGGCAAAACCTGGTAGGATGTCTTCATCAATGATTAAAGATTTAGGTGAACATCCTGAAGATAAAAAACCTGTAAGAGTTATGAAGGGTCAATATGGGCCTTACATAAAGTATAAGTCTCTCAATGCAACTATTCCTGAGGAAAAGGATCCAACAGAATTGACAATGGAAGAAGCTTTGATATTGATTGAGAAGCGGAAAGAATACGATAAAACTAAAAAATCAAAAAAAAGGAAATCAAAATGAGTTACGAAGAAAAAATAAAAGAATTAAAAATAAATCTTCCTGAGGCAAAAGCACCAGTTGGAAATTATGTTGCAACAAAAGTTACAGGAAAAATGTTATTTGTTTCTGGACAAATTTCTATTGATGAAACTGGTCAGTTAATAAAAGGGAAAGTTGGGAAAGATTTAAATACAGAAGCTGGTTATAATGCTGCCAAAAGATGTGCGTTAAGTATTATTGCGCAAGTAAAAAAAGCTTGTAATAATGATTTATCAAAAGTTAAATCGTGTGTAAAATTAACAGGATTTGTTAATTCAACAGATGAATTTATAGATCAACCTAAAGTATTAAATGGTGCATCAGATCTAATAGCTTCAGTTTTTGGGGANGCTGGGATGCATACTAGGGCTGCTGTAAGTACAAATAGTTTACCGTTAGGTGTTTCTGTGGAAGTAGATGCAATATTTGAGTTGAAATAAATTTTATTTTCCAACACTAAAATACTTAAAACCTTGTTCNTTCATTTTTGAAGAAGAATACAAATTTCTCATATCAAAAATAANAAACTTTTTACCTTTAGCTAAGTTTTTAAAATTNATTGATTTAAANTCATTCCATTCTGTGTGTAGNATAACAAGATCTGAATTTTGGACAGCATCTTTAATTGATGTTTTGTTAGTAACATTTTTTANTTTTGAAAATTCATTTTTNTAACCTGTTGGATCAAAATATTTTATTATNGCTCCTTTTTTTGATAACCACGGTATCATTTTNAGACTTGANGAATCTCTCATNTCATCAGTNTTTGCNTTAAATGTTACACCTAAAAAAGTTATNTTNTTATTCTTTANTTTTTTATTTAACATTNGATAAATTCGATCTAATAAAATTTTAGATCTATTNTCATTCGATTTAATTACAGATTTTACCACTGACAGGTTTGTTTTAAATTTATCAGCAGTTGAAATGATTGCTTTTGTGTCTTTTGGAAAACAAGATCCACCATAGGCAGGGCCTGCTCTCAGAAATCGACTACCTATTCTTTTATCTAAACCCATTCCTATAGATATATCTTCCACATTAATCCCAGTTTTTTCACATAAATTTGCTATTTCATTAATGAAAGTAATTTTGGTAGCTAAGAAAGCGTTAGAGGCGTATTTGATTAATTCTGCTGCTCTTCTAGATGTTTGTAAATATGAAGCCCCCTTAGAAATAAGTGGGCTATAAAGATTTTTCATAATTTTACCAGCTTTTTTATCATTCGTCCCAATTACCACTCTATCAGGATAAGAAAAATCTCTTATTGCCTCACCTTCTCTCAAAAATTCTGGATTAGAGACTACTGAAAATTTTTTTTTACTATTTTTTCTAGATAAAATTTTTTCAATCTCATCACCTGTAGTTACAGGAACTGTTGATTTTGTTATGATAATTTTGAAACTATTAATTGAAGAACTTATCTCCTTAGTTACATTATAGATTTGACTTAAATCTGCTGAACTTCCTCCTTTTTTTGTAGGTGTTCCAACACAAATAAAAATTATGTCCGATTCTTTTACAGATTTTTTTAAATCTGTTGAAAAATTTAATCTTTTATTTCTAAAATTTTTAATTACTAACTCTGAAAGTCCAGGCTCGTAAATTGGAACTTTTCCTTTTTTAAGGGAATTAATCTTATTTAAATCTTTATCTAC
>FUFK010041857.1_pt1 | contig 20594 bp, 29 predicted proteins | sample 1021851 | NCBI WGS metagenome assembly FUFK01 (sample SAMEA51879418, study PRJEB19060) | metagenome
AAGTAGAAAGATTTGTGATGTATTCTGTAGGTACATACTTTACAGTTACATTTACTGGGTTTGTTGGATTTATATTGGTGGGATAATGGCAATCACTATTAAAAATGACAGAAGTGTGATAACAATAAAGAACGACAGAAGCACAATTACAATAAAAAGGTCGGCATGAGCAACTATTCTTTCAACATAAAGCAGAATGACACAAGTCCTACGCTATCTGTGGTAGTTGCTGACAGTAGTGGAACAGCGATCAACATCACAGGTGCTTCAGTTTTATTTAAGATGAGAGCAGTAAATAGTTCTTCTCTTAAGGTGAATAGTAGTGCTACGATAACAAATGCTTCAAACGGAGCAGTTTCTTACACTTTTTCAGCGAGTGATACGGACACAGCAGGATTATTTCAAGGCGAGTTCCAAGTCACTTTTTCTGGAGGAGCAATAGAAACCTTTCCAAATTCGGAATATATTAGTATAAATGTATTAGATGACTTAGATTCATAGGAGAGGTCAATGGGTGGTCAGTCCGTAACAACAGGTGCTTCGATAGACCCACTCACCTATTCAGAGATAAGAGATTATCTTCGCTTAGATGAAGGGGTAGATGAAACGCTTTTAATAACTCTGTTAAAAATGGCAACCCAGTATGTCGAAAATTTTACTGGTAGGGCATTAATAAATAGAACTATAACACTATTCATTGATGGTGTTGACGAAGTAGATGTAGCTTTGTACGAAGGGATAAGAGTTGGCCCAGATTTAAGCATCAGAAAAAGATACATTGAGCTCCCTACAACACCTGTCTCAAGCGTTTCGTCTATATCGAGTTTTGGAGATGATGATACTGAGACCACATATGCAAGCACAAAGTACTTTGTTGATACAGTCAGAGAACCTGCAAGAGTTTATTTACGAGATGGTGAAGCTTGGCCTTCTTCACTCAGAGTAGCAAACGGACTAAAGATAGTATATGTGGCAGGTTATGGAGCAAACAGAGCCGATATACCAGAAGCAATACGTTTGGGGATATTAAACATTATAGCTTTTAATTACGAGCATAGAGGAGATTTTGAAGGGGTATTACGACAACCTGCTATGGTACAATCTCTTTTACAGCCATATCGGAAACTTAGTTTTACTAATAATCCTTTTGGCACAGGAAGTGGAACATACTGATGGCATGGTACGATTTTTTAACAAATGGATTTAGACGGATAGAAAGAAAAGAAGCTCCTATGGTAATGTATCAATCTGGATACAATCTCAAGGAGAGAACGTATGATTACAAAAAGATAGCAAAAGAAGGATATCAAGAAAATGCTATTGTATTCCGATGCGTCAATGAAATAGCACATGGAGCATCGGCTGTAGAGCTTTGTGTCTATCAAGGAGACATTAAATTAGACGCACACCCACTTATAGATTTACTGCAGAGACCTAATCCACAGTTTGCAGGAAATGAATATTTTCAAGCGTTGTATTCGTTCCTCTTACTCTCTGGTAACTCCTATGCCCTATATAGCCTTGTTGGGGGGCAGCCAAGAGAATTACACCTCTTAAGACCAGACAGAATGAAGATAGTGCCCAGTAAGACGCATATACCCTCTGCATACGAATATCATGTAGATGGAAGACTGGCTAATCGTTATGATGTAGATAACGAGACTGGAATGTCAGAAGTAAAGCATTTTAAGATGTGGAATCCACTGGATGATTACTATGGTTTATCTCCAATACAAGCTGCTGCAGCAGATATAGATCAACATAATCATGCAGCAAAACATAATCTTGGCTTACTTATGAATGGTGCTAGACCTTCTGGTGCAGTCGTTTTCAAGCCAAAAGATGAGACTGGGATGCATGTTCAACTAAGTGAATCGCAAAGACAACAGCTTATGACCGATCTAAACATGAGGTTTTCTGGAGCTCATAATGCAGGAAGACCGATGTTATTGGAAGGTGACTTTGACTGGAAGGAAATGGGTTTTAGTCCGAAGGACATGGATTTCTTAGAATTAAAGAATATGAGTGCCAGAGATATAGCCTTGTGTTTTGGTGTACCGTCACAATTAGTGGGAGTACCAGACAGTCAGACCTATAATAACGTCTCAGAAGCCAGATTAGCCTTGTATGAAGACACAATCATTCCTTTGATACGAAGAGTCGAAAGTGATCTTAATGAGTGGTTAGCACCTAGATTTGGGGAGGATATTACTGTTCGATACGACATTGACTCTATTCCTGCTATGGCAGAAAGACGAAAGAAGACCTACGAGAACGTAGTACAAGCCGTTAGAGAAGGTATAATAAGTCGTAATGAAGCTAGAGAGCGTTTGGGATATGAACCGATAGATGGTGGAGATGACGTATATATTCAAGCTAATTTATTTCCTCTTGGCTCTGCTTCTGTTGCCCCTGCTGAAGGAGAGACAGCCGAAGATGACGATAAGGACTTTGATTACACAGACTTTAAGGCAGAAATAGACAAAGATGTTTTTACTACGGAAGCAGAAGCAAGAGAAAGAGCAAATGAACTAGGATGTGATGGATTTCATTCTCACAGAACAGAAAATGGCATAATTTATATGCCATGTGCTTCTCACAGTGATTACGAAAGAATTACAGGAGACGAGCTTACCACACCTAAACAAGACCCTCGATATGGTCAAGGAAGAGATGTATTTGAATCGGTTGCAGAAGCACAAGCAAGAGCCAAGCAGTTGGGTTGTGATGGTCATCACACCATCAAAGGCCCAGATAGAAACTATTATATGCCCTGCTCTAGTCACGCAAAATATAGAACAGCTACCAACAAAAAAGAATATGAAGACGTTGAAAAGGCAGAAAGTGACGTAGATACAAAACCAACTGATGGCATGAGAGAAGAAGCAGAAAAAGGTTTGGAATGGAGAAGAGAGTTCAATCGAGGGGGAACTGCTGTTGGAGTTGCTAGAGCTCGACAGTTGGTAAACAGAGAAAACTTGTCACCTTCGACAGTCAGACGGATGTTTTCTTTCTTCTCACGGCATGAGGTCGATAAGCAAGCCGAAGGATTTAGAGCAGGTGAAGATGGATATCCAAGTGCAGGACGTATTGCATGGGCCTTATGGGGTGGTGATGCAGGATTTAGTTGGTCAACACGAAAAGTAAAAGAGCTCGATAGGGAAAGAGATGCTCAAAAAAACTTTGAGGATGAGCATTTATGTTGTGACGATTGTTCAAAGCACAAAGGACAGACCGAAGAGAAACAAGTTTCAGCGAGAACAAAAAAGACGCTGCAGAACAAAGTCAAAGAACACAACGAAAAGCATGGTGATAAAAAGGGCAAAAGGGTGACTTTAAGAATGCTTTCAGCAGTATTCAATAGGGGTGTTGGAGCATATAGAACAAATCCAGAGAGCGTCAGACGGAACGTAATGGGCCCAGACCAGTGGGCGATTGCAAGNGTGAATGCCTTTTTGTTTGCTGTAAGAACTGGTAGATTTAGGAGTGGTAAGTTTGACCGTGACCTTCTACCCAGTGGACATCCACTTAAAACCGACAAGTAAACACTACTTGGGAGACCTTACTTGCTCTGTTTGTGGTCACGATAAGGTCAAGAAGGACGATATGTTGCGTTGTTATTATTGCGAAAGATTTTACTATGATATGCATCCAGAATGGATAGATCATGTATTGAAAAGAGATGAAGACGATGAAGATTCAGACGAAAAGAAGAGGTAACCTTCTTTCAGCACGAAAGTCGATAGTGGAACAAACTAGACTTAGACAGGGTTTTGAGAGAAAACTCTATAAACAAATGGTTGGTTATTTCTCTAGCACTGGAAGACAAGCAAGCCGTGAGATACAATCTGGACGTTTACAACTGAAAGATATAGAACAAAGATTATCCCAAATATTGCTGCCACACTACAGAACCGTCATCGAGTCTTTTGCTAATAGGTTTATGTTTACAAAACAAGAAAACCAATGGGAGAGAATAATAAGAAATTATATTTCAACGCAAGGTGGACAGAAAATTACTAGAATATCTGGCACAACCAGAAGGAAAATAAACAAGATAATATCTGATGGACAGGTTGAGGGATTAGGTGTTGATAGAATAGCTAAAAATATTCGAACACAAATGTCTGAACCTTTCACTCGATATAGATCGGCANTAATAGCGAGAACAGAGACACACAACGCATCGAGCTATACTAACCAAGCTGTAGCAGAGAGCTATGAAGTACCGATGAAAAAAAGATGGGTTTCAACTAACGATGATAGAACCAGAAGCCACCACAGTGCAATGAATGGTGTTGAGGTGGATTTAGAAGCAGACTTTGAAGTGCCATATAGAGGTGTAACGTACAAAATGAAACACGCAGGAGACCCAAGGGGTGGCCCTGCAAACGTCATAAACTGTAGGTGTGTTATTCTTTATGTTGAGCCAGATGACTTTGTTATTGACGAAAATACACCATCTGATGAGCCTTTACCGACAGTGCCACCCAAGCCAACAGCAACGGTAAGTCTTATTGATTTAGCAGCCGTTGTAAAAGTTGTGAAAAGGGGAAGAAATCTTAGCAAAGATTACAACGATAGAATTAACTCAAACACAACAGAAGTACAAAAAAGTGTTATCAATAAGTTAGACAAACCAAATATAATCACACAAGAGGGCAAGAAGGGATATTATAGAGATAGTGATAGGCGAGTTGTTTCTGATCTTGAAGGTGATACGCTTGTGCATGAATATGGGCACTACGTTGATTATCAAACTGGTAAGGCAAATTTCTTTGGGGGAAGAGATGCATGGTCAGAGACAAACGGTGATTTCAGGGCAGCTTTCAATGCAGATGCTCAAAAGTTAGGATTATTAGCGACTGATAAAGCTTTGGTAGATAGCAAACTTACTGAATTAAAAAATTTATTATTTACTAGAGAAGAATTTGAAGAGGTCGTTACTAGAGGAAGGAACAAAGGAGCGATAAAAAGAGGAGTTAGACTTAAATTCAACGTAGAAAGTGCATCTGGTATTTCTGATATCATCGATGGAATGGTTAAAGGGAGATTCTTTACAGAATTTTATTGTTGGGGTCATGGGAAAAACTATTACAGTTTAGTGAATAGGGATGTACTAGAAGCTTTTGCAAATTTATTTGTAGTCATAGGTAAAGGTGGACAAGCATACGATACTGCTAAGAGACTTTTCCCAAACATGATAAGAGAGATGGAAAAAAGATTAATAGAACTTGAGAGGTCATAATGACAAGAAAAGAGATACTTGAAGAATTTAACAAAACTATAGAACCCCAAGACTGGGTGGCACTTTATAAAAAAGTATTCAAAGAGGATGTGCCAACAACTTCAGACACTTGGGGAGAATTTCCGATTGAAGCGATTCAAGATGCCATATTGGACAATAAACCTATTCCTAAAGAAAATTTAAAAGGTATCGATTTATGAGACTTACTAATAATACTTATTTTATTCGAGATGTTAGAGAAAATATAAAAGGCACAGTAAGTGGTATCTATTTTTATAAGTACAAAACGGTCAATGAAGCTATAAAGGACTATGCCCAGAAGTTCGATAACTGGAAGGATTTATATTTCAAAGACTTAAAATTAACCAAAGCAAAGGCAGAAACATTTGTTACAGAAGTTCAAAAATCTATATCAGCAAATAAAAAACTGGTTAAAGAAGAGATTTACGAAAAAGTAAAGTGAGAAAAGACCGTAGACCAGATGGGTTCGAGACAGTCTTATTTATATTACTTATCTTTATCTGCTCTTTGTTTTTTGTGGTCACGGACTGGGATAATTTAATCTTCATACCGTTCATTCACTATAATCCTTTACAACTGCTGCCATAAAAAATCACCGACAACTAATGGGAGTAAGTCATCGGTGATTAGTGTACCCTGCCAAATTTCGAGCAGTCCGAAGGCAGGTGGCAGGGGTGTTCGAATTATATAGTAAACATTATAAGAAATAAATAATTAATCTCCTCTATAGGTTTGACCTAATTTTTGAAAACCACCTTTACTATTAGTGCTGTTGATCTCACGGTGCTTCCATCCGAAGGGAAAATCATCTACATACTCTGGTGGTATACATATGATGTGATACTGGTTAGCTGTATCTACCATGAACTTTTGTGGGGGATACAACTCAATGCCCATCCAGTCATCTCCCAGTAGTGCACGGACGATCTGCATCTTATCGAACCACTCAATCCTAGTGGTCTTATCGTTTCTCTTGATGGAGAGCCAGACACACTTTCCCTTAAGCTCTTTATGGTGCACCATGTCATCAGCACTACTGCCATTATAAAAGTTGACGGTGAAGATATTGTTTTTCCAAATCCTGCCCATTGACTCTCGTTTAGATATTGTCTTGGCACTCTCCATGCACTCTATCTTCTGCTGCTTTGTGAGAGCCTTGCCATGCTGCTTCTCAATCCAGTCCACGATACGTTTATAGGTTTCGTTTACGAAGTTGTCGTTTACCAAGACATTGCCCATGAACTCAAGGTTACCACCCTTAACTAGTCTCATCTTTGCACTCCTCTAGATAAGTTTCTTTTCTTTGGTCTAGTAAAAATTCTCCATCAGCAACAAAGTAACTTTGGATGTAGTCTCGAAAGCTTATCTCATCTGTGTTACAATCCCTCTTCCACAGGTACTTGTGTATGCTCTCGTCTTCATAATCTAAGTCAATAGTATGTGTGATTCTAATTTTCATATTCTCTCCAATTCAATGTAGGGTAAAGACTCTGGAACAATGCGTGTGCCCTTCTCGAAAAGATTATCTTGAGCTTTCTCATACTCTTTACCAATCAACTCTTTAATTTTACGCATCTCAGTTTCGTTATATTTACCCATGATGTTTTTGCCCAAGACTTCAAGTTCAATACGTCCACCATAGTAATCAATGTTGGTTTGCATCTCCTTGTAAGCCATTTCCATTGCTCTCATTTTGATAAATCTAACAATGTCGGTAGGCGATAANTTNAGACTNTCATAGTCTTCTTGTGGTTTTAGTTTAGGTCTCATAATTTATTTCCTTCTAGCTAGTTTGGGGGGTCTCCCCCCCTATGTTAAGTAAGCACCTGCACGGTGTTGTTTTTGGTTGAGACAAGCTTTTCCCAAGCCTGTCGAGATACAGTGGCTTTACGGTTGCCACCAGATTTGCAATATTGGCTTGTGGAGCAGTGTACCCATTTGTGACCGATGAGGGCCCAAATTGAACGGTGGTCTCCACCTAGTGCATCTGGACAATACGTCATGGAGAAAAGCTGTGCCTTTTTCCATTTCTTACCAAGAGGTCTACCGTTAGGTAGAGGGGTCTTGATAAGTTTGCTGTTTTTTCGGACTTTGATTTTCATATAAAATCTCCCATTTTTGTGGGGGGGTCTCCCCCCCCTTTGTTAATTAAGAATACGTCTCATAAAAAGCTTCTGAACCTTCAGCAGGATGCGTCACTGTCCAACCTTCGGAAATATCTAATGTTCTACCAGAATTAGAATTAGCTCTTATATTTATTAACTTCTTACCTGCTTCGATATAATTATTAGACTGAAAGCCATCTAATACCCAACGATAACCTTTAGCATCCTCTGCTTCGACTACATAATATCTTGTAGGTGCGTCTGTTCCAGTGCTAGAACCGAAAAGATAAGAATTAATTAATATTTTCATTTTGTTGTCTCCCATTTTTACAAAGTGATTCGTTTTCATATAACAAAGATAGCATACACAGCAGAGTAGTCAAACACTTTTTTGATGTTCAACTACTCTTTTTTGCATGGGCCTAATAATTTAGGCTCTTCCCAAGAAAATCACCAAGAGTTTTTTTCTCTTGGTTTTTCTTCTCAAGCTCAATCTTAAGAGCTTCTTTGTAAGCTTCCAGAAAAGCTTTTACGAACATATCTTCAAGTTCCTTGATCTTGAGGATATGAGATGTCATGGCTCTTTCGTCACCATTTGTGGCTTTAGACATCACTGCTAAAACCGTTTTTCCAAGAGGAGAGCCAAGCATCATTCTGATACTTGGCATTTTGTTCGGATATATCATGGTAAGCTCCTTTCCCATTCGAGTTAAAATCCGTTAATTGCACAATAAGCTTCTGAGCCATATCTTGGCTCTGTTTCATTCCAGTGGTCTAGATTAAGATCACCACCATTATCGAGATGGGCCTGTATCTGAGAAAGCTTTCTATCAGCACGATCTTTATCGTATGTACCAAAATTATTCAGATTATATCTATAACCGAGATCATCTTCTGCTGAAATATAATAATACTCTCTTATCGCTTCATCTGGATGTGCTGCTTCTAATGGCAACTCACCTCTAACTAAATCAAATATAACTGCTACTTCCATTTATCTTCTCCTTCTGATTAATAATTTCTAAGAGCGTTTTTTGCTTTTGCTCTATTCTTCTTGTTACCATTTTTCTTCAATGCTTTTTCCCAAGCTCTTGAAGTGCTGTGAGTTCTACCTCTACCTTTAATTCCTTTTGCCATTTTGTTCTCCCATAAGTGATTCGTTTTGTATCTACAAAAGTAGAGCATCACGATAGTGTTGTCAAACTCTTTTTTGTAGGCCATGTAATTTAGGTAAGTTTTTTTTGTATTTACACGCTTGAAATATACTAGATATGCTAATAAGATGCACATTATGCCTATACCAAAACCGACAACAGGCGAGAGTAGAGAAGCATTTATGGGCCGTTGCTTATCATCTGATATTATGCAACAAGAGTACACAGACAACAGTCAAAGAATGGCAATATGCAGCACAGCATTTGATGATAAGGACAGCAAAATGAATGATGAAACAGAACTGGAGCAGAAAAGTTTCGAAGATATTTTAGACCTTGAAGCTGAATACACCCTTCTCGAAGACACCAAAGCATACGGTGAAGACGAAGATGACGATGATAAAGAAAAGAAAAAAGGTATGTTTGAGGGATATGCATCTGTTTTTGGCAACAAAGATTTAGGCAATGACGTTGTTGAAAAGGGTGCGTTTATGCGTTCACTTAGACGTAAAGGTGCAAAGAAAATTAAAATGCTTTATCAGCACGATACAAAAGAGCCTATCGGTGTTTTCGATATGGTCAAAGAAGATGATGATGGGTTGTACGTTAAGGGCCGTTTAGCAATGGGCACACAAAAAGGCCGTGAAGTTTACGAATTGATGAAGATGGGTGCAATAGATGGCCTGTCTGTAGGTTATCGAGTCGATGCCAAAGGTTACGATTATGATAAGCGAAAAAAGTATAGAAGACTTAAAGAAGTCGATCTTATGGAAATCTCAGCAGTTACTTTTCCAATGAATCCAAGTGCACGGATACAAGCTGTGAAAAGTGATTACACTGTGAGGGAGTGGGAAAAGAAACTACGAGAGGTAGGAGACTTATCTCATTCTGAAGCAAAAGTGGCAGCATCTGCTGTCCATAAAGCTCTAAGTCAACGAGAGGTTGATAAGGATGCCGATTTATTGAGCAAAATAAACGCTCTAACAGAAACCTTCAATAACAGGAGCTAATTATGGCAGAAGAAGTGAAAGAAGCTGTAGATGGCATGGTCAAAGCCTTCGAGGAATTCAAGGCAACCAATGAATCTAGGCTTGCAGAGCTCGAAAAAAAGGACTCTGCAGATGTTCTCTACGATGAGAAGATCGCAAAAATCGAAGCTGACATGGATAAGTTTGAGGATTTAAATCAAAAACTTACCCTTCAGCAGCAGGAGCAAAAAAAGGTAGGGGAGAAGTTAGACAACTTTGAAACTATGCTTAAGCGTCCAGAAGCGAACCTAACAGCCGATGACATCGATACTAAAATGCAGGTATTCGACAAGTGGGTCAGAAAAGGTGAGCATGAATTGGACGAAATGGAAAAAAAGGCTCTGACCGTATCTGATGATACGCAAGCAGGGTATCTTGCTCCACCAGAGTATGTGAATGAGTTAATCAAAACCATCACAGAAATTACACCGTTTAGAAGCGTAGCGAGGGTACGAACAACTTCACAAAAAGCTGTTCAAATACCATCTCGAACAGCTACATTCTCTGCACAGTGGGTTGCTGAGACTGGTTCTCGTTCTGAAACTACTGGATACACTACTGCTTTAGAGGAAATACCAACACATGAGCTTTATGCACTTGTAGATATTTCCACACAGCAGTTAGATGATTCAGCCTTTAACATGGAAGCAGAAATGCAGTCTGAATTTGCTACACAGTTTGCAAAAGCAGAAGGAAACTCTTTCGTGGTTGGTGATGCAATAGGCAAGCCAGAGGGTGTTATTACAAATTCTAGCGTTGGCACAACCAACTCTGGAAGTGGAACACTACTCACTGGTGATGGCCTTATTGAGCTTGTACACGCAATCAAGTCTGATTATGGGCAGAATGCTACATTTATGTTCAACAGAACAACTCTTGGTGCAATTAGAAAGCTGAAGGACTCAGCAGGACAATATGTATTCCAAGCAGGAATGATGTTGACAGCAGGTGTACCAAACTCAGTTCTAGGGTATCCATATGTGGAAGCTCCAGACTTAGCCGATGTTGGTTCATCAGCAAAGCCAGTAATCTTCGGTGACTTCAGCAGAGGTTACATGGTTGTAGACCGTGTAAATCTTTCAGTGTTGAGAGACCCATTCACACAAGCTACTTCTGGTAACGTCCGTTACGTTGCTCGAAGAAGAGTTGGTGGACAGGTAATTCTTCCAGAAGCTCTCCGAATTCAAGTAATCTCAGCTTAAGAGGGGGTATAAATGAAAGACTTATCAAATAACATAGCAACTGCCGTATCAATCAAAAATGCTGTAAAAAGTGCAGCAGAGAATGGTACAGGAGTTGATCTGCAGGGTTATGAAGGTGCAACAGTAGTTGTTGATGTAGGAGCAGAGGGGGATACTCTCTCAAGCTCAGTACACTTTGAGGTTTCATTGGAGCACTCTGATGATAACTCAACTTTCACTGATGTAGCTCAAGCTGACATTGTAGATGGAACAATATCATCTGGTGGTATCTTCTTGAAGTTAGATGGTACAGCAGGTGGTAATCCAGATACAGCAGGAGAAATCTTTAGAGTAGGTTACAGAGGTGGCAAGCGATACATTAGGGTCGTACTTGCTAAAACTGGCACACACTCCAATGGTACTCCATTAGGTGCATTTGTTATCAAGAGCCATGCAAGGCACACTGGTGATAACGCATTCACTGCACACGCATCCTAATTGCTAGCTAGTAGAAAGGGGAGAAATCCCCTTTCTATTTGAGACATTCAAATGAAGATAAAAATTACAAAAAGTATAGTAGGAACAGCCAACGCTCTAGGCTCTCAAACAAAAATGTACAATATCGGTGAAGAGTTTGAAGCTGTTGAAGACTGGCAGATTACGTTAGCTCATCAGTTTATGGACGCAGGTTGTGCACAAGAAGTGAAGACTGTCGAGCCAACAGAAACAAAAAAAGTAAGAGCACGGACAAAGACTGGACATTTTAAAGCTGATGACCCTAGTACACCAAATGTCAACGAAGCATGGGAAAACGTTCCAGATAAAAAGTAAATAGGGCAATGAATGAGCCGTACATTAGAATCTAGTATCACTACGGCAATAGCATCTGGAGATATTGAGCCGTTTTTTGCGTTCAAACTGGCTTTTGATACTACAACATTATTCTTATATACAGGATTAGGCACTATAACTATAGGAAGCGACACCTATACTGGTGTCGGTAGCTTGTTAAACTTCTCTAATGTTGAGGAAAGTGCCGATATCGGTGCAAAGAGCGTCTCTATCACTTTAAGTGGTATTCCATCAACGAACCTATCACTGGCCCTCAGTGAGCCTTATCAAGGCAGAGAGGTGACAATTTTGTTTGGTATACGAAATGCCAATGTAACCTTTTTGGTCAATGAGGATGGGGATTTTATCTTGACGGAAGAAGGAGGTCTAATTGACATTACTGAAGGTGAAGAGCCAAACGCTACGTCAACACTTTTTGTTGGATATATAGATCAGATGGACATAAATGAGGGGGTTGAAACAAGCTCAATCACAGTAAAACTTGAATCAAAACTACTAGAACTAGAGAGGACAAGGGTTTTGCGATATACTTCAGCTATCCAAAAAGCATTGTTTTCTGGTGACAAAGGGTTTGATTTCGTAGATGAATTACAAGGACAGACGTTCAACTGGGGTAGAAAGTGAAAAAGAATTCTTGGGAAAAAGACCTTGAGCTCTATATCGAGGATGTTAGAACAAAGCCTTTTTACTGGGGGTCGCATGATTGTGTTGTTTTTGCAAATCAAATTGTCAAAGTACAAACTGGTAAAGGATTTTTAGACGATGATATGCCAGATTATGACACAGCAATACGAGCTAATCGAACATATCAAAGCATACTTACTAAAATGAAGGTAACTAATCTTAAAGAAGCTATAGATACAAAACTCAAGAGATTTATTGGCATTGTTCCACCAAAAGGCAGTATAGTGTGCAAAGAATACAAACAAAGAATAGAATATGGCATTGGATATAATCTTGGGGTTGCAATAGACACAAAAGCTGCTTTTTTGAGCGAAAACGGTCTTGAGTTTATGAGAATAAAGGCAGGAGATGTATTTTGGACAGTAGATTAAAAAGATTGTTGCTGACCACATCTGGTCTCGTAGGTTTTGTGCTAGTGCCAGAAGTGGCAAGTGCTGACCCTGTAACAACCTCTATTTTGATAACATCTGCTGTGTCAGCAGGTGCTTCTACAGCTTTTGCTGCCGTTACTGGTTCACTTGTAGGAACGGCTACAGCTTCTTTTTTTACTAGATTTGCAATACAGGCAACAGCAGGATTTGTCTTGAATGCTTTGCAGCCAAAACCAAATATACCAAATTTTAATGGATTAGGCTCTTCTACTGGCACGNCNACAAGCCAAGGAACATCTCAAGTCGGTGGATACAATGTATCTGGAATATCCAGTGCTGCTGACCATCAAATTATATATGGTCAAACAAGAGTCGGTGGGGTTATCGTTTTTAAGGATGTCACTGACAACAATAAATTTTTACACGTTGTTTATGCTCTAGCAGGGCATGAATGCGAGGAAGTTTCAAAAATATATCTAAATAATGAAGAGCTTACGATCAACAGTTCAACAAATTTTGTCACTGCTCCAAGCAAATATAACGGTAAAGTTAGAGTAAAAATTCATCTTGGAGATCAAACCACTGGAGACGCAGACTTAGTATCGGAGAGTACGAAGTGGACTGCTGATCACAAACTAAGAAACATTTGTTATTTATATCTTCGATATGAGTTTGATGCTGATGCTTTTCCCAATGGAGAGCCAGTCCTTACAGCATTAGTAAAAGGCAAAAAGATTGTGAACTCTAATACTGGTGCAACAGCATGGAGTGCAAATTCTGCTGATGTAATCAGAGACTTTCTTACTTCGTCTTATGGTTTGAGTATTAGTACTGCTGATATTGATGATACTACCTTTGCCACTGCAAGAGCCGTTTGCGAAAATGATATTACCTTGTCTGGAGGTTCAACGCAAAAAAGATATACAACTAACGGTGCTTTTACGACAAACGCAAGTCCAAGGTCTATATTAGAAAAGCTTACAGCTTCAATGGCAGGGTTTATTTGGTATGCACAAGGAAAGTGGAGAGTCAAGGCAGGGTCATACACCAGTCCAAGTGTAACTTTTACAGAAGATGATTTAAGAGGTAATCTTTCTATACAAACTAGAGGAAGCAGAAGAGATAACTTCAATATTGTTAGGGGAAAATTTAGGGGTGCAGAAACAAACTTTCAAACAACAGATTATCCAGAAATAAGGTCTTCCACATTTTTATCGGTTGATAACAATGAAGAAAATATTATTGATTTAGAATTACCCTTTACCAACACAAGTCAAATGGCACAAAGAATAGCTAAAATTGCCTTATTTAAAAACAGGCAGCAGATTGTTTTGAGTGGTTTATTCTCTATGAAAGCCTTGCAGGTGCAAGTCGGTGACGTTGTGAACATAACAAATACAAGATTAGGTTTTACAAATAAAAACTTTGAAGTGCAAAACTGGACATTTCAACCAGATATCCAACAAGGATTGATTATACAGATGACACTGAAAGAAATAAGTTCAGCAGTATTTGACTGGGATGCCGAAGAAACCTCTTTTGAATCAGACAATACAAATCTTTTAGATGCCACTGATGTGCCCTCAGTTGGGGTGACAGCAACAAGTGAGCTTCGAGTTATTAACGAAAAGGTTTCTCAAGTTATAACTGTTACCACAACAGCATCAGCGACAGATGCTCTTCGCATCGATCTTGTAGAGGTAGAATTTAAGAAAAGTGCTGACTCTGATTTCAAAGTGGTTGGAACAGGAGAACTTGGGATTTATGAGATTTTCGATGTGGAAGATGGTACTTTTAACATACGAGCAAGAGCAATAAATAGTCTAGGGGTCAAAGGAAATTTCAATACAATTACAACAAATATTGCAGGACAAGGTGTGCCACCAGATGATGTAACGAATTTTGATGCAATCGTAAGTGGTGACAATGTTATTCTTGGTTGGGATGCAATCGCAGCGTTAGATTTATCGTTCTATTCAATTAGATTTTCCAGTGAAACGTCTGGAGCAACATGGGCAAATTCCACAACAGATACAGAGAAAGTGCCAAGACCTGCAACTACGTTTTCTGTTCCTGCAAGATCAGGCACTTACATGATAAGGGCATACGACAAGACAGCAGTTGCATCACAAAATTTTACATCAGCAGTTGCTATTCCTACCACATCTTTGACCCAGTTTTCGAACACAGTAACGCAAACGGAAAGTAGCTCATTTGGTGGCACTAAAACAGACTGCTCTGTCTCCAGTGGTTCTTTGATAATTACTAATCCAAATTCCACAAGTAATACAGCTAGTTATGTTTTTGGCACAGACATTGATGTTAGTAGCGTAAGACTTGTCAGAGCAGAAATAATTGTAAATACCATTAGAACGGATTTAGGTAGTGGGGTAACTCTTTGGGATGCTATCGGTGGGGGTTCTACTTTATGGGATCAATTGACTGGAAACGTAGATGACTTATCTGGAGCAACATCTCAGCAAAAAGACTCAGATGTACAGTTTTTTATTGAACCATCGTCAAATGGCTCATTCACTGGAACATTTCAAAGATTTAGAGCAGGGTTCTTTACTGGAAGATATTTTCGTTTTAAGATAGAATTAAAAAGTACATCAACAAATATAACACCATCGATTTCAACACTCAAAGCAGAGGTTAAATACAACTAATGGCAAACCATGATTATAATATAGCGAACCAAACAGCACCTAATTTTCGTGCCGATTTAAACAACGCACTGTTAGCTATTGTATCTACAAATTCTGGTACTTCAGCACCATCTGACACTTTTGCAAATATGTTATGGTACGATACGTCTAACAATAAGCTGATGATGAGAAATGAAGCTGACAATGCTTGGATTACTGTTTTCGAATCAGACCAGACTAATAATAGGGTGAATTTGATTACAGATGATATCCAGTACGCTACATCAGCCGTTACAGAGGTAAAAAATACATCTGGAACAACAGTACTTTCATTGCAAGTGCCGTCTCAGAGCACAGCAGAAACTGGTACAGAAAACACCCAAGTTATGACACCTCTTAGAACCAAACAATCAATACAAGCAAATTCAATCACTACGGTAGCAGCAGGTACTGGAATATCAGTTGCTTCTTCTGGTACAACAAGGACGGTATCTAGTAATTTAACAGCAGGACTTGGAATAGGCATATCTGGAGCAACAATAAGATTAAAAGAAGATTTCATTGCAAATTCAAATAGTATTCTAACTTCTGGTAATACTTCTTCTTTTAACAATTCAACTGGTGGCCCTGTATTAATTTCTGGAAGAACCACTTCTACAAATGGAGGTGCTTTTACTTTATCTGTGTCTGGAGGTACTGGAACTGTGGATATGAGAGATGGGGATGGTGGAACATATGATGTTTTTTGTACCATCGTTCCAAATGGTGCTACCTTAAGTGGCAACAATTTTAATTATTTAGCAGTTCAATTATTACCAGTCTAATGGCTATAGGAAAATTAAGACATAAGTTGAATGTACAAACCCAGACAAGGACAAGTGATGGGGGTGGCTCACAAAATGTAACATATAGTGATTCGTTTTCCATTTTCGGCATGATTGAGCCTAAAACTGGCTCTGAGAGGGTATTTGGAGATCAATTAGAGGAGAGAGTAACCCATATCATCACGACAAGATTTAACAGAAATATATCTTTTAAAAATAGACTGCAATATCGATTTAATAGAGACGGTGCAAGTCATACACGAACTTTCAATATAAAGAGAGTCATAAATAGAGATACCAGAGACCGATATTTGGACATTCTTGTGGAAGAAGGGGTGGCTACATGAGAGTTTCTGTTAAGATTGATAGGGAAAAGGGTAATTATGCTAAACTCAACGCAGAAATTACAAAAAAAATGAAACAGGTAATAGTTTATGGAGTCAATGCTACTCGAAATACGGCTGTAGACAACATATTGAGGGGCAGTAAGACTGGAGAAACATACCAAAAATATAATCCTAGAAGAAGTCATAGAGCATCAGCGTCTGGAGAATTTCCTGCGTCAGATACTGGATTTTTGGCAAATAATATTGTTACAAAATTATCTTCTGACGGATTAAGTGGTGAAGTTACCAGTAGGGCAGACTATTCACAGTTTTTAGAGTTTGGCACATCAAAGATGGGTGCTAGACCGTTTATGCAGCCATCACTGGAAGAAAATAGACCAAAAATACGAGCAAGAGTAAGAAGGTTATTGGGATAATGGCATTACATTCCTTTGCATTACAACAAGCAATATTTACAGCACTAGATGGGGCAACTATTAACGATGTTGATGGCAATGCAATCACTGGAATTTTTGACGATGTGCCAGAAAATACAGCTTATCCTTACGTTGTGATAGGTGAAGAGACAGCAACAAATATAGACACAAAAGATAAAGATGCCCATGAGCACACGCTTACAATCCATGTTTGGAGTCAGTACAGGGGTAGGAAAGAGATAAAAAATATTATGAGTTCAGTATATACAACATTACATAATGCGAGTATAACTGTAAGTGGTGCTTCCTTAGTGAATATCAGACATGAGTTTGAGAATACACTAACCGAAGCTGATGGAATAACTCGACACGGAGTCATGAGATTTCGAGCCGTAGTTTTTGATAGCTAAAGGAGAAGTAAAATGGCAGCACAAAGAGGTAAAGCCTTATTATTAAAGATTGATATTAGTGGTACAATGACAACAGTAGGTGGTATGCGTTCAACATCTATGACCTTAAATGATGAAGCAGTCGATATTACGAACAAGGACAGTGGCTCTTTTAGAGAATTGTTACCTGCAGGTGGCATACAATCTATGAGCATCACTGCTTCTGGGGTGTTCACAGACTCAACAGCAGAAACGACATTGAGAGCAGCTTATGGAACATCAACTTTTAAAAGTTATAATGTGATAGTGCCAGATTTGGGTACTTATGCAGGTACATTTATGATTGCTAGTTTAGAATATGCAGGTGAGTATAATGGTGAAGCAACATACAGTGTTACACTAGAATCNTCTGGTTCTATAACATTCACAGCAGCCTAAAGGTGAAACATGGCTTGGAATATTGTTGAAATCAAAGTTGGCAAAGATACCCATGAGGTCAACCAACATACATCGAATCCATTGAAATTTGCGTTTTCTTCTGCTGTCCATACGGACGGCCTAAAAACATTTAGTTGTGGAGATGAAACCTTTACGGTTGTTTCTATAACTGATGTAGCCAATCGTGGCGAAGAATATATTGTAGAAACAATTAAGGAGAACCAAAGTGGCAAATCATCTAAGAGGGGAGATTGACATAAAGTTAGGAGAAGAGACGTTTAATTGTAAATTAAACTTTGATTCTTTGGTACGAATAGAAACAAATTTGGGAACACCTATTTTGAAACTTGCAAACAAAATAGCAAATGCAGATATTCTTATTACGGAAATAAATTTCATTTTATTTACTGCTATTAAAGGTGGTGGCAAAAATCTATCAGAAAAGGATATAAGTGATATAGTTTTTAAAGTTGGTTTTGTGGATGCCATAAAAGCTTGTGGAGAAATCTTGGCGAATGCCTTGTCAGTAGGAGAGAATGAAAAAAAGTAAAAAGGGGCAAACAAGTTGACTATATCGACTGGCAATCATTTATGGAAACTGGTCTTGGGGTTTTACAAATGAGCAGAGATGAGTTTTGGGGAATGACAATGAAAGAATTCATAGCAGCTTGTGATGGTTTTTCTAAATTCCATAGTGGAGAAACAAATGCCCCAATGACACGAGATGAACTTAATGACCTTATGGAAAGGTATCCAGACTAATGGCTACAGTAGATGAAGTTGTCGTAAAAGTCAGAGCCGATCTGAAAGACATCAATGCAAAACTATCCAGTTTAGAAAAAAGAGTAAAAACTACAACTGATAAAAGTAGTAAAGCTTTTCAATTATTTGGGAGGGTTGCAGGTGTAGCTTTGGCTGCAGTCAGTGGGGCAGCTATACTTAGAGCGACTGGTGGTATCATTTCGTTGGCTGCTAGTGCAGAGGAGCTGCAAAATAAGTTTAATGTAGTGTTTGGCAACCAAGCGTCATTAGTCAAGTCTCAATTACAAGCCTTTGGAAATGAAGCTCGTAGGTCAACTCAAGAATTGATGGGGATGGCAGCAAGCGTACAAGACCTATTTGTTCCATTAGGTTTCACTAGAGAAGAAGCAGCCAAGTTATCTGTTCAACTTACAAAACTTGCAGTAGATGTTGGTTCATTCAACGATATGCAAGACCCTGAAGTTATGAGAGCTTTTGCAAGTGCATTAGTCGGAAATCACGAAACAGTTAGACGTTTTGGGGTTCAAATTGACCAATCTACTCTCCAACAAGAATTATTTAGAATGGGTATTGATCGAAATATCACATCTGTTGATACACAAACTAAAGTTTTAGCACGGTTGAATTTGATAATTAACGGAACGAAAGATGCTAATAACGATGCAATCGAAACAAATGATAGCTTTACAAACTCATCAAAAGCTCTAACAGCGTCTTTAGAAGAATTGTCAGTGGCTATAGGACAAAAACTTTTACCAATTTTAGCACCTGCACAGAGTGCGTTTGCAGATTTTATAAATGCTATCAATGAAGGATTACAAAGAAGAGGGGTTTTAGACCCACAAAGCACTGGCATGGGAATAGAAGTGCTTGCTAAACAAATACAAGATGCTGAAAAAGACTTACTGGATTCTCAAGAGCGAATAGACGGATTATTCGAAATGTTGGGTAAGGTAACGGATAAAAGTATGAGAGAGGTTATAGAATTAAATTTACAAAAGGCTATAAACGATAATCAAGCTCTAATAGTTGAGATTATGGAGCTCAAAAACAAATTTGAAGAGTTACTTGGAACAACAGAAGCTTTTAATAAAGCTTTTAACAAAACAAAAGAGACAACTGAAAAAACCATTGAAAGAACGGCTGACCAAAAAGAAGCCTATAAAGAATTAGAAAAAATTATTAATAATTTAAGAGAGCAACAAAAAATTTATAGAGATGGTATAAAGCTCGAAGACGATGCTCTAACTCAAGGTAATTTAGCTGTTCTGAATTATAGTGAATTGAAGAAGAGATTAGCAGATTCTGATAAAGAACTGATCGAAGTACTGAGACAGGAAATTGTAGAATTAAACAGAGTATCAGAAGCGTACAGCGAAGCACAAGCAAAAGCAGAAGAGCTTAAAAATAAACAAGAAGAACTAAAAGCCTTAAATCAAATATTTATAGGAGTTGTTGATAATCTGGCTTCAGCCTATGAACAAAATTTTATAGATGCTTTGTCTGGCACAAAGTCTGCTCTTGATTCATTCAAAGATTTCTCAAGACAAGTAGTTGAAGAGATACTGCGTACTTACCTTCGTTTATCGATTATAAATCCTATTATAAACCAAATTTTTGGACAAAGTGGTTTAAACTTTAGTGGATTTACACCAAGACAAGAAATGAGTTCGTCTAATGTCTTATCAAGATTTGCAGACATTGGAAAAGCAGCAGTTGGTGCTAGGGCAATGGGTGGCAGTGTCACAAGAGGACAGCCCTACATGGTAGGCGAGAGAGGGCCAGAAATGTTTGTTCCTAATTCTTCTGGCAATATAGTGCCCAACAATAAGCTTGGGGGCACTGTCATAAATCAGTCTTTGAACTTTGCAACTGGCATACAGAATACAGTAAGAGCAGAAGTTATGAATATGATGCCAATTATACAGAATGCTACCTTGCAAGCTGTGGTAGATCAAAAACGTAGAGGGGGTGCATTTGCACAAGGAATGGGATGAGCGTTACATATCCACTTACACCACCTACTTCACCTGCTTATGTATCACAGCAATGGTCTATATTAAGGGGTACAGGTATTTCAGAATCCCCTTTTACTGGTGTGCAGCAAACAGTAGAATTCAGCTACG
>FUFK010044268.1_pt1 | contig 20594 bp, 22 predicted proteins | sample 1021851 | NCBI WGS metagenome assembly FUFK01 (sample SAMEA51879418, study PRJEB19060) | metagenome
GTCGCCGCCGAAACCGTCGCGCTTGTCTCTGCCGCGCCCGCCGCGATCCCCGCGGCGCCCTCGATCAAAACTCATTGCCCTGTTCGTCTTCCCGGTCGCCCAACTCAATTGCGAAAGTCATACGCCGGACGAAGACGCAGACATCCCGGCGCTCCGAAGACACGCCCATGGAATCGGGTCATAGCCGGTTACGGGACAGGACGCGAACAAATTCGTCGCGATTTCGGCACTGTTCCAACAGATACTTGCGCATGCGTCGCAGGGGCGGCAGATGAGAGTACCTATGGACATCGCAGCATTGATCGCCGACCCGGCCGCCTGGGCCGCCCTCATCACCCTGATCGTGATGGAGGTGGTTCTCGGCATCGACAACCTCATCTTCATCTCGATCCTGACCAACAAGCTGCCCGAGCACCAGCAGCAGAAGGCGCGCCGAATCGGCATCGGCCTGGCGTTGGTGATGCGAATCCTGCTGCTGTCGATGATCTGGGTCATCGTGTCGCTGACCACGCCAGTGTTCGACCTGGGCATTCAGGGGGCGACGGGCGCACATGGCGCACCGAGCTTCGAGACGGCATTCTCGTGGCGCGACCTCATCCTGATCGCCGGCGGCCTGTTCCTGCTGTGGAAGGCGACCAAGGAGATCCACCACACGCTCGATCCGGTGCCGAGCGACGACGAGATCCTGGACAAGAAACAGGTGGTGGGGCTGAATTTCGGTTCGGCGATCTTCCAGATCATCCTGCTCGACATGGTCTTCTCGGTCGATTCGATCCTGACCGCGGTCGGCATGACCGACGAGATCGCGATCATGGTCACTGCGGTTCTGGTCACCGTCGCCGTGATGCTGGTCGCCGCCGATCCTCTGGCGAACTTCATCAAGCACAACCCGACCGTCGTCATGCTCGCGCTCGGCTTCCTGCTGATGATCGGCGCGGTGCTGATCGCCGACGGCTTCGGCGTGCACGTGCCCAAGGGCTATATCTATGCGGCCATGGCCTTCTCCGCGATGGTCGAATCGCTCAACATGATCGCGCGGCGATCCAAGCTGAAGCGCGAGGGCCGGCCCCCTGCATAAGCTTTGCATTGAGCGTTCAGGTGTAAACGGCTAGGCGGACGCATGGCCGTTTTCCTGCACGAAGAAGATATTCCCGAAGGGGTGTTCGCTCCCGGCGCCGACATCGCCGTCGATACCGAGACGATGGGACTGATCACCCCGCGCGATCGCCTGTGCGTCGTCCAGCTTTCCGATGGCGGCGCGGACGAGCATCTTGTCCGTTTCGGACCGGGTAGCGACTATGCCGCGCCCAATTTGCGCGCGCTGCTCGCCGATCCGGCGCGGGTGAAGCTGTTCCATTTCGCGCGCTTCGATCTTGCGGCGATTCGTCACTATCTCGGCGTCACGGCGACGCCGGTCTATTGCACCAAGATCGCCTCGCGGCTGGTGCGTACCTATACCGACCGGCACGGGCTCAAGGATCTGGTGCGCGAGCTGCTCGGCCAGGAAATCTCCAAGCAGCAGCAGTCGTCGGACTGGGGCGGCCCGGTGCTGAGCGACGCGCAGAAGGACTATGCCGCGTCCGACGTGCGCTATCTCCACGCGATGCGCGAGGAGCTCGACCGCCGCCTTGCGCGCGAGGGGCGGACCGCGCTGGCGCAGGCCTGCTTCGATTTTCTGCCCCATCGCGCCGAGCTCGATCTCGCGGGTTGGCCCGAGATCGACATCTTTGCGCATATCTGATGTGATGCCGCACCAGCCCGCTCCCCCGCCCGGCCATCCAGCGGCAGCATCCTATGGGTGGCCGGGCGGGGGAGCGGCCTTGCGCCGCTCTTCTTGCACCGAGAACTCGCATGTCTGAGATCGCCCTCCAGGAACGCTCGCGCCGCAAGCACTGGGCGCGTCCGGGGGGAAGCCATGACTATCTCGTCCGCACGCTGCTGCTGATCCTGCCTGCCGGGATTGGCGTGCTCGGCGCATTTCTGGTGATGGCGCCGCTGTTCATGGGCGGGGACGTCTCGTTCGTGCTCGACAAGAACAAGGTCGACATAGCCAATGAACGGCTGCGCATCCAGTCGGCGCGCTATCGCGGCGCAGACGCCAAGGGGCAGGCCTTCGTACTGACGGCGGGCTCGGCGGTGCAGAAGAGCTCGGCCGAGCCTGTGGTGCAGCTCAGCAATCTGGCCGCGGCGATCCGCCTGGCCGATGGTCCGGCAGAGGTGCGGGCCGAGCGTGGCCGCTACGACATGGATAGCGAACAGGTCGCGGTCGATGGCCCGATCGCGTTTCGCAGCGCGGACGGATACCAGCTCGACACGCGCGATTCGACGATCGATCTCAAGACGCGGCGCCTGACCGGCACGGGACGGATCGACGGCAAGACCCCGCTCGGCGCATTCAGCGGCGACAGCATGACCGCCGATCTCGACAAGCGAACCGTGCGGATCGATGGCAATGCCCGCTTGCGGATCGATCCCAAGCGCGCAAATAGGTGAACATGGCCCGTCCGCTCCTCATTGCGTCGATCGCTGCGATCGCCACCACCGCTGCGATTGGTACCGCGGCGCTGGGGCAGGTGCGCCACGATTCGAACGCGCCGATCGATTTCGCCGCGCCGCACGCGGAACTGCAGGACCGCTCGGGCCGGGCCGTCCTATGGGGCGGGGTCCGGCTGAACCAGGGTAACATGACGCTGACCGCCGAGCGGGTCACGGTCACCTATACCGGTCAGATCACCGACGGATCGCCCTCGGTATCGCGCTTCGATGCGGCGGGTGGCGTTACCGTCACCCGGCCCGACCAGACGGCGCGGGCGCAATATGGCGTGTACGACATCAACAAGCGTACCATCACGATGATGGGCAATGTCTCGCTGGTCCAGGGCAGCAACCGCGTGAGCGGCGGGCGGCTGACGCTCAATCTCGATACCGGCCGCGCTTCGATGGACGGTTCTGGCGTCGGCACGACCAAGGCGCCCGACGGCAGCGTGATCCAGTCGGGCGGCCGCGTCACCGGCCGGTTCACCGTCCCCAAGCGCGATTGACCGCAGGCGGGGTTTCGCTCTGCCGGGTTCGACCCTAACTTCCCTTCCGGAACTCTCATGCATAAAACTTGCCAAGTGACTGCGCGGCAAGGAATCGCTAAGCATATCGTGCGATCAGGAAGGGCGTTATGGCAGATATCGAAACGCTGGAACCGGTAGCCGCGGAAGCGGGCACCCCGCCGACATCGGGGCTGGCGGTGGTGTCGATCGCCAAGTCCTATGACAAGCGCGTCGTGCTGTCGGACGTGTCGCTCTCGGTCGGCAAGGGCGAAGTGGTCGGGCTGCTCGGCCCCAACGGCGCGGGCAAGACGACCTGCTTCTATTCGGTGATGGGGCTGGTGAAGCCCGATGCCGGGCGCATCATGCTCGATGGCGTCGATATCACCCCGCTGCCCATGTATCGCCGTGCGATCCTGGGGCTGGGTTATTTGCCGCAGGAAACCTCGATCTTCCGCGGCCTCACGGTCGCCAAGAACATCTCGGCGGTGCTCGAGCTGTCCGAGCCCGACAAGTCGGCACGTGCCGCGCGGCTCGACCAGTTGCTCGAGGAATTCGGCCTGACGCGGCTGCGCGATGCCCCGGCGATGGCGCTGTCGGGCGGTGAACGCCGCCGCGCCGAGATTGCCCGCGCGCTCGCCGCGGATCCGTCGATCATGCTGCTCGACGAACCGTTCGCCGGCATCGATCCGATCTCGATCGCCGACATTCGCGATCTGGTGAAGGAGTTGAAGACCCGCAACATCGGCGTGCTCATCACCGACCACAATGTCCGCGAGACGCTCGACATCGTCGATCGCGCCTCGATCATCTATGACGGCCGCGTGCTGTTTGCCGGCTCGCCCGAGGATCTGGTCGCCGACGCCAATGTCCGCCGCCTCTATCTCGGCGAGGGATTCTCGCTGTGATGCTCGGTGCCCTCGATTAGCCTCCCATGAGCCTCGCGCCCCGCCTTGATCTGAGGCAATCCCAATCGCTGGTGATGACGCCGCAGCTTCAGCAGGCGATCAAGCTGCTGGCGCTGTCGAACCTCGAGATCGAAACCTTTATCGCCGAGGAACTCGAGAAGAACCCGCTGCTCGATGCGGGCGGCGGCGACGAGCGTGAACCCGTGGAGGCGGCGGAGGCCGAGCCGCTTCCCGAGCGCGACGGCCCCGCCGATTCGACCGAGCTGCTCGATGGCGGCGACGCGACGGGGGAGGCCTCGCTCGACGTCGATTTCACCGCCGAGACCTTTCACCATGACAGCGCGGCGGATTCGGTCGGCGGACTCGATGGCGGCCTTGGGCTTGCCGGCACCGGCGGCGGCGGTCTGGGTGAGGACGGCCCCGATTTCGACAGCTTCTGCGCGCCCGATCTCAGTCTGGCCGATCACCTGCTTGCGCAAGCCGGCGCCGTGGTGGACGGCGCGGACCTGTTCATTGCCCAGCACCTGATCGACCAGATCGACGAGGCCGGGTATCTCACCGCCTCGCTGCTCGACATCGCCAACCGGCTCGGCGTGCCGCTCGCGCGGGTCGAGGCGGTACTGGCACTGATCCAGACGCTCGACCCCACCGGCGTCGGCGCGCGTGACCTTGCCGAATGTCTGGCGCTGCAGGCGAAGGAAGCGGACCGCTATGATCCGTGCATGGCCGCGCTGATTGCCAATCTCGATCTGCTTGCGCGCGGGGAACTGGCACGGCTCAAGCGCATCTGCGGGGTCGATGACGAGGATATGGCGGACATGATCCGCGAGCTTCGCGGCTATGATCCCAAGCCCGGCTGCCGTTTCGGCGGCGATCCCGTCGCGAGCGTGACACCTGACATCTTCGTCGCGCCGCGGGGGCAGGCCTGGGCGGTCGAGCTCAACAGCGCGACGCTGCCGCGGGTCCTGGTCAACCGCGCTTACTATGCCGAGGTATCCGCCGGGCCGCAGGACAAGTCGAGCAAGGCCTGGCTCTCCGACATGCTCGCCAGCGCCAACTGGCTGGTCAAGGCGCTCGACCAGCGCCAGCGCACGATCATCAAGGTCGCGAGCGAGATCGTGAAGCAGCAGGAGGCGTTCTTCCGCCATGGCGTGTCGCACCTGCGCCCGCTCACGCTGCGCCAGATCGCCGACGCGATCGAGATGCACGAATCGACCGTCAGCCGCGTGACCAGCAACAAATATCTGTCCTGCGCGCGCGGGCTGTTCGAGCTCAAATACTTCTTCACCAGCGCGATCCAGTCGGCCGATGGCGGTGACGCGGTCTCGGCCGAGGCGGTCAAGAGCGCGATCCGCGCGCTGATCCAGGCCGAAGATCCGAGGAAGATCCTGTCCGACGACACGCTGGTCGAGATGCTCAATTCCAAGGGCTTCGACATCGCCCGGCGCACCGTCGCCAAGTATCGCGAGGCGATGGGCATTGGCAGCTCGGTCCAGCGCCGCCGGCAAAAGGCGCTCGAGGGCGCGAGCTAGGCCGTCTCCTGACGGGCGCTACCTGGCCCGGCCAGCCTCGGTGGCGATCGCATCGAGGTCCCGGTCGAACAGCTGCGCCGCCAACAATGCTGTCGCTGCGGAGCGGGCGAAGAAGCCCTTCGGGATCGCTGCGAAATCGTCGGTCGGCTTGTGATAGTCGGGATAATCCTCGACCCCGAAATAGGCGAAGGGGATGCCCTGCTGGTGAAAGACGAAATGGTCGGACCCGCCGGTCCAGTCGTCGGTGTCCTTCCATGGCGGGCCGTCATGCCCCAGCTTGAGCGACACCGGCGCCTGCGCGACGATCGCCTCGAAACGTGCGCGCAGGAACGGCGAATGATACGCGCCTGCCAGCCATAGCTCGTTGCGGTCGTTGCGGCTCATCATGTCGAGATTGAGGTTCATCGCGATGCGCGACAGCGTAACCGGCGGAGCCTTCACGAACGCCGTCGATCCGTAGAAACCCTGCTCCTCGGCATCCCACAGCCCGAAGACGATATCGTGGACGGGCCGCTCGCGCGCGAAATGTTCGGCGATCGACAACAGAACGGCGACGCCGGATGCATTGTCGTCGGCGCCGTTGAACACCTTGCCGTTGCGAACGCCGAAATGATCGTAATGTGCGCCGATCAGCAGCACCCGGTCGCTGGTGCCCGATCCGCGGATACGGCCGATCAGGTTGGTGCCTTTCAGAACCTCGCCCTTATGCTCCGCTTCGAACGGCTGCTCGAAACCGGCAAGGACCGGTTCGACACCGATCGTCCGCAATCGCTCGCTCAGATAGGCGCGTGCCCTGGCCGAGCCGGCGGTGCCGACCAGCCGCCCGGCCATGTCGTCCGCTGCGAGGATTCGGACATCTTCATAGAGCTGATTCGGCGCCGGGTCGGCAGCTGCAACGGTGAGGCATGTACCCGTCAGGGCGAGAAGACGCAGTAGCATCGTGCTGATTTGCCGTGGCTCATGATCGCGGCAAGCGAAAAGTCCGCCCCCCAGCTATCCGATGGTCGCCAAATCCTTTGTTGCAGTCCGCGCCGTCCCCGGCCAAGCAACACCCATGAGTAGCATTGGCATCTATGGCAGCCTCGGCCGGATGGGCGTGGCGATCCGCGACATATTGGCGGAACAGGGCGTCAAGCTCGCGGGCGGCGCCGATGCCGGCGACGACCCGGCGGTGCTCGCCGCCGCCGCCGATGCGCTGGTCGATTTCTCCACGCCCGCCGCGCTCGAATCGCATCTTGCCGCAGCGCGCGCCGCAGGTACGCCGATCGTGATCGGCACCACCGGGCTGACGGCGTCGCACCATGCGCTGATCGACGACGCGGCGCGCGAGATCGCGGTGCTCCAGACCGGCAATACCTCGCTCGGCGTCGTGCTGCTCGCGCGACTGGTGCGTGAGGCGGCGACGCGGCTCGGCCCCGACTGGGATATCGAGATCGCTGAGATGCATCACCGCCAGAAAGTGGACGCGCCCTCGGGCACTGCGCTGATGCTGGGCGAGGCAGCCGCGGCCGGGCGTGCGGTCTCGCTGGGCGAGGTCCGCGTCGCCGACCGCGCCGGACTCACCGGCGCGCGTGCGGAAGGGACGATCGGATTCGCCTCGCTGCGCGGCGGCACGGTGATCGGTGATCATCTGGTCGTGCTCGCAGGCGCGGGCGAACGGATCGAACTGGCGCATCGTGCCGAGGATCGCGCCATCTTCGCGCGCGGCGCAGTCAGGGCCGCGCTGTGGCTCGCGGACAAGCCCGCCGGCCGCTACACGATGGATGCGGTGCTGGGCCTTTGAAGAAGGCCGACATTTTCCATTTCTTCGAGCGGCTGGCCGCGGCCAATCCGCATCCCGAGACCGAGCTCGAGTCGGTCAACGACTATACGTTGCTGGTCGCGGTGGTGTTGTCGGCTCAAGCGACCGACGCCGGGGTCAACAAGGCGACCCGGCGGCTGTTTGCCGAGGTCGACACACCGGAGAAGATGGTCGCGCTGGGCGAGGAGGGCTTGCGGCAGCACATCAAGACGATCGGGCTGTTCAACGCGAAGGCGAAGAACGTCATTGCGCTTTCTGAAGCGCTGATCGCCGACCATGACAGCCAGGTCCCTGCCGACCGCGACGCGCTGGAGGCGCTTCCCGGCGTCGGACGGAAGACTGCGAACGTGGTGTTGAACGTCGCCTTCGGGCAGGAAACCTTCGCGGTCGATACCCACCTCTTCCGCCTCGGCAACCGGACCGGCATTGCGCCGGGCAAGACCCCGCTTGCGGTAGAGAAGAAGCTGGAAAGGAATGTCCCGCAACCCTTCCGCCTGCACGCGCATCACTGGCTGATCCTGCATGGGCGCTATGTCTGCAAGGCGCGTACGCCCGAATGCTGGCGTTGCATCGTCGCCGACCTGTGCGTCTACAAGCCCAAGACGCCCGCGCCCAAGGGTTGGAAAGAGCCCGCGGTTTAGCGCTGGCGCACCGCGAATTGCTTTGCTAGGCGCTTGTCGCCACGCACCCGTAGCTCAGCTGGATAGAGCGCTGCCCTCCGAAGGCTCACGTCCAACGCGAGAGCAGTGTTTTTATATAGTAAATCCGGGCACTTAGGAAGGCCCAAGAAAGGACGAACGAAAAAACTCACCAAAAACTCACCGCGATTGGACGGCCCGATTGATCGCGGATTGACCTTCTTCGGCGCAAATCATACGGCTTCAAGCCATCCGCACCCGTAGCTCAGCTGGATAGAGCGNNGCCCTCCGAAGGCNNAGGCCACAGGTTCGAATCCTGTCGGGTGCGCCAAAATTCTCCAATAAAATCAGCGATATAACGGATTTGCAATCTTCCTGTATTGCTATCTCGTCATTCTCGAAACTCACCAGCTTGGCAGCGCAGACCTCGCAAGCCATTGAATTTCGATCGAAAACGACTCATTCGGCACTCACAGCACCTAAATGGCGCTCAGGGGGAAGCTTTGTATGAGCGGCGCAGGACACTCCGTAGCGTCGCTGCCTTCATCGAACCGTAGCGTCGCTGCCTTCATCGAATGAGACCGCACCGGAACCAGCTTCTGCGCCGAAGCAGATTCGATCTGGCGCGTTTCCGATTCAGGTCAGCCCGAAAATGTCGATAGCACATTACAGCGCGCGAGATTTTCGTTACCCTGCGACTGTCGCCATGAATGGCGACGGGGGGATTTCGACTTTCAGAGGGCTATGGCACGCGCGGATCATCTCGTTTCACTCGTTCGGGCCAGTGTTTCTGGCGACCGTGAGACGTTGCGCGCGGCGGCTGAGGCAATCGTTGCCGACGAGCGCGCTAAGAAGCATCATATCCTCGCCGACCGCATCGAGCGCGCTCTATCGACCGTTCCGGTCACGCCGCCGCCGCTCACTACCTCCCAACCCCAGATCGGGCCGGGGCGTGATGCGATCATCGAGGTCGAGCCCCGAATCCGGTTTGACGACCTCCTACTCCCGCTCCCTGCGCGCGAGAATGGGCGCCAGCTCATTGAGGAGCATGTGCGCGCTGACGTTCTGCGGGCGCACAGCTACGAGCCGCGGCATCGCGTCCTGCTTTCGGGGCCGCCGGGTAACGGAAAGACATCCTTTGCCGAAGCCATTGCCGAATCTCTCGCGCTGCCCTTCTTCGTGGTGCGTTACGATGCGCTGATCGGCAGCTACCTTGGCGAAACAAATGCACGCCTTCGCAAGCTGTTCGATTATGTCCGAACGCAGCCTAGCGTGCTGTTCTTCGATGAATTCGACGCGATCGGCAAAGAGCGTGGCGACACCCACGAAACCGGCGAGATCAAGCGTGTAGTGTCGTTCCTGCTCATGCAGCTCGACCAGCTCCCTTCTTACGTGATCGTGATCGCGGCAACCAATCATGCCGAGTTGCTAGACCGCGCCGTTTGGCGCCGCTTCCAGATGCGGCTCGCTTTCCCGGCACCCGACCGCAAGATGATCGAAGTCTTTTTGGATCGCATCATTTCGGGATGGCCCGAAGCGCCGCGCTTATCTTTACAAAAGATCGCTGCCAAACTTGGACAAACCAGCTACGCTGAGGCGCTGGATTTCTGCCAGAATGTCCGGCGCAGACAAATATTGGGCTTGGGGGAGATCGGCATTGATGATGCGCTCGCGAAGGAACTTGACCTCTGGGCGTCGCGAGTGCGGCCTGAACTGATAGATGCCAAGCGATCCGACGAAGCCTCTGCTGAGGCTGACGCCCGACCAGCCAAGGCAGCGTCCCGCCGGCGCAGCGCGGTTTCCCCGACCGCCTGAGCCCTTTCCGCGCGACCGGCAAACCGGCACCTTCAGCCCTCGGTTCGACAGGCTCGCCCAAGCCCTCGCGCGCGATCCTGGCGGCCTCGAATTGCGTGCTGATCCAGCGGCGCTCGCACCTGAGCGGCTCCTTGTCTTCGAGGTGCGTGGTTCGGTCAGCAACTTCGCCGCTGCCGTCCAGCGCGTTCCCGGCCTTGAGCTGGTGGACGAGGAGGAAATCGGCAGCGACAATGACAAGGCGCCCGTCGCCTATCTCATGATGCCTGACGCACGGGCGCTCGCTGAGCTGGTGTCGCTGTGGCGGCGATGGAACGACGGTAGGCTTGATCGCGGCGAGACGCCTTGGCGCGGCGTATTCGAGCTGCTGCGGGATCTGCGGCCCTGGGGACCGCAAGACCGGGTTCAGCCGCTCGATGCCAATTTTCTAGCCGAGGAAATCGAGGGCCGCGCCGACGACGAGCTTGTTCCGCTCGAAATCGAGCTGATTTTCCGGGCCAACGACCGGCAGGCCGAGGCGCAAGAACGGGAAGTCCGGGCGGCGGTGATCGCTCGCGGTGGCGCCATCGTTTCCCGCGCGCGCTTGCCTGACATTGCCTATCATGCGCTGCTCGCTGACCTGCCGGTGCGCGCTGTCCGCGAGATCATTGCCCGGAGTGCCGGCAGCATCGCCGGCCTCGATCCGGTCATGCATATCCGGCCTCAGAGCCTGGCGACGTCGATCGAAGTCGATGATGCAAGTGAAGTCGGTGCCGTCCCGCCACAGGTTGAACTACGCGAGCCGATCTTGGCGTTGCTCGACGGCGTGCCGATCGCAGCACATCCTCTGCTTGCTCGGCATGTTGTCCTCGACGATCAGTTCGGACTGGAGCCGGAGGCGCCGGTTGACCAGCGTGTCCACGGGACCGCGATGGCGTCACTCATCATTCATGGCGACCGGAACAGTCCTGCGCCGGTTTTGCCGCGCCGTATTCATTTGGTGCCGGTCATGGGCGCTGGCGACGAGTTTCCACGCCGCCGCCTCGTAATCGACGTGATCTATTTGGCTGTCCTTGCGATGCGCGAGGGGCAGGATGCCACCGCGCCGGGCGTGCTGATCGTCAACCTCTCGCTTGGGAATTCACGCCGGCCGTTTCATCTTGGCCTGTCGCCCTGGGCACGACTGTTAGACCGGCTCGCTTATCGCTTCGGCATCCTTTTCCTCGTGAGCGCGGGCAACGTAAAGGATTTGATCGGCATACCCGCCTTCCCGACGCACATGGCGTTCGAGGATGCCGACGGCGCCGCACGCACCGATGGCACCCTTGCGGCCCTCGGCAATGTCATGGCCGACCGGCGACTGTTCTCACCCTCTGAAACGATCAACGGCGTCACCGTAGGCGCGTCGAACGACGATTGGGTGTCCGATGCGGACCGCCGCCTAGCGCGCGGCAATGTCGATCCCTTTCCCGAGCTACGCTTGGCTAATCCATCGAGCGCGCTAGGTCCGGGTTTCGCTCAAGCCGTTAAGCCCGACATCCTAATGCCGGGTGGCCGCGAGCATCTCCGTCTCGCTCGCACCGACGACCATATCTTTGTCCAACCCATGCGGCCGGCGCGGCCAGCCGGGCTAAAGGTCGCTGCGCCACGCACCGGAGCAATCGAAAACGCCGAAGCCTATACCGGCGGCACCAGCGGAGCGACAGCGCTCGCCTCCCGGACCTGCCACCGTATTCATGACGCGCTGGAAGCCGCCTATCCCGGCTTTGCCGCCTTACCGCACATCCAACGCGCCGTCCTGCTCAAAGCGCTGCTGGTGCATCCGGCGCGCTGGCCCGAGCAGGCCGCCGACCGGATCAAGGCAATGATCGGCCCACCAGGCGGTCATCACACGCACATTAAGGACAATATCCGGCGGTTCCTCGGCTTCGGCTATGTGGACATGGATGATGCCGTGGCTTGTGCGGATGATCGCGCGACCTTCTGGGCGGTCGGGGAGTTGCCACCTGAACGTATTGTTACCGTCCGCGTGCCAATTCCCGCGCTAATGGGTGGCCAGGCGCGTCCGCACAGCCTCGCCGCGACACTGGCATGGTTCACGCCGGTTTCGCCAGGTCGCAAGAGCTATCGGTCCGTGCGGCTGAAACTGCTTGATCCCGATGACCTCGCCACACTGAGCGTCGCGCCGCGCAAATTGCAGCCCGACGCGAACCAGACCAATCGCGGCACAATTTTCATGCGGTGCTGGGAAGGCGATCGAGCGCCGGCCATCGGTGCCGACATGACCATCGACCTCATCGTCCAGCGCGACCCGGACCCAGGCGCTCCGATTGACGAGTCGGTTCCTTTCGGGCTGGCTGTTACGCTCGCCATGCCCGGTATGATTGGCATCTATGAGCAGGTTGCCCAGCGGCTCGGCATCGCCCCTCGGCAGGCCATCTAAACGGTTTGTTGAACATCCAGCCAGTCAGTTGAACCGGGCACGCGCTTGGGGGAAAGCCTTCCCCTGACCGGGAGCCCGATGGTCTCCCGCTACCCCTTCTGCGGGGACACCCCGCAACGCCCCGCTCGGCGCCGTCGCGCCGATCCGTAAATCCGCCGTGGCGGATTTGTGTCTTCTTGAAGCTGCGGAGATCGGGCCAGGCGTTCGCTGGCCCGATCGCGTCTGTTTGTGACTCTCCCCGTCGATGGTGTGGGCGGCGCTTCCCTCTAGGCCCGCCGCGCCGGGGCGCAACGCGCGCAGGCGCGCTTACCTCCTCTGCGTTCCGGCCCTTCGGGTGCGCCCCGGCTCTGCCGGCGGGCCTTCCGGTCGCTCCTTCGCCGCCCACCCCATTCCGGGGTGAGTGCGGTTTGAAGGAGAAAAGTGATGAACGCTGTTACCCCAACGACCGCTGTTGAGCCTGTGTCGGGGGTCGAGATTTTCGTGCCCCTCAACAAGCTCAAGAAGTCCCCGAAGAACGCCCGCAAGGTGCCGCATACCGAGGCCGCTATCGAGGCGCTGGCCGCATCCATCGCGCACAAGGGTTTGATCCAGAATATTGTGATCGAGCCGGAAATGAAGCGGGACAAGCCGACCGGCTACTACCTCGCCACCGCTGGCGAAGGTCGCAGGCTTTCCTATCTGCTGCGCGTCAAGCGCAAGGAGATCAAGAAGGACCACCCGGTTCGCTGCTGGCTGGACACCGAGAACGACCCGTCCGAGATCAGTCTGGACGAGAACGTCACCCGGTCCGCGATGCACCCCGCCGACCAATTCGAGCGGTTCCATGAACTGTCCGAGGACAAGGGATGGGGCGCGGAGGAAATCGGCGCACGGTTCGGCGTGTCGGCTGGCGTGGTGAAGCAGCGGCTTCGCCTTGGCGCTGTCAGTCCGAAGCTGTTGGAGGTCTATCGCGAGGATGGCCTGACCTTGGATCAGTTGATGGCCTTCGCCATCACCGAGGACCATGCCCGGCAGGAGCAGGTGTTCGAGAACCTGCATCACAACCGGGAGCCGTGGATCATCCGGCGCGACATGACCGCTGGCAACGTCCCTGCCGATGATCGCCGTGCGATGTTCGTGGGAGCCGATGCCTATATCGAGGCGGGCGGCAACATCATCCGCGACCTGTTCACCGAGGATCGGGGCGGTTTCTTCGAGGATGCGGGCTTGCTTGACATGCTTGCCACCGAGAAGTTGCGCGAGATCGCCGGTGAGGTGCAGGCCGAGGGGTGGAAATGGGCCGAGGCCCATATCGACTACCCCCACGCCCACGGGATGCGGCGCTTCTATCCGCAGGCCGTGGACTTGTCCGACGAGGATGAGGCCCGACTGGATGTCCTGTCCACCGAGCATGACGAGCTTGCCGAAGGCTATTCGTCCTATGACGAAATGCCCGAGGACGTGGCGGCGAAGCTGCAAGCGGTGTCCGACGAGATCGACGCCATTTCGGCCAAGCGCCATGCCTACGATCCCACCATCATCGCGCATGGCGGGGTGTTCGTGGTGCTTCACCATGACGGCACGGTCAGGATCGAGCGGGGTTTCGTCCGTCCCGAGGACGAGGCGCTTGCCGATCCGCAGCCCGAGGACGAGGACGACGCTATCGACCCGGAGGCCGGGGAGGACGAGCAGGCCGAGGACGGCGACGAGGACGTGCAGGATTTCGAGGATGAGGACGAGGAAACGGGCAAGCCCATTTCCGACAGCCTTATTCGCGACCTGTCCGCCCACCGGACGCTGGCCCTTCGCGTGGCGCTTGGCGACAAGCCCGGCATGGCGCTGGTAGCCCTGACCCACACGCTTACGGCGCAACTGTTCTACAGCTACGCCGAGGCCGGTTGCCTTGAAATCCGTCCGACCGTGACGCCGCTTGGCGGCCATGCGGCGGGGATCGAGGATACGCCGCTGGCGGCGCGGGCAAGCGCGGCGCATGACGCATGGGCCGAGCGTATGCCGCGTGACGTGGCCGACCTGTGGGGCTTCATCGTCGCACTGGACGATGAGCAGCGTGTGGCGTTGCTGGCGCATTGCGCGTCCCGCACCGTCAATGCGTTGCGGGTGCCGTGGGACCGCAAGCCCCGGACGCTGCAAACGGCGGACAGGCTGGCAACGGCGTTGACGCTGGACGTGGTGAAGGACTGGACGCCGACCGTGGACAGCTACCTTGGCCGCGTCACCAAGGCGCATATACTTGAGGCCGTCACCGAAGGCGTGTCGGAGGATGCCGCCCGCCGGATCGCGGACATGAAGAAGCCGGACATGGCGCAAGAAGCCGAGCAGCTTCTGGCGGGCACCGAATGGCTTCCCGCTGTGTTGCGGACGCCGGAGCCGGAGGCCGAACCCGTCGAGACGAAGGACGCCGAAGGAATCGCGCAGCCGTCCGAAGCGGAGGCCCCCGATACCGGAGCGCAGGACGGCGAGGCCGTGGAGGTCGAGGCGGTGGAGCAGCCGACCGACACCGAAGCGGATGCCGCCGAGCCGGAGCCGGTGGACGAGGAAGCCGCCTATTCGGTTGCTGCCGAATAGGGGACGGAGCCGGGGCTGCTACGGCGGTCCCGGCTTCCCCTTTGCCCAAGACCGGATAATTCGCGGCCGCGCCCCTTACCGGGCGCGGCCGCTCTGTCATGGGCGCGATCGTCGCTCGCCGGGCATGGCCCGGCTCGCGCTTTTTATGAGTCCTCAGCCAGCAGGGTCTCGAAATCCCGGCCACCATAGAAGATCCCGACTATGACGACCGCTGTGTCTTCCACCGCAAAGGCGATGGTCACGCGGCGGCGCCAGGCTGTCGTTCGCAGACCCGGACGCAAATCGTCGCGTTTCGTGCCGCGACGGGGGAAATTGGTCAGCTTGCCGATATGGTCGAGGATGTCATCGGTGAAACGCTGCGCAATGTCCGGCGACGCGGCAGCGGCAATATAATCGTAGATGGCATCGAGATGGTCACGCGCTTCCGGCGTGAGGATGATGGAATGTCCCACGTTCAGCCGCGCTTGGCGGCTCGCTTGTGGCGCTCGGCCAGACCGGCGCGCACATCTTCGAGCGGAATGCCGCGCGCGGGATCGGCCTTGTAGGCGTCATAAGCGGGGACGACCTCGTTGCGCAGCCATTGCTCGACGGCCCGGTCCCGCGCCTGGAGCGCGCGCAATCCGTCGCGAATCACTTCGCTTTCGCTGGCATATTCGCCCGACGCCACCTTGGCGCGAACCTGCGCCGCCATGTCGTTCGGCAGCGTTACGCTGAACTGTTGGGTCGTCCGCATGGAATAGCACTCCTTACGGATAGGATTTAATCCTATTCTAGCTATCCTTCAAGGTTCTTGCGGCAGCGATCATGCAAACAGACCGGGCAGCACCGGTATGGGTTCGCTCCGTGCTTCCGCGCGCGCCGCATTGCCGGGCGCGGCCACCGTCACCCATTCCACGCGCCAGTCGAGCCGCAGCATGTCGCTGTCGCCATCGCGCTGAATCCGCACGATCCCGGCACTTTCCTCGCTGACAGCGAAGCGGCAATCATCATCCTCTCCATAAGTCGCTTCGATCAGCGTCCCGTCCGAGAAGCTCAGCCAGCAGCGGCCCGCGTTGTCGGCCGGAACCGCCAGCTCGGCCTCCACATCGCCCATCACCTTCAATCTCGTGCGGTCCTTGCCGCGGATCATCACGCTCATACGTCGCTCCTCAATCTCGATTCGCAAAGCCGCAATATGGAACAAATAAGGAACATAAGGCAATGGAGAGTGTCGCCATAGCCGGATGGCGGGAAGGGAGCGCCCCGCCCATTTCGGGCGACGCGCTGCACCCTCCAGCGCGGCGAACCCATATTCGCCAGCGTCCCGGCCCCGAATCCCGCGCTTGACCGGAATCGCACAGGCCGGGCCTGAACTGGCCGAAACGCAGGCCGCACCCCTCCGCCGGTTTCCGCGTGGCAGCGCCGCGCTCCGCTACATCGACCCCAACGACACGAAAGCCGGCGCCACGCCGCCCTCGCACCTCGCTCGCGAAACCCGCCCGTCACGCCCTCCTCTGACATCGGACCAGTGCCGGCGCCGCCACGGCCGGCGGCGGCAAAGCTCCCACAGAACATCCCGTCAGCCCCATGATCTTGCCCGGCACCGCCGCCCACGCGGCCTCTCGAAAGGCTTGTCTGGCCGAGGTCCGCCGTCTTCCCGCAACGGCGGCGAGCGATTTTTTTCCGCCGCCGGCCATGCCGGCTTTGCATCGCGAAACCAAAAAAACCGCCCGTCGCCGCCAGCCACTTCGTTCCGCCCTGCGGGTGCGGGCCGGTCATCCCCCGTCCGGGCGACAGCCACCAAGGCCGCGACAGGCGCGGTCCCGAGGCAAGAAAGGACTGACGTTATGTTGCTCTGCGGAAACTTCACCACCACCGACAACGGCTTCACCGGCGAAATCCGGTTCTTCGGCAAGCGCGAACAGGTCGTGCTCCACCCGATCAAGGGCCAGGACAACGAGAAGGCTCCCGACTTCCGCATCGTCGCAGCCGACGACGAGCGGATCGAGTTCGGCGCCGCTTGGCGGAAGACCAGCAAGGAAGGACGCGACTACATCTCGTTCAAGCTCAATCCCGTCCTTACTCAGCCGGTCTATCTCCGGCTTTTCGAGTCCGAGACGGTGGCCGGCGAATACGAGCTGCTCGCAAGCTGACCGGCTCCGCGCCCCGCCCGAAATGGGCGGGGCGCTCCCTTCTTTCCGCTCCCGAGAGGGGATCTTCGCCATGTCCGATCGCATCGGCCATAACGGCGGCCCGCCGCTCGACGATCATAGGCCAAGTCCCGCAGACGGCGCGAGCTGCCGGCGCTGTCGCCACTGGCGGCCGCCAAACGAGCGCGACGAAAGCGACTATCGCGCCTATCAGATGGGCGTGGTCCGCCGCCGCATCGCCGAGCCTTCGGGCGCCTGCGACCGGGTGATGCTGCGGCCGGGCGGCCCGGTCGCGTTCGCCGGCACCAAGGGCCGGTCTTGGTGCTACAATTTCGAGGCCAAGCCGCCACCCACCGACGAGGAGCGGCGCGGCCAGGGCTTCGTCACGATCTATGAGGGTGATCGCATCGTTTGGCAGGGCCGCGAAGGCGAGGAACCCGCAGAGTATCGGCAAGGCGGTCTGTTCGACTGACGCAACCGCTGGCTCCCCATTTCCTTCCCCAGCCTATTGAGTTGCTTGCCGGTATGGCCGGCCTGTTGACCGCGATTGCCCGAACCGCTGTCCTGCCTCCTGGGCCGGCTGCTGATCCGCGCATTTGGCCTTGGCGGGCGACTAATGCGGGAAGCGCCAAGGCGCCAAGCAGAAGACCGGCGCGGATCGCGCCTACGGTTTCCGCAAGCGGACCCTCCGTTTTTCAGCTTGCCCGCGTCGTCCCCACGGCCTGCCTGCCGCATCAGCAACGCCGACACACAGGAGGCAGACATGAAGGACTGGGCAAAAATCCGCAGGATCAACAAGGCTCGGGCCGCCCGCAGGCAGGCGGCCGAACAGGCCAAGGCGGAATGGGAAAGGAAATGGGAAGCCCGTGAGCTGGCCCGCGCACATGGATACATCCCTTACGTCTGCGATGAGGTTGCGGCCTACCGCTTCTAGGTGCCCTGCCGAGCCCGAGGCGTCACAGCCTCGGGCGTTCGTCTTCGCCGTGTGTGATTGACATGCTGATGGGCTGACGACCGCGCCGGCATTCCGGCTGTCGGTAGCTTGAGTGGGAATCCGGGCGGGGCCGGACCCACTAGATGGAGCCCGCTATGCGGGCGGGTTTTCCACGCGCCGTCAGGGCGGCGCGGGGTTGCTAAGGGCGTCGCCCTCGCGCCGGGCAAGGTAAGTGGAACCGTCCGTGGCGGTATCCCCAGCCTTCCGCGCTTCGCTTGTGCAGGCCGGGTGATCCCCCTCCGCCCCGGCCGCCCTTGCCCTTTGCTACCCCTGGCTCGCCGCCGGGCAGGGTTTCAGCGCGGCGCTCCGCTGCGCGGAAACCCAAGCCAAGGAAGGTCAAGACCATGTATCACCAACTTGCCACCCGGTTCGGCCGCAACGCCCACCAGATCAGCGGTCGGGAGCCGTTGGACAACGAGGGACTGTATCGCCATGTTCCGTCCATCTTTGCTCGCGAGGCGCACGACAGCCGTTCGGAGCGGTATGTCTATGTTCCCACCATCGACATCGTGGAGGGGTTGCGCCGGGAAGGATGGTTCCCGTTCTTCGCGGTGCAGTCCGTCCCCCGCGACGGCAGCCGCCACGGCCACGCCAAGCACATGCTGCGCCTGCGCCGGGATGACGGCATCGGCAAGCCCGAGGCCGCCGAGGTCATCATCGTCAACAGCCATGACGGGACCAGCGCCTACCAGATGTTCGCCGGGATGCTCCGTTTCGTCTGCACCAACAGCATGATTGCGGGCGAGCGGTTCGAGGAAGTGCGCGTGCCCCACAAGGGGGATATCGAGCACGACATTATCGAAGGCGTTTACACGGTTGCCGAGGACTTCCCCCGGCTGATCGACGCCAGTGAGACGATGAAGGAGGTTCGGCTGTCCGAGGATGAGCAGCGCTTGCTTGGCGAGGTCAGCCTTGTCGCCCGCTATGGCGACGATGAAAGCCCGCTCACCCCGGAGCAGATCATCGAGCCGCGCCGCTACGAGGATCGGGGCGATAGCCTATGGACCACGTTCAACGTGATACAGGAGAACGTCATTCGGGGCGGATTACATGGTCGCAAGCACAATGCCGAGGGGCGTATCCGCCGGAGCCGTTCGCGCCCGATCAACGGTATCGACCAGAATGTGACCCTCAATCGCGCGCTCTGGACGCTGGCCGAGGGGATGCAACGCCTTAAAACGGGTTGACCGTTTCGAGCCGCAGGGCGGGACCATCCGGCCCTGCGGCTTCGCTTCCTATCGCCCGCATAGCGCCGCCGACCCGCTCCCCGGATCGACGGCGGCCGCGCGTCCCGATGGTCCGCGCGGCCGCAAAAAGGGCGCGCTCGCCGGGCGTTCGCCCGGCTCGCGGTGTCCGGTGCCATTATACCAAGGCGACTATATTAGTCGTTTTCATAGCGTATAGCTGTTGGCTCGTGAACGTGATCGCGCATGATCACTTCCCGCCAGGTGCGGGCCGCTCGTGCGCTTCTCAATTGGACCCAGGAGACGCTTGCCGACGAGGCCCTTGTTGCGTTGACCGCTCTCAAACGTCTCGAATCCGCCAACGATTTGCCGGTGCGTGAGGACACCCGTCATCAAGTGGTCAAAGCGCTGGAGGCTGCCGGAATCGTCTTCTTCGATTCGGAGCGGGGCGAAGGCGTGATGCTTGTCCGCGGTTCATCGACGAAATCGCTCAAGTAACGAGCGCCCAAGTTCTTTTCTATTATGCCCGTTCGATCGTCCAGCCATAGCAAAGATGGTGCGATTACGCTGATCCGATATGGTGTATAGCGTGTGACCGGCACGCGCAGGGTAGAACCGTCGAGGCCGGAGCAAGGCGATGGCAAATACCGCATTCAACGATCAAGCCCCCGACACGCCGCACGTAACCGAGTATGACGAACGCCATTTTCGCACCTATTGGCAGTTGCTAGATGCGGCGGCGGAAAACGCCGATTGGCGTGAGGCCGTTCGTGTCATCTTCGGAATTGATCCGGCGGTTGAATGCGAACGCGCGCGTCTGGTCTATGACTCCCATCTCGCCCGTGCACGGTGGATGAGCGAGAGCGGCTATCGCCACTATCTGCGTTCATCAAGTTAGCGAGTCACACCAAAGCACGGTCGGAGGTCTGAAAATCCTTCAAAACTGCTAGCTTGAATCCCCTATGAAGCTGGCCTTCCGGCAGGGCTTCTCCGCGATCAGACGGATGAGAACATTTCCCTTCGCGCTCCGCAGAGAGCCAAGCTTGGGAGGGTTGCCATGCCGCCTGAGAAGGATTGGCGCGTGCGCCCGGACGAAGATGGGGACGACGCGCTACAATATTCGGACATCGCTTTGGGCTATTTGAGCCGCAATGCGCGCTATCGCGCCGACTATATCCGCACGCTCCGCAAGGTGGAGCGTGCAGTGATGAGCGCCGACGAGGCGACCGCCGCGCTCGTCAATCGCTGGGGGATCAGTTTCCACGCCGCACCCGAAGCGGCGTTTGATCTGAAACTGGCGGTCGCGCGTCCTGATCTTTCGCCGGCCAATATCGTCCTCGCGCCAGCGCTACCCGGTATCGGTGCGACACCAACTTTCGATATTAGCGCGCTGGGGTCGGTTCGCGCGCGCATCCGAATCGGTGACTTCTTTCATATCATCCTCGCCGATCCTGAAGGCGATGAACATCTGTGCGTGTGCGGATCACCCGACCGACCTATGGCGATCATGCTACCGATTGGACCCGCCCCTCTTGCACGCCTCGCATCTGCCGAACGCCTTTGCCGTCGTA
>FUFK010044610.1_pt1 | contig 20592 bp, 31 predicted proteins | sample 1021851 | NCBI WGS metagenome assembly FUFK01 (sample SAMEA51879418, study PRJEB19060) | metagenome
GGTTCTTGCACGCACTCAAGACCGGCAAGTTCAAGCGCAAGCCATACGACACNGACTTGCTNCCCGAAGGCCACCCGCTGTCGAGCAAAGAGAAGGGTGACAAGGCTGCACTTGAGAACTTCCCTGACGTATACACCACGCCAGAGGAAGCCGAAAGCCGTGCCGAGGTGCTTGGCTGTGATGGCATCCACGAACACCCCGGCGATGCCTACGGCTATGACGGCGTGATCTACATGCCATGCGCGTCGCATCGTGACTACGAAGACCGCGTGCAAGAGCAGCAGAAGAAGTACGAAGACATCGACTTCACACCGCCTGCTGACGTTCAGGAAGAAGCACAGCGCGGCTTGGACTGGCGTGCCGAGCATGGACGCGGCGGCACTGAAGTCGGCGTGGCTCGTGCGCGTGACCTGAGCAACGGCGTGTCTGTCTCGCCTGAAACGATCCGCCGAATGGTCAACTACTTCACACGGCATGAAGTAGACAAGCAGGGCGAAGGCTTCGAGCGTGGCGAGGACGGCTACCCGTCTGCTGGTCGCATTGCGTGGGCGTTGTGGGGCGGCGATGCCGGGCAACGGTGGGCCAACTCGATTCGTGACCGCATGGACGCAGAAGACGAACGCGGTGAGAAAGTGTCGCGGAGAGAAGGAGAGAGCCTCGACAACTGCGTAGCACGCGGCATCGAGGTGTTGATGGCTGAGGGCTATGAGCGTGACCAAGCGGTTGCGATTGCCTACCGCCAGTGCGGCACAGCCACCAAGCGTGCGGTTGCCTTCCTGACCGGCATGGAGCCAGAGATGCAGAAGAAGGCGTTTGACGGGCCAAGCAAGGAAGACTGGCCGGAACGCACCAAGGAAGCCCGCAAGGCTATTGAAGACGTTGAAGACTACGAGCCAGAACCAGCAAGCGAAGACATCCGTGCAGGCGAACCGGCCAACCCAGCACGCCGGATCCAAACCAACTTGGTGCGGGTACTCGACGAGCAGAAGCGTGAGATTATCAACGCCCTGCTTGGTGCGAAGGGTGGCAAGAAGCAGTTTGGCCCACAAGACCTGATGCGATTGCTGACTGCTATGGGAGCCTTCGAGGTGCAGTATCAAGAAGCGGTTGCCGGGCCGATGGCTGAGGCGACCGCATCGGGCAGCACCTTCGGCACGAACGAGGTTGGCGTGGCTGGTGCGTTCGATGTGACCAACCCGCGTGTGGCTGAGTTCGCAGCAACGTACAGCCAAGAGTTTGCAAGCGAGGCTTCGGCTGCATCCTTGCGACGGGCGCGGACCGTGATTGCTCGAGGTTTGGAGCAAGGCCAAAGCGTGCAGCAGATTGCTGATCAGATCAGCACTGACTATGCGTTCAGCCCTGAGCGAGCGACCGTGGTGGCACGCACCGAGACTGCCCGTGCGTTCGTGGAAGGCGAGCGGCTTGGATGGGAAGAGTCCGGCGTGGTGCGTGGCAAGCAGTGGCAACTCGCCGCAGGTGCTTGCCCGTTCTGCCAGCAGACTGNGATCAAGGGTACTTCCAAAGTCTTTGGCTTGAATGAACCCTTCTGGAAGAACGGTGACACCATCTCGGCTGGAGGCGGCACCTATTCCGTCCGATATGGCGATGTGCAAGGTGCGCCACTTCACCCCAACTGCCGGTGCGACATCCTGCCCGTGCTTGGAGATTCTGACTGATGAATGAACTGAACCCAACCGAATACGGGTTGAAGTCTGACGTGCCAACCGTCTGGCGTGAACTGTCGATCAAGAACATCGAGATTGACCAGCCCAAGCGCAGCGTGCTTGCGTACATTACCACAGACCGAGTTGACGAAGAAGGTGAAGTGGTCGTGCCTGAAGGCATCGACTTCTCACGCTTCAAGAAGACTGGCACTGTGTTCTACAACCACGACTACGCAGCCCCGTGCGGCGTCTGCACCAGCATCAAGCACACTGACCGTGGCATCATGGCGGTCACCCAGTTCCCTGAGCGGCCTGAAGGCTACGAAGGCAAGTGGCTGCCTGATGAGGTGTTCGCCATGTTCGCCTCTGATCCGCCAATCGTGAAGGCGTTCAGCATTGGCTTTGCGTACACCCAAGTACGCCAGCCTACCAAGAAAGACTTTGACCGATACGGTCGTGATGACATCAAGCGGATTGTGAGCAAGTCGCGCATGCTGGAGTACAGCGTTGCGCCCTTGCCCATGAACGAAGACGCCATTGCCGTTCAAGTCACCAAGCAACTCAACAACACCGGCAACGTAGCCGATGATTGTGAGTGTTCGCAGGCATCGTGCGAGAACCCTGAGAGCGTCAACTGTCGGCAGGCAGTTGGAGAAGCAGAGCAGGCATCAGCGACTCAGCCAGAGCGAAGTTCTATTGATTCTGAAACAAAGGAAAAAACCATGTCGGAAGATATCCGAAAGAAAATGATGGTTGACCTCAAGCCAGATATGACCATCGCCGAACTCATGGCTGCCATGAAAATGGAAGATGAGGCCGACGCTGTGCGTGCTGAGGTTGAGGAAGAAGTCAAGGCTTCAACCAAAATGGAAGACGACAAAGAAGAAGACAAGGCTGCAAAGTCCGCTGTCGCTCTTGTCGCTGATCTTGTCAAGAAGCAAGCAGCAGAAGGCCGCCGTCGTGTTGCCGCTGCCACGCCTGTCGTGACTGCTCCTGCTCTTCAAGGCAATCTCAAGCACCTTAAAGACGCCGAAACCGCACACGGTCTTGGTCAGTTCTTCTTGGGTTCAATGGGCAACAAGTCCGCACAACAGTGGGTCTCGGATCGGTACGGTGTCAAGGCACACGGCGAAACCAACAACTCGCTTGGCGGCTTCTTGGTGCCTGACGAACTGGAGCAAGCAATCATTGACTTGCGCGCACAGTTCGGCAAGTTCCGTGCCAACACTCGCGTCCTTAACATGAGCCGAGACACCTTGCTCATCAACCGAATTGCTGGTGGCCTGACCGCTTCATTCGTTGGTGAAGGTTCCTCGATCAGCGAGACCGATGCTTCATTCGATCAAGTGTCCTTGGTTGCCCGCAAGGCTGCCACCTTGACCAAGTACAGCCGTGAGTTGGCTGAAGATTCCGTTGTGAATCTTGGCGACTTCTTGGCTGGCGAAGTGGCTCGTGCTTTTGCAACCGCAGAAGACGAGGCAGGCTTCAACGGTGATGGCAGTTCTAGCAACGGCGGCATCGTCGGACTCAAGAACGCTGTTGGCTCTGCTGGTCAAAAGACCGGATCTGGCAACGCATACTCTGAGTTGACTATTGGTGATTTGACCGGCACTATCGGCCTTGCTCCTGAGTACGTCTTCTCGCAAGGCACACCAAAGTGGTACATGTCCACCCAGTTCTACCACACTGTGGTTCTTGACATCCTTGCTGATGCAGGTGGCAACACCAACCAAACATTGGCAAACGGCGTGACTGTGCCTTCCTTGTTCGGCTACGAAGTCGTGCTTGCTGATGTCTTGCCTAAGACTGAAGCCAACTCCCAACTGTGTGCCTACTTCGGCGCACTCGAACTCGGAACCACGATGGGCGACCGTCGGCCTACCGAGATTGCCGTGAGCGAAGATCGCTTCTTCGAGGCCGACCAGATCGGTGTTCGAGGAACCACTCGCTTTGACATCAACTGCCACGATGTTGGCGACAGCAGCACCGCCGGTGCTATCGTTGCCCTCAAGACGGCTGCTTCCTAATTGAAAGGTTGATACCAAATGATTCCTCTTCAAGACATCACCTTCAAGCACTTCTCCGAGTCCGATGCTTCGGCAGCGACCAAGGAGATTGACACCCTGAACGCTGACTATCTCGTCATTCAGTTCTTCACCTCTGGTGGTTCCGATGGCGCTATGGCAGCACTGAAGTTGCAAGAGTCCGACGCTTCTGGTTCCGGTCAAGCCGACATCTCCGGCACTGACTTGTCCAGCACCGTCACCTCTCCAACCAACGTTGCCGCTGATGATGGCTGTGCTTTGTACTTCGTTGACCTTCGCGGTCGCAAGCGCTACATCACCATCTCCTTTGACGGGCCTGCCTCGTCCAGCAACTATGTTGCAGCGTTTACTCTCAACGATCAGCGACCAATCACCGCTGCTTCTGCCGACTGGCAAGGCCGCGTGATCATCTGATCATTCACAACCCGTGACCTTCCTCTCAAAGGCCCGGCAGTCCGTTCGTGGCTGCCGGGCTGAGGGGGGAACAGGAGACTGCTGATGGCTCTGGCTGACAATGCACTCGTTTCTTTGGCAGATGCAAAGGCGTACTTGGGCGTCACCACTTCTGATGATGACGCCTTGATTGAACGCCTGATTAACGCAGAGTCAAGCCGGATTGAGCGGTACTGTGACCGCAACTTCAGAAAGCAGTCTTACCGGGAGTCATACAACGGCTCCGGGCAACGACGGTTGCGACTTCGCAACTACCCAGTCATCGGAATCAGCCGCGTAGCCATCGGCAACAAGATCGCGTTCAGTGTCAGCAGCGACACCGCCAGCGACTTGCGTGCCGTTGTAGAGGTCCGCAGCGACCGCTTGATTCTGACCCGTCACCAGTCCGACGGCACGAAGACGACAAGCAACTTAGTGTTTGCGTCCAACAACAACGACACGGCTTCGGGCCTTGTCGATGCCATCAACGCTGTGTCTGGCTTTGATGCAACCCTGTCAACCAACTGCTTGAGCATTGACCTGTTCCGCCAAGGCGGCGTGAACGTCATGCTCTCGACTGCACAGGTTGAGTTCCCTGACCGCGACGATATCCCGTACCGCGTGCATGATGATCGTGCCACGCTTGAGTTTGTGGATTCCGCCGATATGCTGTTCTTCGGCAAAGCCACTGACGCAGGGCTGCCATTCCCTCACACCTTCGGTGGCATCCTCGTCGAGTACGACGCAGGCTTTGACGGGCTGACCGAGATACCTGCTGACCTTGCACAAGCCTGCATCGAGTTGGTGCAGTACGCATACAGCAACAGGGCCGAGAACCCAACCATGCAGTCTGAGTCAATCGGCTCATACTCGTACACGCGGGCCGCAGATCCGATCCGCTCATCTGACCGAATCCGAGAACTGTTGGCCCAATTCGTAGATCGGAAGTCATGAGCGTAACGGAACTCATCACCAAGCATGGCGTGTCAATCACCATCCAGACCGCCGGAACCGCGAACGATGCGTCAGGCTTCCCGGTGCTGACGTACTCGGACGGTTCAACCGTTACCGGGTTCATTCAGCCTGCCGGTGCGTCAGAGCCTCTGCAAGCCGGTCGTGACGAACTGGTGATCACGCACCGCGTGTACTTCGATGCAGGCGTGACCATCGCACCAACCAACCGGCTGAAGTTCACTGATCCGGCAGACAGCAGCGTGCGCTTCTTGGAGGTGGTCGGCGTGATCAAGCCCGGCATGTTCTCTGGTGCTGCGTCATTGGCCCACGTTGTGGTTGACTGTACAGAGGACTCGACGGCGGTAGCATGAGCCACGAATTCGACATCATGGTTGGCAAGTTCATTGCACAGAAAATGGCGAAGAATGCCTTGTATGCTGCGGCTGTCGTGCTTCAACGTCAGATCAAAGTTGACCTCAACCAAGGTGGACCGGGCGCGCCATCACGACCGCCAAACCCACCGCACAAGCAGACTGGCACGCTTGGTCGTAGCATCCAGATCGACGACAGCAAGAACTTTGGGCCGAAGCCTTTGGTGCGTGTTGGCACAAAATTGGTGTACGCTCGTCGGTTGGAATATGGCTTCGCTGGTACAGATGGCAAAGGCCGCACCGTCTTTCAAGCCGCACGGCCTTACATGCGTCCAGCCCTTGACCGATCCAAGAAAAAAATGCAGAAGGCTGCAACAGCAGAAGCCAAACGGACGTTTGCGAAAATGGCAAGAGGCGGAGGCAAGTCATGAGCCAAGACGTTGTGAAAGCGTTCTACACGCAACTGACTAGCGATTCATCCAACCTTGCTGGGTTATTTCAAGCGGTCAGTGGTCGAATCTATGAGCAAGAAGCACCGGCTATGAAAAGCACGCCGTTGGTGATCTTCCAACTGATCAGCGCACCGTTTGACCAGACATTCAACGGCAGCACCATCAAGGACTATCTGTTTCAAGTCGATATCTACAACAGAAAGCAGGACGGTATGACAGCCCTCGGCGGCATCCAAACCAAACTGCTTGCGCTTATGAATAACAGCACGCCAAGCATCGACAACCACGGGCGTGCAAAAATCGAATGTACCAACGACGGTATTCGCTCAGTGGAGGGCGAGTACCTAAGAGTCATCACCGAGTTCAGGCTTCGCACTGGGGCCGTCACCTAAGGAGCCAAACATGGCAAACCGTATCACCGGATCCGACGGTCAATGCACCGTTGCAAACCACAACATTCTCTTCAACACTTGGTCAGCAACCTTCTCGCAGGTTGTCTCTGATGTCACCTCTTTTGCTGACACCTTTGCACAGAAGCGTGGCGGCCTGATGTCCGGCACATTCTCTGCTTCTGGCATCATGCAAGACAACGCAGGCACAACCGAGCCAATGCCAACCTCAACAGATGTGCTGAACTTCAGCGAGGCTGGTGAGGCTGTGACTTTGCAAACCGGATCGACCACCAAGACCTTGAGCCAGTGGTCTGGCACGGCTGTCATTGGCAACGTGTCACCCACCAGCACGCAAGGCGGTGATGCCTCGATCAGTGTTGACGGTGAGTTCACTGGTGACATCACCTTGACTTGGGATGAAACCTAAGCATGGCAAGAAAGTCGCCTGATGATTGGGTATCGGTCGTGCAGTTCAGAGGGCTGAAGACCGGCAAGATCATCACGAGGAAGTGCGGCTGCTCCTCTGAAACACTTGAGGAAGCACAGCGTTGTGCTATCTCGCTCTATCGTTTGACCAACGACATCAACCGTCTGGTCAGTATTGAAACCAAGCGGCGGCGGGACTGGACACAAACCACAGTCTCGCTGCCGCCACACTTGAGAGGAATGACATGATCAAAGAAGTCACGATCAAACTTGACGGGCAAGAGTTCACTGTGCCACGCCTGACGGTTCGCCAGATCCATGAGGTAGGGCAACGCATCTTTGAGGTACGCCGCAAAGAGATGATCAGCGATTGCCAAGCCGTCGGCCTGAACAACGAGCAGACCGTGGCGAAGGTGTCTCAGATGCGTGAGGCTTGGGACCAAGGCACAGAAGTCAAGCGGCAGGCGTACACCGAACTTGGTGCGCGTCTATTCATTGGTGCTGCCCTGACCGCCGCGAAGCACCAACCTGATGTCCTAGATGCAATCAGCGACCTTGGCGAGTTGGCCTCAGCGTCGGCAGAAGTTTGTGGGCTTTGGAATCCATTTGCAGAAGGCAGCGAACAGCCTGAAGCAACTGACCCGGATCTTGAGGAGATCAAGCCGGACGATCAAGGCTGACGCCGGGTTTGAGTTGGGTCAAGCGTGACTGGACACGCGAACGTGCGTTGCTTGCCCACTTCTTTCCCGGCGTCGGTGAGCCGATAGAACTAACATTGCCTGAGTGGAACGGACTGCTTGGGCAAGTCGAAGAGTTCATCAAGTTGAGGTGATATGTGGCTGAACTTCCTGCTGGCTCCCTGACTGTTGCAGTCGAAGCGAATATTGGCCCGCTTGAGAAAGGGCTGAACCAAGCAAAGCAAAAGGTTGCGCAGGCCGATCAGCAGATTGGTCAGGCGGCCCAACAAGCCAAGGGTGGATTCTTCGAGGCCACTGGTGCGGTGCAAGGATTCCAAAGCCAACTGTCAGCAGCCCTTGGCGTGGTTGCTGGCTTTGCTGCTATTGGTGCNATTGTTGGCGGCCTTGCTCAAGGATTCAACGAAGCAAGTGAAGCCGTTGAAGGTGCAAGCGATGGCATTGATGCACTGGACAAAGGCACAGAAGCCGTGATTGCCAAGGTGCCGGTGTTCAATCAGTTTGCCGCTGCCGGTCGCCAACTTGCGGTTGCTCTTGGCTTGGCTGCTGACGAGGCCAAAGAACTAGCAGAAGCAACCGAAAGAACAAACAGAGAGCAGGCAGGTTTCAAGGCCAGCGCACAAGCACGAGCGCAAATTGCAAAAGATGAGATTGATATTCTCAGACTGCGTGGCAGGTTTCTTGAGGCAGACTTCAAAGCAGCCCAAGTAGCGTTTGACCAACAAATAGCACAAGCGCAAGCGTTGAGGGAAGAGGCAGCAAAGAACCGAGACAGCAACAGTCAAGTGGTCAAAGTTCTACAAGCCCAAGCAGACGAGTTAGAACGCCAAGCAAAGATACAACGTAGCCTTGCGGAAAGCAAAGCAAGGATAGAGAACGAAAAGAGAGTCACCGATCAGATCGAAGAGCAAAATACCCTGATGGACGAAGCCCAACAGAAGAACCGGGCGCGCAATGAGGCAATCGCTGAGGTACTGCAAACTGGTGAGAAGGAACTTGAGATTGCACGCTTGCGGTTGGAGTTGGCACAGACATCAGACGAGGTGGCAAAGAACGAGTTGCAGACTGAGATTGACCGCTTGCAAGTCGTGTCTCAATACGAGTCGGAACTTGAAGCCATCAATGCTCTGTTTGACGAGCGAAAGAAGAAACTTGAAGAGGTCGATGGTGCTGGTCAACTGCTTGCTGAGAACGAAGCAAAGAGGCAGCAAGCGCAAAACAACCTGTTCTTGCGGCTGCGGTCTGAGCAATTGAAGAAGCAGTTGGAGGATTCAAATCGACTGGCAAAGGCACAGCAAGACCAGATCAAGAAGCAGCAAGAAGAAGAGCGCAAGGCCGACGAGCAAAGACGCAAAGCGTTCAGCGTCAAGTCAATTGGCGAGACTGCGATTGGTGCGTTCAAGTTTGCATTGGCAGCCAGCCCAAGCGTGAAGACTCAAGAAAGCAGAGCAGACCAAGAAGCACCAAAGCAAACGCAGGTGCTTGAGGCCATCGAGACCGTTCTGAATCAAATCAAACAGCAGCAGACAGGTGGAGCATTGACATGACCGTGACATCAACAGAACTCGGTGACACTGGCGGCTTGCTGTTTGATGCAGCAGGGCCAACCACAACGACGCAACGCCGATTCGTTGTCAAGGCTGATTCCGCTGATGACCATCTAACAACCGACTTGCAGGCGATCCAAGCAACCGGCGTTGGCATCGGGTCGTTTCATCCCGACTACCCAACGTTGGTCTGCGTCAAGATCCAAGGCAAGCGTGATCCTGACAACACGCTCGTTTGGCGTGTGACTGCTGACTACAGTACTGACTCTCTAGTTGGCCCTGATATCGGTGATGAAGGATTCAAACAGACTTGGAACCTCGCAGTGCAAGCCAAGTTCAAAGACGCATACCGTCGCCCACCAAGTCCAGATGAAACAGCACCGGCAAACTTCAGCAATCCAGTCGAAGGTACTCCGCTTGGTGCAGATATCGGAGGCATTGCGATTGATGCCGGAGGTGATCCGCAAAGCATACTTGACACCGAACCACGACTGGTCGTTGACATAGAGACCGAAATCAACACCAGAGCAGCAGTAGGTTTCTTGGGTAGTCTGATGAGGTATGCAGGCAAGAGAAACTCAAACACGTTCCTTGGTGCTAAGCCGGGCCAATTGTTGTATTTAGGTGCAAACAGTCGTTTCCTTGGCAACACCCAAGTGAACTCTCGTTATGCCATTCAGCATGTTATTGCGTACGATTCTTACTTTCACCGCATACAAGTTGCAGACCGTGACACCACACGCCAAGGACAATACGTTGTGCGGCTTGGTTCAGCGTTAGACGGTGATGGAGGAGAGAACTACCCCGGTCGCGCTTTCCGTGTTGGCTGGCGACAACCGTTTCCTGAACTGTTTGACTTTCGCAGTCTAGGTATCCGACTGTGAGCCAGATACCACCGATCACAACAGGTCTTGGCAACTTTACGCCTGAAGTGTGGTCGAGAATGTCAAACTCGATCTACCAGAGCGAACAGTTCTTTGGTGATGTCGGGCCGCAGCGTCAAGTTCCAAACCCAAACCCGATCACCTTCCCAGCGTTGCTAACGGGATACTTCTTGATTCAAGACACCAGCAACCCAAGTCAACAACCCACCAACCCAAGGCGGCTGTTCTACTACACATGGGAAGAAGTCGGCATCAACGCAACGCCAACAGGTTTGACCGCTTCGACATTTAACGGTGCAAGAGAAAGCGGCAACTCGCCATCTGATCCGACGTTCATTCCCGGCATCAATGGGGCTGAGTACGGGCAGCCAACGTCACGCAACAGCGCGCTGCTTGGCATAAACTTAGAACGGTACCCTGAGAACGTCGCTGTTATGCCCTCGATCCATCGCGCAAGTACGGTCAGTTCCGGTCCTGTCGTTGACACCCAACACAATGATGCACGCGGGCCACTGGTCATGCTGACGCTTCTGCGTTGCACGGTTGATACAAATGCCAAGGGCAATCCTGATCCTGACGACCAGTACCGCACGATTGCCATGTTCTACTCTGCGGTCAACGTTGATGGGCCTTGTGACGCATGAACCTCAAGGTTCGTTGTTGCTGTGAGGCTCCAAACGTACAGGTTCAGTTTATCGAAGTTGAGCCAGTTATACCGTTGCCTAATGACGCGCAACTTGTTGGCGACGTGACTTGGTGGCTTGATCTTGGCGAGGTGGTCGAACTCAACCCAAGCACAGAGATATACGAAGGTGGGCAAGCGTCAACCTTTGGCGTGCCGATTGTATACGGCTCAGACTTTGTGTTCGTTCCAAGCAAGGCCGATCCGCAAGTGTGGTGGGACGATGGCGACATCACTGGTCAGACGAACTTNGCACAAATCTTTTCGTTGAGGCATCGAGGATGGAAGAAGAAGGAACCGCCACGGCAAGTATCGTTTGAGCAACTTGCAGACATAGGCGGAACGCGAATCGTATGGCAAAAGCCTGCTGGCGTATCCGATGACCAGATTGACCAACTAGAAGAAGACGGCATCTTCTTTGCTGCTGCACAGTTGTTTGATCAGAATCCAGCCCTTGTGACTTCGAGAACGTCAACTGATTACGGCGGCGACACTATTGGCTACACCGTGGGCTACAACCCAAGAAAAGAATGCGTCAAGCCAGAGCAAGGCCGGTACTACGGCACAGCAAGTCACCCAAAGTTGCTGTTTGACTTTACCGCGCAGTTCCCTGATTCAATAACGCTTCAATTCAAGTTCCCGGCGTTGGATCGATTTGATAACGATGTGACCTTGTCTCGTACGTTCAACAAGTTTGTGCTTGGTGCTGAGACTGTGCCAACCACATCACCGATTGACATTCAACTGCGGCCCGCTCCATTTCCTTCCGTCCCTGTTGACCTTGTTGTTGGCTTTGATGACCAAGATCCTGAGAACGCAAGCAGCATCAAGTTCGGGTATCGCAGCGGTTCAGACAACTACTTGCAGTACGAGTACAGCGCATTGACTGACGCAATCGTACAACTTCCTTCAATCCCGTTCTTCTGGATATCGCACGGCAGTTCGCCCGTGTTTGGCGGTGTCAAAGTTGGTGAAGGATCAGAGAACATGCCAGCCGTTGTTGATGGCTTTGCGAACTTCCAAAAGCCAACTGTTGGCGATGTACTCCAAGACATCACCTACCACCCATTAGGTGTAGAGGAATCAGACTACAGCACAAGACCTATTCCAGCGATTATTCCGAGTCAAGGAACGATTCCGTCTCAACAACCAAAACGCTTGTTTGCCAGCAGTGTTGCGTTCCCATTCGAAAATGTAGGCGGGTTCCCCATTTCCTATACATGCGGTTCATACAAAGGCGCAGTTGCAATCCAAAGCAACTACACAACATGTCTGCAGACTGGCATTCCGAGCGGGCCGTTCTCAACAGAACGCGGACCACTGTTGCCGGAAACACCGTACGAGTTCTTTCTGACCACTCAGTATGCAACCAACAACGATGGCGCAAGAGATCCGGTATCAGTTCCAACAATGTTGCTCCCGGCTTTTGCGTGGGACGAAGAGGTAAACTTACGACTCGAAGAAATGACCAACCCGATACTGGGAGTCAATCACCCTTTGACTGGCCCTGCATATACCGCAATCATCACTCCTTTCTCTGGTGCTTTTCCTCCAGCGCCAACAGGCTCAACCATTTTCAATACACCACAAGTGACTTTGGTATGACCTGCAAGCACCTAATTGAATATCGCGGCCACCGCATGTGCGGACTCAACCGGCACGAGCGACCGACCGAAGAAGATTGTGCAGCCTGCCATAAAGCAGGCCGTGATTCCATTGATGGATTCGGCGACCAAGTTGCCCGATATATCAACAAGACACCGCTGCGGCGATTGAAGCCGAAGGGCTGTGGATGCAAGCGAAGACAAGAACGGCTCAACGAATTGATGCCAGCAAAGGATTCTGACTGATGGCAACTCTGATCTGGACCGGTGGCGAGTCAGCCACAACCAAGACGTTCATGACCGCTGCGAACTGGGGTGGTACTGCACCGACGAATGATGACACCTTGATCATCAATTCGACAAGCGACACCATCGGCGGTGCGGCAACTGGTCTAACCGGCATCACGTTCAGAGTGGGCAGCGGGTTCACCGGGACGATTGGCAGCAGCACGACATACCTTGACCTTGACGGGCCTCTTTGCGAGTTTGCTTCAGGTGGAACGGCGGCATACCTCACCGGCACTTGGACAAACTTCCGCATAACTGGTGGGTCTGCTTCGTCTGTGTTCTTGAACCTCAAAGGCAACGCATCAACCGCGATTACCACTTTGCTCGCCAGCCAACTGAGTGGCACAGTCAGCGTCGGATCTTCTGCCGCAGTCACCACGGTGCAGATGAATGGGTTGAGCGTGGGCAAAATTGATCTTGCCAGCAGCATCACCGGACTCGCAAACCTCACAGTGACCGAAGGCACGGTTGCTTGTGCGTCAACGATCAGCGGTACGGCCTCGGTGATTGGCGGCACGCTGCAAACCTCTGGAACGTCTGCGTACCCGACCATTGAGATTGACACCGATGGATCGTGCGACTACCGCAGCAGCGGCACGATCACCACGCTCAACATCTTTGACGGTGTGTTCTCCAGCCGCGACAACGAGACGGCTGGCTTTACTATCACAACCGCAAACAACTACAGCGGTGGACGGTTGCTGCTTGACTCAGCCTTAAACAACGCCACGGTGACCAACCCGATCAGCATGCTTGGCGGTGACGCCTCGTTCGCCGTTGGCAGCACGATCAGTCTTGGCTGAACAGTTCCAACTGATCACCGGGCTTCTGCCCGACGAAGTGCCAGTGCAACGCCACGAGCAACTCGCCGTGGGCCATCTGCTGCACTGAATGCTCAAGCAGGGCCATTGCCAGCAAGACCACGCCTTCGGGTTCCCGTCCTGACCCGTGGCTGCAAACCTGCCACAGAGCGTCTGACAGGGCTTCTTGCATCCCGGCGACCGCCTGCCCATTATCCTGCTGCTTGGCTCTCAGAACGCACTCAGCGGCGAAGATGCGGGCATCCCGTGTCAGCCGCTCGTATGCCGTCCAAGTCTCAACATTCTCAAATCCCATGAATTTCGCCATACAGGCATCATCGGAAAAAAGTCTGAAAAATGTTGGATAATGTCTGATCACCGGCTTGCATTGTGCCGATGAGAGTGTCACAATCTGTCATCGGGCGATTCTGCCCTGAAAGGAACTGACATGAAACTTTTTTACAAGAGCATCCGAGGTGGTCAAAAGTGGTGGCAAACACCTAACCGCGAAGTGCTGCTGCGTGATGGCAAATATTGGTGGCGAAAGAGCATTGAGACCCGTGGCGTGCGTGTCGCTGATGACGTTTGCCACGGCCCTTTTGACACCGAGCAAGAAGCGGTCAACGACGCACGAGGCGGCACGCCTCAAGAGTTGGCGAACTCATACATGATTGGATAACGCACAGCCCCCGGTCGCTCGCCCTGCGGGGTGGGCATCCGGCGACTCTGCCGAACTGAAAGGAACTGACATGATCACCACACTGATTGCAACCGTAGCCCTGAGCATCGACATGACACCGCTTGAGCGTGCCATTTGGAAGGTCGAAACCAACTGCCGCACTGGCGAAATCTGGGGCGACAACCATACCAGCGCGGGCGGGTTTCAAATTGGAAAGCCGTACTTCACAGATAGCAAAATCAAGGGCAAGTGGCCCGATGCCGTCTTCGATCTGGACACCAGCGTGCTTTGCTTCCGGGCGTACATGGCCCGCTACGCCAAGCCGCACCGCATCTCCGAAGGCATGACCAAAGCCGAAGCGATGGCACGTTTGCACAACGGTGGCCCTGCTGCCCTGCGTGCCACGGGCAAGAAGAAAGAGAACCTTGACCGCTACTGGTCAAAGGTGCAAAAAGCATTGAAGGAGTTGACCCGATGAATGCACCTCACCGTATTGTGATTGAGAAGTCGGCTGACGAATGGATCGTTCGTGACCGGCTCAATGGTGACGACATCCGTATCGGCAGCGCGCCGAACATCCGAACCGCGTCTGATCTGGCGGCAGACTTCGTGACCGCCTACGAAAATCAAGAGAGGAAGCCAGATGAACAATCTACCTCTGACCATCCAGATCAATGACGAGCGAGCCATTCGCATTGTGATTGACGAAGCCGAACGCCGTGGGATCAACTACCGTGGCGGGCGACAGATTGCTGCTGCAATCATCAAAGAGTGGGCCGCACTTCAAGGCGGCTCAAAGTCCGAATTCAACATTGTCACAAAGGAGGCGTAAGCCATGACATCTGAGAGGAAGGCCAACGTGTGGACGGCCCTGAAGACCGCACAACAATCATTGGAAGCCGTGGGCAAAGGCTCGCAGAACCAGTACCACGGCTACAACTACACCAGTGCAGAAGACATGCTGAAGGCTTGCCGCAAGGCGTTGCACGATGCAGGGCTTGTGGCCTACCGCCGGTCGTGGTCAATCGAGCAGACCGACTTAGGTTGCATGGTCAACAATCACTTCTGCGTTGCTTTGGCGACGGATGACCAAGCCGAAGAAGACTGCCTTTGTGCAGAGGTCACATACCCTGCNATNCCCGGCAACGGTCGCCCGCTTGACAAGGCGGTGAGTGCCGCGCTTACCACAGCGTTCTCGTACTGGCTGCGTGACATCTTGATGCTGCCACGGGTTGACGGTCTGGAAGTGGACACCCGCGACGATTCAACGTACAAGCATGATGAGCAGGAAGCCGTTGGCCTTGCGGTTGAGATTGAGGATCGGGCGACCGATGAACAGATGCAGAAGTTGCTTGACGCTTTGCCCAAGTACAAGGCAAGCAAGTTGGAAGAAGTCCCCGTGGTCACACTCAAGGCGTGGCTCAAAAGAGTGAAGGAAACAGCATGAAGCAATACAACAAAGTTGGAAATGGTGCGTTGCACAACAACGGTGAAGTCAAAGGCAATCAGCCGCCGTATGGTGGGCCGATTGAGATTGACGGACGGAAGTTGAGAATGTCAGCATGGGTGAAAGAGAAAGATGGAAAGCGGTACTTCAGCATTGAAGTGACTGAGGTAGTCGAGTTGGACGATGAGCCGAAGGCCGCGTTCGGCAACACTCGCCCAGCGATCAACGATGCTGATATCCCGTTCTAATGAGAACAGCCAGAGGCCACCGCACCGGGCGGTGGTCTTAAACCCAAACGAAACCAGAGAGGAACTGACATGAACTTTTGGACAACAGAAACTTGTGATCCCAAAGACGATCACCACGAAGATGAACAAATCACGCCAGCGGGCGAGGTCGTGCTTCGCCGAAAAGAGTGCTTGCATGACTGGCAAGAGATAAATGACAGCACTTGCTTGTGCCGACTCTGCGGCGAAGCAAAACGGTGGGACAACATGCCCGCCAGCAACGACACTGTGATGATGAAGGCGTATGGCATCACCTTCATGGTGCCAATGGACTGCTTGCCGGAATCATTCCAGAGAACAATTCAAATTCGACGAAACAAAAAGGAAGGGAACTGAACCATGACTACCATTCACATTGAAGCCGTTGACCTGCTGGCGATTGCAGGCAAGTGCAAAGAAATCAAAGAGACTGCCGCAGAACTCAAAGCGACAGGGCATGACCAAGACTTGCTGCAAATCGAGCAGCACCTTGAGGCCATCATTGACACCGTGATTGAAGCAGCCAAGACCGAGTTTGGAAAGGTGGAAGCATGACACCAGCACGCATGGACCATCTGCGAGAAGTCACCAAGCGCATCCTTGTCACAAGCCAATGCCTCAACGAACTGAGCCAGAACCTGATGGCTGAGCATCCGACCGATCAGGAACTGAACACGCTTGACCAGCACATCATTCGTCTGCAAGGTCAGATGATCGAACTGGATGATGCAGCGCAGAGCCTGCAAGGGGATCTGGTATGAACTTCGCATTCGTCAAGTGGTATCCCGGCGCGTTCATGGCTGGTACGGCTCATCTATCCAACGAGGAGGTGGGTGCGTATATCCGCCTTCTCTGTTGGCAGGCACAGTCCGGCGAACTGCCCAACGACTTCGACCGCCTGAGTCGTCTGGCGGACGGGATGAGCGTTGACACATGGAAAGCCATACGCGACAAGTTCCAAGTCGATGAGGAATCTGACGGCCTCTACAACGAGCGGATGCGGGCTGAAATGGACGCCGCAGCCGACCGAGTTGCCAAGGGCCGCAAGGCAGCGCAAACCCGGTGGGGTAAAGGAGATAATGCTAGCGCATATGCGGAAGCATTGCCAACCCATATGCCAAAGAAAGAAAGAGAGAGAGAAAGACAGAAAGAGCCTCAGCAACCACTGACTGAATCTATTACCGATTCAGAGTCAAGGCTGCAGGCTGCTGGCCTCGATCCTGAATCTTCCCCATACAAGGTCGAGGTTGCCCGCTGGGGCGTTGCAAACGGTTTGACACCCACCACGTCCATGATTCTTCCAAGGCTCGTAGAGGGCATTCACGGCCCCGCAAAAGGAAAGGTCTGGTTGCAAGACTTAGACTCACGGATTGCGACAGCCAAGAACCCCAAGGCGTATCTTCGCGGTGCGATCAAGCAGGAGTTTGGCAGACAATGAGCCACTACATCATCGACCACCCAAGCGGGAAAGTGGCCTATGGCTTCTGCTTTGAATTCCAGCAATACTTTCTGGAACTCAAACACGGCACTGACGAGGCCGAGGAGTTCAATAATCGCAGCAAGATCCTTGAACTGATTGACGTACTTGAAATCGAAATACCTGACCAGCATCTGACGAAGTTGGTCTTTGACTTACCGTTCTGATTGGAGGGAACCCATGACCATAGGAAGAGGAAAGGGCAAGCAGCCCAAAGCCAACGACGAGTGCAGCAACGAAGCCTTCGCACTCAAATCAAACACAGTCGCCGCCAAGGTGCTGGCGTACATCACAAAAGCCAGATTGGTCACATGCGACCGGGCGGAACTTGATCTTGAGATGTCGCATCAGTCATGCTCAGCCACGTTCAACTATCTGGTCAAGAAGGGCTTGATCGAGAAGTCAGGCAAAGTCGGTGTCACCCGCTACGGACGCAAGGCCAACTTGTACCGCCCGGTTTACCGAGAAACGTTGTTCGAACTATGAGAAAGCCCAAGTCACCGCTTCGACGCAAGTTGCTTGAGATGGACGCTTTGTACAACCACTACTGCCCACGCAGGCCAATTGAACGCATGCAGGGAATGGCTCTCGTGCCACCATCCCGATTTCATGGCTTCAAGTGGCTCAAGCCTTACAAGTTCTTCGGATCATCCTGCGACTACTTCGGACTGACTCAAACGTGCAAGTATGTGGGCTTTTGTCGTGAAGATGGAGCCTTTGTGTATCGGATGTACAAGAAGCACTTTGGTGTTGACGGTCGCCTAGAACTTTTGCAAATTGCTTGCAACCGGGTTTCAGACTTGTACAATAAGTGACCACCCTCCTGCCGTCGTTGATCTGGCGACCAGCGGCGGCTTTCCTTTCTGTAGCGGCGTGTGGATGGACTACTCGCCAGCCTCATTCGTTCGCAAGTGCGGGTGAGGTTCTAGCCTTCGGGCGACATATGCCTTGGCAGAATCGGGCAACCGATACCCTCCAAATACACCCCATGACAGGCGAGGATGCTGTCAAGGCTTTTGCCTCAAATAAGGCCCGCAACTTTGCGGTGAGGCGACAATTCAGTTCCCTTGCTCCTTGCCTCCCGATCAAGTGAGCCAGCAAGCCCGTAGTTGTCTCTTCTGCGGGTTTGTCTGTTTATTGGTTCGGACAGTTTGCCCGCGCGCGCGTGCGCGTATAACAGAACGAGAGTGGGACTGCCGATATACAAATGTGGACACGGCACGCATCGCAGCCATCTCATGCAGCCACTCGCCCTTCACGAGTCCTGTGGCTCACGCAAGGCTGATGGAGTTGCTTGATGACGTCGGCCCAAGCCTCACGCACTTTGTCCATTGCGGCGACCTGCTCGAAGCAGCAGCAGCCAGCGTCCANGCAGNCGAGCATGACCACACGCTTGCTGANGAGTTCGAGCATGCNAGCAACTTCCTGCGGTCGATCCGCGAAGCCTTGCCGAAGGGCTGCCGCCTGATCTGGATGAACGGCAACCACGATGACAACATCTTCAAGCGTGACCCGCGCCGGATCCCCAAGGCTCTGCGGGACATGATCGAAATAGGCCGCGACTCTCGGTGGCCTGAGTTCTCAAAGTGGGCGCAATATCCGTATGCAAAGAACCAGCGTGGGCAGGTACAGATTGGGCAAGTGGTGTTCTTTCATGGCTTCGATGCCGGGCAGACTTCGGATGAGTTGGAAGCCCTTCAGTTCAACAACATCACTGGCGGCCATTCTCATCGCCTCTTCGTGCGTGGTCATACCCACCGACCCGTACCGCCCACACAGTGCTACCGAACCCGCAAAGTACCTTTGCCATACTGGTATGCGAACGTGGGTACTCTCGGTCCGCTCACGCCGGAATGGGCCAGCCGTTTGGATACCTCTGCTTGGGGTGCTGCGTGCCTCATCGCGGAAACGAAGACGGATCGACCGAACCGGCTCTGTGCAAAGAATTGGAACGCGGAACTTGTCCGCCTTCAGGAGATATAAACCGTGGCTACCGATCCGAGCGTCAAGTTGCAGATGACCATTCTGAAGTGCTGCCGATACATGGGTGTCGAGTGGGACATGTCACTGCACGAAGTTCTCGGTGCGGTTGAGCAAGCCAAACTGACTTTGTGGAATGACTGGGATAACCTGAACCCACCAGACCTTGATTCGCTGATCGAGTTCGATGCAGACGAGGATGATGAAGATGATGATTGAAAGCCTACTTGCGTTGCTTGTAGCCCAAAGCGGGCCGCCTGCTGATCCGAATGCAGTCGCCATGTGGATTGATGACCTTGGACGATTGACGCCCTTTGGTCGTACGTTCGACGTCTACATTCAGACCGGCTTTGATCCTGAGTTCTCGTACCCCAACGGCGATCCACGCCGCCCGTACATGATCGGCAGCACCCGTGGCAATGAGTCACCATCGCGGTCGTTTGGGTGGGCTATTGAAGGTCAGATATTCAAGAACCACAACGATGCAACGTACCCGTGGTTGGACAATTGCCAAGATTGCATTGAGTATTACGAGAACTACACCACGTTCGACGATTGGGTGCTTCCCGATGGAACGGTGATTCCTTGCAGCGAACCCGGCACATATTGGGACTGCATCCAAGCCAACCCATACCAACGCACGCGATACCTTGGTGCAAAGTTCACGCCAGTCAATTGGCAATTTGAGCCCGGCGGCACTTCTGGCTGCTGCCCAAGACAAGTTGATTTGGTTGGGCTTGAATATGCATGGTGCGATTCGTGGATTCTGCACGGGCCGCTAGGCAAGAAGTACGGCAAAAGCAATCCGCAATACAAGTACCCACTTGTACAGCAGCAACACAAGGATTTGATGGACACGCCGGTGCTGAAGTATTGGTTGCCTCAGCCAGTCGGATATAAGCCCGCCCAAAGATGCTGTGGCAACCCATCACAGATTGACTTCGGCGACCTGATCCGGTGGAACGCTGATGTAGATTGGGAAAGTGACAAGTGGCCCGGCTCGTTTCATATCGCGCGGTTCACTGGTCCCGACTACTTCTCGTCTGGTGGCGTTGTTCGCTTTGCTTGCGGCAACGGTCATCCTTGCGAACCGTCGCCGTATTCGGTGAACTACTACCCCGACAACTCTTGCCCATCCGACCTGAACGAAGATGGCACGGTTGGATTCCAAGACTTGCTGCAGGTGCTTGGTGACGTTGCCGCGTTCAAGTACCACCCGCAAACCAACAACGGCTTCAACGCTATCATCAAGGTGCTGTCAGAATGGGGAGCATGTCCATGAGTCGAGTGAGCCGCATATGCCTTGGCTGCCGCAAGCACCTACCGCTTGCCGCCTTCCTTCGAGAACGCAACGCCAAAGACGGGTGCGGCCCGTTCTGCCTTGGGTGCATCCGCAAGAGCGACAACAACTGGCAGCCCAAGCCAGATCCGGTGGCGATGAGCAAAAAGCATTGGACTGAGATACAACGCACGCCATGACCAACTCAAGACAAAAGGGCAAGCGTGG
>FUFK010069744.1_pt1 | contig 20582 bp, 20 predicted proteins | sample 1021851 | NCBI WGS metagenome assembly FUFK01 (sample SAMEA51879418, study PRJEB19060) | metagenome
ACAACAGCATTATTCGTTGCGTCTATTGTAAATGAATTATTTATTGTGTTTTCTACTTGGCGAATAACTGGCTCATAGCTAGTGCCATCCGCTTGTTTTCCTATGCTATACTCTGACATTATGTAATCTCCATTATCGACATGGTGACCGATACTTTGTCTGCGACACTACAATCTATCTGAATTTTATCGCCTTGTTCCAAAACGTGTTTGCCACCAACCAAGCATTGTTTGCTTTCACCTACAGCAATCGGTATATCTTTTTGCAGAAAGGTTGTTGTGTTTGTAGCTGATCGACCGCCTCCTGATGTCGTTGAAACGTGTTTTACACTGAATGTCACTTGTGCGGTATGCACATTTGCAACCATCAATCCAATCACCACAGTTGTGGTGGCCGGGGAAGTGGGGCAAGTATATAAGTCTTCTGGCGAACCAGCACTTGCTGGCATGACATCATGACTTACAACCTTGAATGTATTTGCCATATCTTTTCTCCTTTATCCTAACGCTATAGCAAGAGCTGTTGCCTCGTCTGTCGTTGTTGCACCAATATCACTGGCTAACTCTGATGCACTCCGACCCTCAATAGATGTACCACTTACTCTTAAAAAATCATCATCAGCCACACCAGATGTAAAAGTAGCCACATTACCACTAGCTATACCGGAGCTTGGTACAGTTGGAATTTGTGATGTCAAGGCTATTGTTCCGGTAGTTGCCGGCATCGTAAGAGTTATGTTTCCACTAAACGCTGAGTGAGCTGGTGCTTGAAGTTGTGCATAGTGAGCATTTGAGCTTTCACAGTAGAACCGAATGTAAGACTGTGTGCCACTATTCTTCAGATCAATAGCCCCGGTAGATATATCGACATTACCGTCAAGCCTAACAACACCTGATCCATTCGGTGTCAGGGAAATATTTCTATTGCTTGAAGAGACAATACTATGCGTCAAAACATCTAAGTCACCTCCAAGCTCAGGAGTACCGTCTGCCGATAAGTTACCAAATGCACTGGCTACCTCCCAGCCTCCGGACTTATATACTTTCAACTGCGTTTGCAGTAGTATCAAATAGTAAGTCACCAACGTCAAGAGATGAGCTAGGCTCTGAGGATGCAACTCTATAGCGTTCAGCAAAGCTGTTTACACCAGAGACATTTGACGCAACGGTGTTTACGTTGGCTATGGCACTAGCAACAGTTCCAATATTAGAGTTGGCACTGGCAACCGTTGATATGTTTGAGTTCGCACTAGCCACTGTGTTTATGTTTGTCAAAGCACCAGCAACCGTATTTACGTTTGTTATAGCAGAGCTTACGGCATTGATACTTGATGCGTTAGAGTTGACTGTGCCTATAGCACTAGATAACCCTGCTACGGTTGTGACATTTGATGATATCCCAGCTACCGTTGTGACGTTTGCTTGTATCCCGGCTACGGTTTGTATGGCATTCGTAGCGTCTGTACCATCCTCTATATCAGCGAGTGTTGCTATATCACCAGAGATCCCGGCAAGAGTGTTGCCGTCTGCAACTGTAAAGCTTGCCTCTGGGTTTCCGGTAGATGAGTTGAACCCAAGTAGTTTACCAAGTCGGGAGCTTTTGGCTGGCAGTGTAAAGTCAGCCCCCGAAATGGTATCATGCTCAGGCACTAATAAAGCTCTATCCAGTCTCTGATCGTGTTGCTGGTGGTGCATGAACTGATTATTAAACTCTGTCTCCAGAGCATCGGCAGTCAAAGTTCCCCCGGTAGTAAACTGTGATGTTCGTGAAATGGCAATGTTAGACATGATCGTTATAGTCTGACTGCTTGTAGGATGATTGCCGGTTGTAAAACTTATTGACCCTGACCCATCAGAACTTAATGAGACAGTGTAATGTGTAGTTATTGTTTTGACGGTTGTGTCTACATAAACTTTTATCTCTGAGGTTGCATTGACTTGAAAAGAAAAACTGAACGGCCCGGCAGTTCCGTTACCGGTATATTGTATCCTTCTGTCTTGTGCGTTGATGTTTACCATGCTTAGCCCCTTCCCGGTTTTATATCACTATTCAAGCTCTATGTCCATGTCCATAAGCTCAATCAGCCTGTTCTCATTGTTTAGTGTCCACTTCTTTGCAAGAGCTTGATACTCAGACAAATGCGTCTTGAGAAGTTTCAGTCTTTCCTGATCATCAGCCTCTGCGTAAATGTCACTTTCAAAGACAAGATCCTCCATTACACTTAGCATTGATAAGTCAGGGTTGTAGTCATCATCGCCATCAATGCCTAAAGTAGGGTTTGGTTTTACCTTGCCATATATATCGATGTTGTTTGCAACGTATACGTTTCTATTAAATTCTTCGGCAGTCAGTTCATACGTTACCATGTTATCTTTTGCTTTTGGGTACAGCTTTAAATTTTTCTGTAACCTTTTTCTGTGGTATCTTCCGGGGAATGGCTCTTCATTGACCTCTGATATCCTGATAAACTCCTGTTCCAGCCTTGAATACGCACCATTCTGCACTTGAAAAGGGTTGTACATAAATCGCCATTTCCCATATTTTTCAATCATTTCCGGCTGTATCTGAAAAGCTGGCTCACCCCAGAAGTTAAGCTGTTGAACAACTTCATCTGAGTAAAGAAAATGTCCTCCCTTAGCCCTATTCATCTCCACATAAAAACCTTTTGCAAAAGATGGGATATCCTCTATCCGCATCAATTCTGCATCATCAAGCTGACCCTGATTTAGCATTGAACTGGTAGCCTCTGGACTTACTACTCTCTCAATATTTCTTAGTAGTGAGTTAGTTGGATAGATAGGATATGCGTCTGCGTACTCAGGATAGTTTTTTTCTAGCCATGATCTACCTATTGTTCCAAGGCTACCGGTCGAAAATGTCTCCAACTGGCCTTGAACATTAGAGGCTATCCCACCAACCTTCTTTCCAAAAAATTTAAATATCTTATCGCTGTATTCTTCCCCAGTCTCTCTATCACCTCTTATCATAATATTGTTGAGTTCAGATATACCTTGGAGAAAGGGTAGGTCTGTTGAGTGTTGAGAGATAGCCAACCACATTGCATGAACTAGCTCTTCTTTTTTTCTATCTAAAGACCCAAGTATATAAGGTATAAAACCTTGGTCTACACCCAAGCTGGCAGGATCCTCAAACTGTTGGTAGTTGTGCATATCGGCTGACATCATCAATAACATCGATACAGGATCCATCCTAGTGAATGTCTGAAACTCATACTCACCGGTTTTCTTATTAAGAACACCAATCGCACCTTTTGGAACTTCCGCACCTCTGCCAACAATGTTCTGTACTCTTTGACTTGTGGGGCCAGCACCAGTAATTATTACATCGTCACCGTAGTTTCCTGCAACCATATTTGCACCAAACAAAATCAATCCCCACCCAGTAACAAGTTTTGCCATTGCCTCATCAAACTCTCTACCCTGTCCTTTTTTGATTGCTTTTACTAAGTCACTGCCGGGGCCAAAATAAAATCTATCTCCGATTTCTGAAAAGACATTTGACGGTGTTTTGTAGAAAGGATTGAGAACCATACGACCAAAGAAGTTATTGAACATACCTGACGCATAATTGAAAGGAGGTCGCACTGGGCCTTGGAATGTCTCTTTTTGTGCCATGTTTGTTGCAAGTTTTTTTACCTCATCTGGTGGGTTCTGTATAAACTTAACAAAATGTTCTTGCACCAACTCAGCCTTTTCGCCTCGTGTAAACTTTGCTTTGCCGGCTGTGTTCTTTGTTGCTGTAAGAGTTTTATAGAGAGCCATAGACGATCTGTATGCCTCTTGGTAGATAGTCTTGTTTCTAATTACACCCTTAAAAAACTCGTCCTCAACAAGCAAAGCACGACCGGGCAGTCTTCCCAAGATACCCATGATATTTATAAATGAGTTGTAAAAATCACCCCCACTTCTCGCCTTACTCATTGTTTGTAAAAGTTCTGCTACATTGTCTGTGTTACCTATTGCCGGCCCTCGTAGATCAAGTTTACTTGCTAAGTCACTAGCCTCACCTCTAAGCCCTGCTCTGATTGCAAGTGTGAAGGCATCTTTTAATCCCATGAGATCACCAAAAGCCCCGATAGCCATTTCTCCCATGTAAGCCCTGTCCATATAATCTTTGGCTCTTGCTTTCTCTGATCCAACAAGTTTAGCGACTTGTGTCCTAGCCTCGCCAATACCACCAGCAATGCCTCGCTCTGCAAGCCTCATGATTTGAAATACAGCGTTACCAGCAATGTTTACAGCGTGTGTTACACCGGATGTGAGGAGTGCATTGATGTAAAGCTCTGATATTACTCTACCGGAAACAGTTCCTACTTTTTCCGCCATATTGAAAAGATAATTACCCTTTTGATCTATCGTCATATTGTTGAGGGCAACCACATGAACATCAATTAATCTTGGGTCAGCCTCACGAAAAAGAAGGTCTGCTTGTTGTGTAATTTTATCTAAATTCTCTTCAAATATTTTGTTTGCGTTAGCTAATACTGACAAAGACCTTGCACTTTCTGTAACAGACGCAGATAACCTTGCAGAGAAGTGTTTGAGTTGACCAGCAAGAACTTGCACTTTCATAGCCTGTTGCCGTCTTTGTTCTGCTAGTGCTGGCATTGTAGCCTTTATTTCTGGTGTATCTGGTATCTTTGCCATTTGCTCGGAACCATACTTAATCTCTTGCATTAGACGTTTCATAACTATTATGCCACCGACTATGTCCTCGGCTGGTAGTTGATCTCCCGGCAACAGCGTCAACACTTTCTTCATAAGTGTGCCAATATCTTTTTTCTCAGTGAGCTTGACCATGTCTGAGATAGACATAGTTTTTCTTCTGCGTAGATGTTCAAACAACTCATCATTCTGCGTTCTGATATTTGTAAGCATACGCTCATAACTTTTAGGATCACTGACGTTTAGGCCATCTTGCTCATCAAAAAGACTACCTATCCGACCGTAGTTTATACCTTTGATTTTTTCCTGACTAAAGCCTTGAAAGTCTTTGAGTATGTTGTAGAGGCTATCAACTTCGTTTTGTTCCATAGAGGGTGTCTGTACTTGACCGCCAACTACTTGGACATCCTTTCTTGGAATGTCTAAACTTTTCTTTTCAGTGAAACGACCGAATGCATCCAGCTTTATTCCAAAGTCATTGATGAGGGTTCTGATAGGGTTTACCATTACTTACCTCCCATATCTGCTAGGGCTTTGTCTTGTATGGCAACAGCCTCTTCATAATTTTCGGAAGTGGGTAATGCCTTTATGTCTACACCACCAAAGTAATCTTTATCGTAAACAAAAAATACTATCTCTGGTTCACCGTTGTTGTACTTTTTAAATGTTTCTTTGCTCCAACCTTCCGGGGCAAACTTTTCATTCCAAGCAATCTTAGCAACTGGCTTAAATCCTATTGTGCCATATACCTTTGGTAGGTAGGTGTTATATGCGTCAAGTTTCTTACCGCCTTGGCTGACAGCTAGCTGTAACATAGCGTAAGACCCACCGTTTGGCTTTGGCTCAAATACACCAACAATGTCACCATCTGGCTTTATAGCAAAGCCACCGCCAGTGGATGTACGATATATCTTGGAACCCTTGAGACCTTCTTTTGTTTGTTGAGCAATCTGCTTACCCATATTGTGGGTATCAAATGTTTCTTTTACACCAGCTATGTAGTCATCGACACCTTGCTCAAAATTAACAAGGGTGACTTCTGGTATTGTAAGTTCAGCAGATTGGTATCGTTTTAGTACCTCCTCGTCAGGAGAAAATACTAGAACCCCCCCTCCTTCAGATGTTGTTCGCACTCCTCCGGTGTAAGGGCCGGATGATCCTCCAGCACCTCCTGTATTATTGAGTTCCGAAATCCGTCTATTGAACCGGACTGCTCTTGATTTGCCTGAGTACTTTCTAAAGTCTGTGAGGCCCTCTGCTCCCTGTTCAGTCGCAGTTTCAGCAACATCGCCTGTGAGAACTCCTGTGTCTTTTGATCCAATGCCATCTAATGCCTCCGCTCCTTCGCTAAATTTCTTGGGGATAGACGATACTCCCAAGTCTGTATATAGGTTCTGTTCACGATACCACAAGATAGCTTGTATATCTTGTTTTGACAAGTCAATTCCTTCTTTCTTTAAAACACCCTGTATATCAACGACAAAAGCCTCCATTGCCTCTCTGTCAGCTAGGTTCTTTGGTTGCCCCATTTCCGAGCCATCTGTAAGTTTACCTTTTGTTTTGAAGGTACCCTCAAGCCTCCTTACCATTCTTGTAAACCATATATCTTTTGTGGGTGCCTCAAAGCCATTTATGTTCATTGAGAACTTGCCGGTTTTGTCACCGATAATCATAGAGCCTAGGAACATATCATCTAAGGATCCACCAATGCCACCGGGCTTACTACCACCAAGTCCAGCCTCTTTCCTAAGAGCAATCAGTTCTCGCATGGAGTGTGGTGATAGCCACCAGTCAGCAAACTTCTCTTCACCAAACTTATCAAGAAGGTGTTGTATGATGGTAAGGCTTTTGGCAACATTTGGGCCTCTGCGTCCAAAACCAGCGTTTGGAATATCCTCAATAGTTGATCCGGGTGCTGGAGCCTTGAGATCCATTTTTCCTGTTCTCATCAGTCTTAGAAACTGTGCGGTTGCAATCTTTGTATTGAAGGGAACGTCATTGCCGTTAGACATAGCCCCAGAGATGGCAGACCAGATTACCCGGTGTGTCTCATTCGTAGCGAGGGTCTGTGCATCAGGGATCTTACTCAGCAAAGTAAATGTCTTTTGAATATCCTCGTCATACCAGCCTTTACCCGAAACATTCTTTTTCAGCATTCGTACAACTTCAAGACCAGCATTCTTAGCCATGATTGTGCGATCTTCTGGGTTTGTTATGTCAAGAACTCTGCCGTGCCTTTCCATATGGTCTTGGTCTAGATGGTCTTGGATATCTTTGATAACAACCTTACCGTTTTTGCCTGTACCTTTTTTCGCTATCAAGTCTTTTGCTTTTGTTACATCTAGTTCTTTTGCCTGTTTGTTTACAAGCTCGTTAAGAGTTATGATAGCTTTAGCTACAGGGTCTGTTGGATCTGTTGAGAGTAGCTTTGTACCTTCTCCTTCTTTTGCTAGATACATTTTTGCTTTATCGGACATACTTTGCAAAGTGTTCAATATTTTCGGTTGCAGTGATGTAGCACCTTCAGCTATTGCTTTTGCAAACGGTGCGAGGCCAACAGCTCCTAGAGTTGTTCGTGCTAATCCTTCAGCTACCTGACCCGGACTGTCTTGACCAAGACCCATTTGAAATTGTGAAAAACCCTCTGCAACTTCAGCAAGTTCTCCTATCCCGGTAAAATCAACAATACCCATTCCACTGTCATTGACGTTTGTAAGTAGTTCGCTGACGAACAGTGAGTTCTCCATAGGCACACCAAGTGTGTTGAGGAAAGACGTTACGTCACTTGCTATTTTTTCTTTTGATGGAAACTTAAGGCCAGTGATGTCTGTTATTATAGGTATGTCTCTTCTTGGTGGTAAGCTGATCCCGGTAGCACCGCCCATCAGTCCTTTGAGTTCTTCTGTAGTTTCTTCGCCTTCCTCTTTGATCTCTTTATTGAGATTTAAGTACATATTTGTACTCATCTCACTTTGATCACCAATGACTGTCTCTCCGTTAGCGTTGACATAGTATCCGTAGTCTTCACCGGACGTTCTGAGCTGGTCGCTCTTAATAATCTCATCTACTAAACTCAGTGAGATCGTTCCTTTATCTGTTATAATTTTATCAGCCACTTGGTAAAGCCCTCTGCATTTTTCTTATTTGTTTTTCGATATTCTCTTGCCACTTCCCGTCTTGAAACCATTCTTTGATGAGGGGAGTTCTGTACTGGGCTGGAACCTGATCGATGTTTTGATAGTTTGTCCAGTTTCTAATTATAGCTAGCCAGTTTGATACCGTCTGTTCATCTGTCTGGCCTCTGAACGCACTTTCATCAAAGCCTGTTTCTTCTGCTAAAGCATTAAATTGTAATATGAGACCATTGACACTTCTCATCGCTTTCTTAAGGTTGTCTTTCCTTATTTCTTCATTGGTAGCAAAGTTTGCCTCTTCAATAATACTTTTAACAATTTCAAGCGGATTGACTTCTGTTCCCTCTAGCCTTGACTGAGACATCGCATCTAGCAACTTACCTTCTGCAATTTGAGCCTTTCTGTATTCATACTTTGCGTCTTGTTTTAAATCACCATACTGCATTGTCTTATAATCCATACCTACAGCAACTTTTATTTTGTCTATTGCTCTTGCGGTTCTTTCATCCAAACTAGAGACAACCTTCTCAAAGTAGTCGTTGTATTCTGCCCGGCTTAGAGACTTCCTGTATCTGTTTAACAAGCCATAATTTATGCGACCACCCCGGAGAAGAGCCTCTACCTCTAGAATAGCATCTCCAGAAGATGAGGGAGGAAAAGAGTTGTCCACTGAGAGAGTTTCTAATTGTTCGGTGTATTGATCGACCAAAGAACTAAACTGCATTTCCTCAAGCTTGGTAATGGCGGTTCGTGCGTTAGCAACGTCTGTATCTGTTAGAGGAGAAGTCTTGTTGAATATGTTGTCCAGAATAAGTACTTGCTCTTTTTTATTTTCATCCATGCGTTTATTGGCAATGTTTATCTCATTGTTTTCTAGAGCTATCATACTGTTATAATTGTCTGTGACCGACTTCATAAGTTCTTTGAGAGTTGGAACCCGGACACCGCCTTTGTTCTTAAGATTGAGATAGTCAACAATGACTTTCGCCTGTGGATCATTCCCCACATAGTTACCCTTCTCAATCTGCCTCAGTAGCAACATCGGTGTATATGCTGGGTTTGGTTCGGTTATGTCTCTCTCAAAAACTTCTTGTGTAAACTGGCTCAAGATCCAATTTTTTATAATCTCGTCCTGCTCGTTAATTTTTGACTCAAGCTGTGTTTTTGCGTAGCCGTTGGTCGCAAACTCTACTATGCCACTTTTTACTGCATCTTGGAGTTTCTGGCTAAAAACTTCCGGGGTCATGTCTGGCTTGTTGAGTATAGCTGTCAGGGTGGACGGTAGATTATTTAGATAGGCATTTACATTTGCTCTGCCTACTGCACCGGCTTGACCTACTGATCCTTTTGCGAATGCAGTACGGTATCTATCAAACTCGCCTATGCCCTGCATCAAAAGTTTTGATTTTATTATTTCGCCAAGTTCTGGAGAGCTGGCCGTAATAGCATCCGACAACCCAAGTATTGATGCGTTGATTTGGTTTTGCAGTGTTGGAGGCGGTGTGTTGTTAGATGATGCCGTAAAAACTAGATCGTTAATTATCTTTGTACCTTCGACCATTGCCTCATTTTGTAGAACTCTCAAGGCACTCTCTCTAGCGGATCGACCAAATACTGTGTTTCCAAAATCTAGCAAGTCAGATGTATCTCTACCATCTTTGAAGGCTTTTTTAAGTGTGTCTACGCTTGGAGCATTCTCCACACCAAATCTAGCTCCCTCTTCTTGTGCTTGCACTTCAAGATTTTTAAAAGCAAACTGGGCCATTTGATCAAGTGATCTACCTAAAACAGTCATTGTCCTAGATGCCTCTTGAGCCTCCGCCCCCTGTGGGAGGTTAAGTTGGTTCAGCCCTTGGCCTACTGATTGATATGGTCGAAAGGTTGGTGCCATTATGCTCGTGCTGTATTTCCTGTTTGTGAAAGTCCACCGCTACCACTTGGATTTATTTGCTGGTATGAAAACCCTGCCTGAGCAAGGGTACTAAACGCTCCTATTTGACCTTGAAGTCGTGCTTGATCTCCAGCTCTTCTTAAATCACCGGCTCTCATACTTGCTGTTGCTAAAGCCATAGACGCATTAAAAGCAGTATCACTAAAATCTTCAGATGCTGGACGGCCTACTAAGAAAACTCCTCTGTCAATTACAGTTCCAGTTTGCCTTAATCCTTGTCTTGGAGATCCAGCTATGATGGAGGCCAAACTTGCATTCGTTCTTTTGAGAGCCTCGACACCTTTCTTTTTTGCGTTGACCGCCTCAATCCTTCCCCTGAGTTCCTCGTTTCTTGCTCTGATATCATAAGCCTCTTTTGCTTTTTCTCCGGCTGTAAGCTGTGCCATTGCACTCAGTGCCGTTGATGCGATTGCTACTACTTCCATATTTATGCTCCTGTCGAAAGTTTGTACTCTACTGCCAATACTGTAGCAAATAGAGGTTTGGTCATGGTAAAAGTAATCTGGGCCTCACTAGTGTAACCAAGTAAAGGAGACATTCGTTTTCTCCCGGTAAAGGTTGCGATTGCTGTATCTAGTGTGTGTGGAAATTCTCTGAACGGTATCTCATTCCCATTGATGGCGAGGTTCTGTGTCCTGTCTAATATTGGCGATACCTCTAGTATTCTTTTTTTTCGGCTGGTAACAACTCCGCTGGCTAGTCTTGGTTCTACCGGCATAGTCTTGACTTCAACATCGTAAGGTAGACCTACCTCAACATATGTCGTTGGAACAGCATCCAATGTTATTTGACCAGAGGAGACAGTCTTATTTGTAAGAACAAAGTCATCACGAATGACGTTGACTTCCTTAGCCTCTAGATGGGAAAGGCTCCCGGCAGTGGTGTTGGTTGGCTTTGCTTGATCCGGGGCGGTTGCTCCAGAAAAATACTGAATGTTTGCATCAGTTGTACGGTCATCATCGAAACACTCTAGATAATGCTTGGTGGCTGAGTTGACTGTCCGTTTGACTATGACGTATATATCTTCGATATCAACAGCAACATCCTCAAATGTTCCGTCTGTAATAAACTCTGATGGGGCTATCACATTTTGTGGTTTGAGTATTGAGTAGACACACATAGAGCCATCAGTACCGTTTGTAATCATCAAAAGATCACCGTCATCAGTAGACGTTGCCACCCGGAGAGCCATCTTCTGTGGGTTCTTCAACAAATGGGAGGAAAGAAGAGATACATTGTCTGAATTATAATTTAGGTCTGTATCGCTAAATATAAGCTCTCTGAGGGCTTTACCGGACTTTTGAATGTAAAGGGTGCCGGTTTCCGCTGACACAGGCTTGATGCCCTCTTTTGAGCCTCTCCGGGTAGCAATCTTAATTACGATGTTAGATGGTGTGATTGGATCGAGTGTTGACTGTGGTATAAAGAACTCAGCCGATGACGTAAAGATTTGTAAGTCTCGGCCAGAGCGGATAGCATTGATAGCATTCAGACTATCGCTGGATATCGTTACAAACAACGCATCATCATCCAAAGCCTCGTCTGTTTTAAAATTAAAGAAGTCAGCCACCTTTGATCCAAATAGTGTGTTAGGCATGGACTTTGACCCACCAAAGAACAATCGTCCTTCGTGAAAGGTACAAGTCCTAGGAAAGCCTCTTGTGCTGGAGAAGACAGCCTCGTACCCTGTCTCAAGTTCCCATGATCCAGATGCTATTGCAACCGATGCCTCAAAGAAGGGTATCTCTACAACTGTCTTAACAACGGTCGAACTTTCAAACTCTATAATCCTTGCACGGCCAAAACCATTGAGGACATTGATATATTGATTTACATTGCCAGAGGAGAATATCCCGGAAGAGGCAGTTATCTTTACCGTACCATCAACAGCATCCGGTGTAATGGTTGCACTTGGGTTGGAGGTTGCAAGAGTAAACGCATGGAAGGGAGAGGTCAGAGATATTGTACTCTCTGTCCAAGTTGAATTAGTGCCACCTCTTACAATCTTTCTTGGAGCTAGGTCTTCTTGTACAAGTATCAATGTATCAGCCGATTGTGTAAATGATAGCTTAGAGAGGTCTATATCGCCAAGGTTGATGGCAAGATAGTCATTGCCTGAGCTATTGATATTTGAGATCAAGACCTTGTTTGCATAGACAAACATTCTTGTCTCTGACGCTGACTGCTTGACAAAAACCAACATGAAACTCTGATCATTACTAAATTCAAACGGTATTAGCCTCATGCCATTCTGAGCATTGAATGAACCACCAAGGTGACTACTGAGGTCTTGTAGAAAGGCTAGACCCGGTCTTCTCTCAAAGCCACCCTGTGGCATGACCGTTACATTCTTGGCTCTATCTAGAGCGGAAGGATACTGGTTGAGGTCTACCCGGCCTTTGACTAACGGATCAAGCTCACCAACTGTGAAGTTTGATTGATAGACTGTTACCCGGCTCATCTGACATCTACCAGCACATAATCAGCAAGAACTTGAGAAGACTGACCAGAACCATCAATGACGGTTGCCTGTCGAAAGTAACCACCCCTTAAACTTTCAAGGGGAGTTCCAAGGGCCACACTTTTCCAATATTCTGACTTTGTTGTTTGATCGGTAACCGGCTCGGCTAGATGCCATGCCATTTGATAGATGAGCAACTGCACAAAGTATGCCGGCATTGCTGGTTCATCAACATCTCTTTGATAGTCTATATAGATAGTTTGCTCTTGAGAGAGTAGTTCAGCACCTTGGATCTCATAGTCTGTGAGGTTTGGTGCATTCGTATTGTTTGATGTAAATACTTTTCTAGGAACACCATTGACCATGTCAGACGGAAGAGCATACGCATATTTCCAAAAAGACAAAGGAGTGGACGCTGACTGAGCTAACTGTGTTTTAGTAAGAGAGAAACTCCAAGGATACATCCCAAGAGTTTGAGCTTTGACCTTTGGATAAAGAACCCCGGCTATCGATGCCGGGGCAGTTCCATCGGAAAAGGAGGAGATACTCGTTGATCCGAGCAGTAATAGGGCTTGAGAACAAATAGATACGTCTGTGTCTGTGCTTGCCATTCAAACCCCTTTTGGTTTGGGAGGCAGTCGGAACTACCCCCCAAGAATATTAGTCACTGTCTGATACAGCTCCGATTGTTGTTCCATCGGATACGTCTACAACACCACTGGCATTGCTAACGACTATATGCATTGTGACTGTTCGTGTGCCACCGGTTGAACCGTGAACGATGATCATGTCACCTACGTTGAGAATGTCGGATAGATCGTTGAAGTATCCTGACGCATCAACTGCGGTGTGAGCCTCGGTTGTGGTATAGACATACATTGCTGGAGTAACTCCGGCTCTGGCCTGTCCACCGATGGTATTGAAATCATTTCTTACAAATGCCATCTTAGCTCTCCCTACAAGTTACATCACATATACCGTTGACATCGACCGCTATGGCTCCTGCCGAATACATGGCAGTCACAAGAAACGATGTTCTCTCTGGTATATAGTTGATTTCTGTTTTAGCTGGCATACCGATACCAAGACCTATCGCAGATTTGTGAAACGCTACACACGTTCTGTCATTTGATCCATCGATTGGAATACCGCCCTCATCTCTGTCACCAAACATAATTATATTAAATCCAGCGAATTGAGATAGCTCACCTCTAGCCAGAGCTTGAAGTTGTATGAAATCTGAGCTAACGGCTCTTTCATCTCCAAGCAAGGAGGCCATTGAGTTGGCATGGACTAAGAGGTATCTCTCGGTTGAGGGTACGTTCTTAGCGTTAAGTTTCTTACCAGCCTCAATAATCTTTCCGACATTAAGGTCAGAGGCAGTCGCTGAACCAGAAGTAACCACAGTATTAGCAACGGTTGACCCGGCTGATGCGTTGATCAAGGCATCAATAACGACTTGGTCTTCTCGTCTGGCTATGGCTTTTCCTAGCATCTCAGCAAGCTCTGCTCTTTCGTCAAAGTTTACTTTCGCTTGGTTAAAAATGTCACTGTACTCTGATGCAGAATAGTCCACCATTGTTGCGGAAACCGAGCTGAAATCAGCCCCAACTGGGGTTACCTGAGTTCCGGGTGACCGAACAGAGGCTGTGCCTTTGGCTAAGATTGGGAACTTTACGGTTGAACCTTCTACGTTTGCTCTAGTTCTCACGGTTCCAGCAAGTTTAGCCTCAGACTGATAAGCCTGATGAACTTCGCTTTCAAAGATAGTGACGAATGCTGTACTGATATTGTTGTTCGACATCTATCGCTCCATAAAAAAATTAACATTAGTGTTTTCTTGGTTATGGAATAAATCCGCCAATCAAAGTGATTGAACGGCTACAGATGTAGTTATCGCTCAAACCACCGATACCATATCTTGAAAATTGAGTAAAGATAAAATTATGCGATGTTGTCGTAGAACTCTTTCTCTTTTTGCTTTCGCCATACCGGATCGCTCTTCCAACGAGGATCAGCTACATACTGAGCCAACTCTTCTTTGGTCTTTCTTTCCCCGGTAAAAGAAGGAATGGGTAGCTCTTTGGGGCTGGATATGTTGCGTATCTTTCTGAGTAGCCGGGTACCGTCTGCCGTTCCACCCATTTGATCCAGCACATCAAACTCTCCTTGTGTTATAACACCCTTGCTGAGTAGACCATTAGCCCAGTCGTAGTTTGACCGGACAAGCTCGACAGCATTATTACCCAGCATTTTCTTTTGCTCTTCGATAAACTCTTGCTCACTCTGTGCCTCATCCTCTACAGCACCAACAAACTGCATTGCAAGTTCTTGAAAGTCTTCTTGAGACATTCCGTAGCGTTTTGCCTTGTCTAGATAGCTGTTGAGCATCTCATCATCTTCCGGAACATTCTCACCAAGAAAGGATGTGTCATACTCTTTTGGAGCTTTGTGTTCGCCTCGTGAGAACTTTTTCTCTAGCTCAGAATAGGCTTTTGATAGTTTCTCTACGTTCGTGCCGTTCTCCGGATCCCAGAACTTCTCCGGGAGGAACTCCGGTTTGACGAACTCAATCTCGTCTGGATCAACACCCTCCGGCTCAGCATCGGTCTGGAGGTGCGAGTTTTCTTCTTCTGTCGGGGCATTGAGATCCTCTCCTGCTAGTTTCTGCATATTGCTTTCAGCCTGTGGCTGTTGCTCTTCTTGTTGTTCTTGCTGTTCTTCAGACATTCTTTGCTCTCCTTATTCTACTGTTTATCTGTCTAACTAAAGAGTTTTGACCCTCTCTAAAGTATCCATGACTTGGATCGTTGCCGGGAAACCAGCACGGTTGATTTGTTGTTGTACTCTCCAGATGTTTGAGAACCTTGAGGCCATCCGGTGTATTGAATACAGTCGCATACAGCATATCCATTTGAGATGCTTGCGGATCCTCACCGACATCTGGCCAAAGATCCTCATCAAGCTGGTTGTTCTGGTTCTCCGCCACCTTGCATCATTCCCTGTTGATTTTGCATTTGCATTGCTTGTTCCATTAGCATTTGCTGTATCTGTTGCCGTTCTTCCGGTGTCAGCCTAACCTCAGCCGGGATAGCTAATTGATCGGCAATGTAATCAAGCAATACCTCTTGTTTGACGGCAAGCTGTCCTGCCGGCCCCATACTCTGAGCTATTTGCATATATTGAAGTATCTCGTTTACCTTAGCCATATTCTGTGACATAGCAATCGGGGCCACTGGCTGTACTTTTACTTGGAGGCCATTTACCCTAAGAGGTAGCTCTATCATACCCAGCTCATCCATCACCTCAAGGGTTCGTCTTACCACCGGGTACATTGTTTCCTGAATAAGTCTACCAAAACTACTACCTAAATTTTCTGATAAGATCTGCATCTTTGCAGATATTTCCGTAGCGGATCGGGCTGACGATGTATCGGGAGGCAACATATCATCCATGAGTATTTGCTTGATAGACATCACGAGGTCTTGTTGTGACATTTGCGATAGTTGAGGATCTCCTGATCTGGGCAACGGTTTGAGGCTTTCCCCTTGGTTGCCACCGTTACGAGCCACCGGGATAATTGCTCCCGGCACTAGTCGCACCGCATTTGGGTTGAGAACACCATCATCCATTGCTGTATATACACCGGCTATAGAAAGAGAGGCATTCTTGAGGTGATACTCTTTAAGCTTATTCAGCGTCTTTATATCGTGTAGTGCCGTCAGAACCGGGCCTCTTCCATACTTCTCACCACTGGCTTTCATATACCGTGATACTATCCAAGGGAAAGAGTTCATACGTCTATAGACTAGCTCATCATCGCCCTCTTTGGTTATGACATGATAGTGGTAGATACCCTCGTCCTTGTCGTAACAAGTAATCTCATAGAGGTCTATCTTTTCATCCGGTCTGCCATCATACTTTTGCTTGAGCTGTTCTGGTATCTCAGCATCGGGAAACTCTTGGTCTAGGGCTACAAATGGTATCCTGTGGTTTCTGTATACCTTATCGACTGTACCGAACGGCCCCTCATCATAGGCTATCAAAAAAGACGGAACGGCTGTATAACGAATGGGCTGTAACTCGTCACCCGGTTGGATGATCATNACAGCCGTTCCGATAGCTAGCTCTAGCAGGAACTCGCCCATCGCCATGTCAAAATTAGATTGACGCATCACATCAAACATTTTGTCGGCATAGCCATCTAAAACACGCTGTATCTCTATGTGTCTCTCTTCGGGTATCTCCTCACCGGGAACCAGTCGGCACCATTGTCTTGCTGTTGGGAACACCCCGGACTGTAGTCGATTAGCAAATCGCTGGGTTGAGTGTATTGCTGTACTATCATACACCCGGTTCATCTTATCATTTTTGGGAGAGGTCGTTTCGTAGTTGCCATCATAGAGGTTTCTATTAGGCAAGACATACCGATAGGCATCTTCGTAGATAGACCGCCACTCATCCTTGTGAGCCATAGCCTTATTGAAACGGCTTTTTAATGTGGTGACATCAAGTCTCATGCGTAGCTTTTATTGACCTTTATCTTCCCCCCGGTCTGTTTCGCCATCTTTTTGGCCTCCGCTACTCCCTTCTTGCTGTACTTGAACTTCTTCTTCTTCGTTCCTTCCTTCGTCTTGTAACTTACCATAGGCATCGCTCATCTCCTTTTTTCTTGGGTTGCGTAAATACTTTCTCATTATCGTGGGTTTCTATCTGGGCCTAACGTCCTCTGAACTTGTACAGGGTTACCTTGTGTAGGCTCGTCTCTATCGCCCAGCAACTGGCTCATGCCACCAGTTTTCATCTTTCGCATACGCTGGTTTATCTTGCGTCTTTNTTGAATTTCCTGTCGTTGCACTTTCTCTTCTTGTGCTTGTGTTCGCTCTTCTGTTTTCTGCCGTTGTTGTCTCTCTTCATCACTGGGGCCACCGCCACCACCAAACAAAAATCCCATTAGAAGTACCTCGCATATAAAAAATGATCTTCTTGGTTTGGGCCAAACCTCTTCATAAGCCCCTCTCTTTTGAATACCATCATTTCAATCCAGCGAACAGCCCGAACATTTTCCGAAAATACATAACATTGGTACCGCTTTGCTCTCAATACCTTGGCTGTATACTCAAAAAAACGTATTGAAGTACGGTGCATCTTCATAGTGTGGGTATCAAGGTCATCGGCTGGTATCAGCCAGCACTCATACACTCCTTGCCAAAAGGGAACAAGGCCAAACATAGCAAACACCTGACCGTCATAGGTTGCTGTAAAAGACAATCCTTTTGGTAAACGGTGAGCCAGTGCCTCATGATTTGCTTTGATAAACGGTGCGTCAAGGGATCTATAGTTGATCGCCTTGAGATGCTCTGCTTGAAAATTTTCTATCTTACCCCGGACACCGTCCAGCTTAGATACTTCTGTGATTTCTTCAGGCGAAAACATCAAAGTCACCCCAAGCATTGGCCGTCTTATAGAAGTGAGGCGATTTACCCCGAACCATGTTTCTGTGTTCCCCACCACCAAGCAAAAGGTATCCTAGACTATCCGCAACGTGGGAGTTGTGGTCTTTGTTTGGAACATCCTTGAACCGCTCATGTCCAGAACCCATTGCCACTCTTTTGAAGTGATAGCCACCAGCTAGAGCTTTTCTNAGCCGAACACATTCTCTATGCACCATAAANCCNGGTTTGCCGTCTATCAGCCGGGTCATCGGGATTGCCCCTGCCTCTCTTCGGGTTTTGAACTCGTTTGTTGCGGTAGGCCGGGCTATGAGGCCATGTGTCTTGAGNTGATCAAAGGCTGTTTGCTCATAGATCATATCTCTTGCCGATCCTGCCGGGTCACCCCAGATCATGCACTCAAACTTTGGGAACCAAGTCTCCAGCTCTGATTTNAGAAGGTGAGCAAATCTTTCTAGCCCCATATCAAAGGTAACGATCTCCCGGAGTATGTGCCACCNACCATTCGGCATTTTCTGACCAAACACCGCAGACGGTGTCAATCCAAAGTCAAGACCCACTTGTACCGGTATACCTTCTTTGATTACAAGATCATCAGACATAGAGTGGTCATCATACTCAGGCCATACTGGTCGGCCCTCTTGAACATAGGAATACTTTCCCTCAGCATAGCATCGTATCCAATCCAAGGTCTTGCCGGGAACAAGCTGTTCGTAATATCCAACTGGTAGATTGTCTAGGTTCTCAGCCTTTGGGTTTGTCTGCCACCACTTTCCTGCTTGATACATAAACCCTTGAGCCTCTGGCATATCAGCCGGCACCTCATCGGCATGAACTTCTTTTACACCGCCCGGTTGTTTGTAGAAACCCCATCTAAATTTTCCTGTAGGTTTTTCTTTTTCTGCCATGTTGTAGAGCCAGTGATCATCATCACAAGGGTTACTATCCATAATAATCCCTCTCCATGTTGGGCCACCGTCAGACTTTGTAGGATACCGGCCAACACGATGCGAGAGGCCATCAATCACGGCTTTNGGTAACTCTTTACTCTCATTGACAAATGCCCCGGTAAGTTCCAGAGACAANAGCTTTCGTACATCTTTCGGTTGATCCAGAGCTAGAAACAAGACCTCCATATCAATCCCGGATGCTCCCTCCTTTGAGGGTAGCCGAATATGATGNTTGATTGGCGGAGCATGATGGACATTNCCCCAGATATCCTCCGGGAATAGTTCCAGCCATGTCTTGAGAGTTGTAGTCTTGAGCATAGGATAGGAGTTTCGTACCACCGCAAACCGTGTGTATTTNATCCCATCTCTAGGNCTAGGTTTCTGCATGACGGCNCTNCGNAACAACTCAGCACAACAGGCATACGACTTGCCGGAACCCACTGGCCCCATGATCGACTTAATGAAACTATCATCATTGAGAAACTTCCANAGAACTGGTGACCGCTCAAAGCTGAGGTTCATTCCTCCATCGGGTGTAATTTTCTTTTCTGTCATACAGCCTCCCTTGAAAATAAATCTTTTTGTGTCTCTTTTATAGACCATGTCAAAGGACACTGCACTGCATCAATGCGTCTAGCCATTCTTTCCGGACAGACCTCAGCACCCTTCGTTTTGAAGTTCCTTGCGACATTTGTACTATCTGCGGAGGCAAAGGGATACTTATCTCCNGAAAGAGAAAGACCCCTAAGCATATGCACCCAAGATTTATGACCTCTAAGTGTCAAGGCATTCCAAGCCTCATCAGCTCGTCTACACCAACTATCACTACCTACTTGCCAGTAAGCCCCGGAAGATCCAAAGCAAAATCTTTCGTAGTTATCTGCTAGCTCCAGCAACCAATCTACGCTTAAACTCATGTGCCAGACTGGTGCAACTAGATGTTTTGGAAGGTGACGAAACGACCGGAGCAACAGCTTTTGTTCTTCTACCGAGCCATCAATAACATCGGGTATTATTGCCCAGTTAGGTGGATAGAGGTAAGGCTCAAGCCATTTTTCATATTCCTTAAAATCTACTATCTTACCCTTTGTAAAAGCAGAGAAAGCTCCGTTATCCAGCATCACTGATTGACCGTGCTGTATACACCAGTCAATGTCTCTTGGTTGTTCAAAAGGAACGCAAAAATGTTTTCCGGCCATTTTATGAAGTTCTTGCCGGGGCCATATGGGTGTACCGTGATAATGTATCATGTTATCTCGCACACTACTTCAACATCTTGATGAACAGCAAATGTTACAACACGGCACGAAAACTTCTTAGCAAGTAATTCAGTAGGAGGCTCTTGAAACATTTTTTCATTTTTTAAAGTCTCAACAAAACTTTTTATGTCTTCGACAAGAATAAATTTATCCGTGCCAAGTTCTGCCGAGTACTCAATTCTTTCTCCGTCTGACGGACATACGCAAGAAAATTTGAAATGATAACTAGTCTTCATTTTTTATCCTCCACCAAATAAGAACAGCCGATAGCATCTTAGCGACAATCATAAGCAAACAGCCGACCGGTGTAAAAAAGCCCAGCATCCATAGGAAGACCGCACTATCAATGGGAGTGCCAACCGCTGAGGATATTAGAATACGCTGACCTAGTGGTTTTTTGGTGAAGGTATACACCGCCCAGTCAGCAAGTTCTGAGATAATAAACGCTACCAATGAGGCTATAGCAACAAAAGGATCAGCCATGAGGTAGCTCAGTACCGCACCTATAGCCATTGCCCCCAACACCTTGTGTCCGATTTCACGCTGGGCAAAATCTCTTAGAATAAAAATTACGCCAACAAGTAACGACATTGGAGGAAACATTTCCCCCAACAACGGCACCGGGGCCACATATACAAAGCCAATGTTGACCAGCACAATGGACACCACATAGGCTATTGAGTATTTAA
>FUFK010048811.1_pt1 | contig 20577 bp, 20 predicted proteins | sample 1021851 | NCBI WGS metagenome assembly FUFK01 (sample SAMEA51879418, study PRJEB19060) | metagenome
GAAAAAATCCCTCATAATTTGTTAAATGCTAAGCCAGAGAACGTTGAACGTGAGGCAGAAATTNTTGCTCAGGCAGGAAGAGCAGGTGCTGTNACTATTGCGACTAATATGGCTGGAAGGGGAACAGATATAATTCTTGGCGGTAATAGTGACTATATGGCNAGGCTTAAATTAAAAGAAATTTTAATTCCTTTGTTAGTNAAGCCTGATAATGAGCATAANCCACCAATNCCTAAACAAAGAAATTCAAAANCTAAGNNTGGTTTTTCTNCAAAAGCTGGTTCAAATTTNAAAAAGAACATTTCAAATTCTTCAACAAGTCTTTTCCCNTGCAAACTAGATGAAGCAATTGAAAAGAAACTNTCTCTTTTATCTGATGAACTTGTTAANAATTGGGGNGATAGACAACTTTCTGTCTTGGAGNTTGATGACANGATAGCTACAGCTGCAGAAAAAGCACCAACTGATGATAACTTGATAAAGCTTTTGAGAGAATCTTTGTCTGATGTAAAAAAAGAATATGAAAAAGTTTTGATTCATGAAGAAGAAAAAGTAAGAGAAGCTGGCGGTTTACATGTNATTGGTACTGAGAGACATGAATCAAGAAGAGTGGATAATCAACTTAGAGGAAGAGCAGGAAGACAAGGTGATCTTGGAAGTACAAGATTCTTTTTATCTTTAGATGATAATTTATTAAGGATTTTTGGAGGTGATAGAGTAGCAAATTTAATGAATGCNTTTAGGGTTGATGAAGATATGCCTATTGAGTCAGGAATGCTTACTAGGTCTCTAGAAAGTGCTCAAAAGAAAGTTGAGACCTACTATTACGATATTAGAAAACAAGTTTTTGAATACGACGAGGTAATGAATAATCAAAGAAAAGCAGTTTATGGTGAAAGACTAAGAGTATTGAAAGGAATTGATTTAAAGAGCCAAGTCATAGGATATGGAGAAAGGACAATGATTGAAATTGTAGATGCTTATATTAATCCTGATCTTCCTCCTGAAGAATGGAATATTGATCAATTAATTTCTAAAGTAAAAGAATTTATATATTTATTAGATGATCTTAAATCTGATGATATTAATTTACTTTCCATAGAAGAATTAAAAAACTATCTTCAAGAGCAGTTGCGAATAGCTTATGATTTAAAGGAATCACAAATAGAAAAGATTCGTCCTGGATTGATGAGAGAAGCTGAAAGATTTTTCATTTTGCAGCAAATCGATAATTTATGGCGAGAACATCTTCAATCAATGGATTCCTTGAGGGAATCAGTTGGATTGAGGGGTTATGGTCAAAAAGATCCATTAATCGAATATAAAAACGAGGGATATGACATGTTTCTCGAAATGATGACTAATATGAGACGTAATGTTATTTATTCTATGTTTATGTTTCAACCTAAAACTGACAAGGATGATACAAATTAAAACGAGTTCTAATCATCTCCTAGAAACTCGATAATCTCTTTGTCTTTAAGGTTTTGAGCATCTCCAAGTTTAGAAATATCAATAGATTCTGAATTAGCAAGACATTTTAAAGTTTTTTGTAATTTAAGAAGTTCGTTTTCAAGCGAGTCAATTCTATCCATTAAATTTTTTATCACATTAGCTTCTGCATCTGGTAATGCAGAGTGAGCTAAAGGATTAACTTTGACACCACTTTGATGTACTACTCTGCCAGGAACGCCAACTACAGTACTATTTCCTTCGACATTACGAACAACTACTGAACCAGCGCCAATGCGTGTGTTAGAGCCTACTATGATCGATCCAAGAACTTTTGCACCAGCTCCAACGACAACATTTTCCATTAATGTTGGATGTCTTTTCCCATGGCTTTTTCCAGTACCTCCTAATGTCACTCCCTGATAAAGTAAACAATTATTCCCTATCTCAGCTGTTTCACCTATTACAACTCCCATTCCATGATCAATGAAAACGCGTTTACCAATTTTGGCCCCAGGATGGATTTCAATTCCAGTAACTAACCTATTGAGATGACTTAACAACCGGGGAATTAAAGGAATTTTTAGTTGCCATAATTTATGAGTAAATCTATGAATAACTATCGATTGGAAGCCAGGATAGCAAAGAAAAATCTCTAATACTCCTCTAGCTGCAGGATCTCTTTCTTTGATAATATCAATATCAGATTTAAAAGTTCTCAACATCATGATTGTTAATTAATAACTCCGATTTCTTTTTTTAATTGATTTATAGTTTCAATACTCAGATAATTTTTAGCACATATTATCTGGGGTAATCTTATAAGCTGGGAACGATTTTTTAATAATGTGTTTTCTACAACTGATAAACTAGGCCAATCGCACACTATGTGGTTTGAAGTCTTTAAAAGTGATAGTAATCTGCTGTTATTATCTGAGATTGCCGTCATAAGCATTAAATCACTGCCTCGCATGCTGTGTATGATAACCTCTGCTGCTCTTAATAAACCAGGACTTATGCTAACAATACCAACACAACTGCCAGCACTTAATTCTTTTAGAATTTTCAATTCTTTTTGAAAGTCGCTCAAGTCAACTGCAATAGCACGAACTCCATGCTGTTTAGCAACTTTCTCAAGAGGCTGTAAAAAATACCTGCTTGTGACAATAGTACCATTACTTGAATTACTTAAAACTTTTTCTAATTCTTCCATAGGAACTACTTCGACTGGTACATCAACTTTTGGAGAAAGATCTTCTGCTATCAGCATAGAAGCGCCTATATCTTCTCTAGGAGTGCTTACTATAATTCTTGCTCCGCATTTAATACGCCAATCAATTTCATGGGTTAAAATTTCTCTTGTTTCCTGTAAGGTGCAGCCAAGATTTATTAAGTTATCAATTGCCTTCTTTGCTTCTTGGTCCGGTGGTTTTCTTATTTTGTCTTTTGAGTAAACTGATTTTTTAAAATCTCTCTTGGTAAGGTTATCTCTTACATAAATACCTGATCCAGCCATAGCTTCAACTACTCCGTCCATTTCAAGTTGTCTGTAAACTTTACTTATAGTGTTTCGATGGAGTCCAGTCTGCATTGCAAGTTGCCTGGTACTAGGAAGTCTGTGGCCAGGAGGATAATGTCTTGCTGCTATTGCAAAGCAAATTTGGTTGTATAGTTGTGTCGATGCTGGAATATCACTTTCTTGTTGAATATGGAATCTCACTTTAGAAAAATCCTGATAAATTAATTTTTATTCATAGTGACACTTTAACATTTGTCATAGCTTTTCCATAATAATTTCTTATTCTGCGTCTTTTTTGACAAGGGGAGTTTTTCTAGGACTTAAAAACATAATCATGTTTCTCCCTTCTCTTTTTGGTTTTTGTTGTACTTCTGATTGCTCCTCTAAATCATCAGCCATTTTTAAAAGGAGAGTTTCCGCTAAATTGGAATGTTGAATTTCTCTACCCCTAAAAATTACAGTACATTTTACTTTATCTCCTGCTTTTAGAAATTTAGTTGCTTGACCTATTCGTACGTCATAGTCATGCTTATCAATTTTGTACCTCATTTTTACTTCTTTAACTTCTGTTTGATGAGATTTTTTTCTTGCTTCTTTTGCCTTCTTTTCCTGTTCAAATTTATATTTTCCATAGTCCATGATTCTGCAAACCGGAGGATTTGCTTTTTCGCTTACCAAAACCAAATCAAGTTCTCTTTGAGAGGCTATTTCTAAAGCCTTCAATCTATCTAAGACACCTAATTGTTTCCCATCTGAATCAACAACTCTTAATTGAGGATATTTTATTCTTTCATTAATATTTGGGAGCTCTCTAACTGGAGCGCGGCGGTCAAAGCGTGGGCGTGGTGGCATTCAGTTTAGTTAAAAAATTGATTGGATTTTGAACAAGATCCGCAAGTTTATAAATTAGCCTAAAAAAGACTCTATTCTAATTATTGCATCTTTTAGTAGGTTTTTGTTATTAAGCCAAATAGGATTATTTTTATTACGGAACCATGTTTTTTGTCGCTTAGAAAATTGGATAGTTTTTGTAGTGGTTAACTCAATTGCCTCGTCAATAGTTAAATTATTATTTAAGACATCCTTAGCTTCACGGTAACCAATTGTTTCTAATATTGGCATGTCAGATCCATATTGAGAAATAAGATATTTCGTCTCTTCAACAATCCCAGAGAAAAACATATTTTTTGTTCTTTGTGAAATTCTTTCTTTTAAATTATCTCTATCTAATCCAAGCTCTAGTATCTTCCAGTTAGGCGGTTTTTGAACTTTTTGAGTAGACAAAGGTTTACCTGTTACGTAAAAGACTTCTAAAGCTCTAATTGTTCTGATTTGATCAGCAAAATTTATATTTTTTGTTGTTATTGGATCACAGTTTTTTAAAAGCTCCCAACATTCTCTTTGACCAAGTTTTTCTAATTGTCCCCTCAAATGTTTTTGCGGAGGTACATCTGGCACAAAAAAACCTTTTGTTATTGAGTTCATATACAAACCACTTCCTCCAACAAGAAAAGGTAAGTTATTTTGTTTAATTTCTTTTTTTATTGATTTTTGTGCTATTTCTTGAAATTGTTTTACATTAATTGGATTAATAGGCTCTGCAATATCTATTAAAAAATGCTTTATTTTTTTTTGTTGATTCTTAGATGGCTTGGCTGTTCCAATATCCATAGATTTATAGACTTGTCTGGAATCGATATTGTGTATATGAGTTTTAAAATAATCCGCAATTTCAATAGCTAATTCTGTTTTACCGCTTGCTGTGGGTCCAATTAAAACTACTAGAGGTGGCGAATTAGTAGACATATGAATTTCTGAAGAAAAATATATTACCTATATAATTAAAGAGATTAAATTTTTCATAGACTGCGAGCCTTTCTCTTATTGCGGTGTTAAATTTAATCCAAGACCTTTTAAAGGTAACAATTTAAAAGTTTAATGTTTTTTTTTTATATTAAATGAGTGAGGACAAAAGATCTAATAAAATCTCAAATGAATATGGTGCGGAACAGATTCAGGTTTTAGAAGGGTTAGAGCCAGTTCGTAAACGCCCTGGTATGTATATAGGCTCTACAGGTCCAAAAGGCTTGCACCACCTTGTATATGAGGTCGTTGATAACTCAGTTGATGAAGCTCTTGCAGGGCATTGTGATCATATTGAAATAGTTCTTAGAGCAGATGGATCAGCGTTAATCTCGGATAATGGAAGAGGTATTCCAACAGATATTCATCCAAGGACAGGTAAAAGTGCCTTGGAAACTGTATTAACTGTTCTTCACGCAGGAGGTAAATTTGGAAGTGGTGGTTATAAGGTTTCAGGCGGTTTACATGGTGTAGGTATATCAGTAGTTAATGCTTTAAGTGAATGGGTTAATGTAACTGTCTATAGGGATGGCAGTGAGTTTAATCAAAGATTTGAACAAGGGGTATCAAAGGGTACATTGCAATCTAAAAAGCAGTCTGTCAAACCTTTTAAGAAAGGAACCACCATTTGTTTTAAGCCCGATAAAACTATTTTTTCTGAAGGAATCGAATTTGAATATACACTTCTTTCATCTAGGTTAAGAGAATTAGCTTATCTTAATGGCGGCGTAAAAATTATTTTTAGAGATGAGAGAAATAAATTGTCAGATGGATCTTATAAAGAAGAAATTTACTTATATCAAGGAGGTATTAAAGAATATGTTCAATATATGAATGCAGAAAAGGAGTCTATTCATCCAGAGATAATTTATGTTGACTCACAAAAAGAAAATGTTTATGTGGAAGCAGCTTTGCAATGGTGTTCAGATGTATATTCAGATAATATTTTAGGTTTTGCAAATAATATAAGAACTATTGATGGAGGCACTCATATTGAAGGATTAAAAACAGTCTTGACTAGAACTTTCAATAACCTCGCAAAAAAGAGGGGAAAAAGAAAGGATATTGAAAAAAATTTAGCTGGTGAAAACATAAGAGAGGGTTTGACAGTGGTTTTGTCGGTTAAAGTTCCAGATCCTGAATTTGAAGGGCAAACAAAAACAAAATTAGGGAATACTGAAGTAAGAGGAATTGTTGATTCTCTTATTGGTGAGGCTCTTACAAAATATATGGAATTCAATCCTGGAATTTTGGATTTGATTCTTGAAAAAGCAATTCAATCATTTAATGCAGCAGAAGCTGCAAGAAGGGCTAGAGAGTTAGTCAGAAGAAAAAGTGTGCTTGAAAGTTCAACTTTGCCAGGTAAATTAGCTGATTGTAGTTCTAGAGATCCCTCTGAATCAGAAATTTATATCGTTGAGGGAGATTCTGCTGGAGGTTCAGCAAAACAAGGAAGAGATAGAAATTTTCAGGCTATTTTGCCTCTCAGAGGTAAGATTCTTAATATCGAAAAAACTGACGATACTAAAATATACAAAAATACAGAAATTCAGTCATTAATAACTGCTCTAGGATTAGGAATAAAAGGTGAAGAATTTGATGTAAGCTCTTTGAGATATCATAGAGTTGTGATCATGACTGATGCTGATGTTGATGGGGCTCATATTAGAACCTTATTATTGACATTTTTTTATAGATATCAGAGAGAACTTGTTGAGAAAGGTTTTATATATATAGCTTGCCCTCCTCTATATAAAGTAGAAAGAGGTAAAAATCATAAATATTGTTATAACGAGAATCAATTAAAAAATACAATTGAAGGGTTCGGTGAAAATGCTAATTACAATATCCAAAGATTCAAAGGTTTAGGCGAGATGATGCCAAAACAATTATGGGATACAACAATGAATCCCCAAACTAGGATGATGAAGAGGGTTGAAATTGAAGATGCACTTGAAGCTGACAGAATATTTAATATATTAATGGGGGATAAAGTTGCTCCAAGAAGAGAGTTTATTGAAACGCATAGTAGTAACTTAGATATGGCAACTTTAGATATATGATTAATGATCTGCTGAAGAATACTTGTCTAATTGTATTTGCATTAATTGGTCCTATTACTCTTCCAGCCGGGGGTATTCAAAAGGGTTTAAGTCAATATAAGTTTCCTAGTAATACAAAAGAAATTATATTGAGTTCGAATACTTCTCTTTATTCTTTTCCCGAAATTAATGCCACAGAATTATTAGTTCTTGATATAGGTACAAATTTATCAATTTTACGTGATTGGAAAGTTAGTGAAAGTGAAATTTGGGTTAGGGTGCAATTAGCTTCCAATAAATTTTTAGATGATCCTAATAAGATTTCAAAAGGCTGGATAAAAATGTAAATTTTGGATATAACCTCAATAATTTTTGTTTTATTTGGGAGTACTTTTGGATTGATATTTAGGATGTTTATACAAAATAATTTAAAAATAAATGTCGGGTTTAATATTCAAAATACTTCAATTGTTAACTTAATATCATCGTTTATTTTAGGAATTTTAGTATCATTAAACTTTCTTAATAACAATATATTATTGTTATTTTATATAGGTTTTTTAGGATGTTTTAGTACATTTTCTTCTTTTATATATCAGTTATTAGTTTTATTTCAAAAGAGGAAATTCATGCGTTTATTTTTTCACTATATAGAGGTTATTTTACTATCTTTCATTTCCTTTTATTTAGGTTATTTTTTATTAAAAATTTTTAAATGAAGATAAAAAATTACATCTATATTTTTTTAGCTTGTTATGCAGCTACTTTTTTAAGGATTCTTATAAATAATAATTTTATTGTTTCAATAATTGGGTCATTGTTTTTTGGCTTTGTTATCGCAAAAAAAGTAAGTTATTTGAAAGAAAAAATTATTTTAAGCGGTTTTTTTTCTTGTTTTACATCTTTTAGCGGATTTATATATTTTTTGTATAAAATTCTGAATCAAGGAGATTGGATAAAATTTATAATTTTTTTTAATTTAATCATCATTTTAAATATTTTCACTATGTATTTCGGGTTTTGGATAAGTAGAAAAATTACTTAGATTTCATATAATGGTGTTGTTACTTTGACAAGGGATTATATTTATGAATGATAATAATCTTGAAACTGTTACATCCATATCTTCAGATTTAAGTACTCGAGAAAATATCACTATTCAACTTGAAGAATTGCTGGTAGCAGGAAATTATGATGAGGCAAAATTACTTTTAGAACCTTCTCAACCTGTTGATATCGCAGATGCTATTGGCAGCCTTCCATTAATATTGCAGGCATTAGCATTTAGATTGTTAAAGAAAAATGAGGCAATTGAGGTTTATGAATATTTAGATCCAATAGTTCAGCAAACTTTATTAGACAGACTTCGTTCAGGAGAAGTTTTAGAAATTGTTGAGAAAATGTCTCCTGATGATCGCGTTCAACTCTTTGACGAATTACCAGCAAAAGTTGTACGAAAATTTTTGTCTGCTCTTAGTCCTGGAGAAAGGAAAGTAACAGCTGAATTACTTGGATATGAGCCAGAAACTGCTGGTAGATTAATGACAACTGAATTCATAGATCTTAAGGAAATGCAGACGGCTGCTGAGGCTCTTTCTTTAGTCAGAAAAAGAGCCCCATTTACAGAAACTATTTATAGCTTGTACGTTACCGATAAAGAGAGACATTTAACTGGTATCCTTTCATTGAGAGACCTTGTAACTGCAGATCCATCTAAACCAATTGGAGATGTAATGACAAAAGATGTGGTTAATATTTCCACTAACACGAATCAAGAAGAGGTCGCAAGAGCAATACAAAGATATGATTTTTTAGCGCTCCCAGTTGTTGATAAAGAAAAAAGACTTGTCGGGATAGTAACTGTTGATGATTTAATTGATGTCATAGAGCAAGAAGCAACAAGAGATATATATGCAGCAGGGGCAGTTCAGCCTGGAGATGAAGATGATTATTTTCAAAGTAGTTTGTTTACCATAGCTCGACGAAGAATTTTATGGTTGTTAATTTTGGTATTGGCAAATGGTTTGACGACTAAAGTCATAGCCATGAATGATCAAATTTTAAAAGAAATAGTATTGTTAGCTGCTTTTATTCCGTTGCTCATAGGTACTGGGGGGAATGTTGGTGCTCAAAGTTCAACTGTTGTCATTAGGGGTTTAAGTACCCAAAAATTGAAGTCTCTTGGCGCAGTTAAGGCAGTAGTTAAGGAGGCAATAACCGGAGCTCTTTTAGGTGTTTTGATGATGCTGGTAGTATTCCCCTTCGCGTGGTGGCAAGGAGAAGGTCCTTTAATAGCCTCTGCGGTAGGAATAAGTTTAATATCCATAACGACTTTAGCTGCTACAACTGGCGCTATCCTGCCTTTGTTATTTGACAAAATGAGATTGGATCCAGCTTTAATGTCCTCTCCTTTTATAACAACTGTTACTGATATTGCAGGTGTATTTATTTATTTAAATACTGCAAAATGGTTATTAAGTTCTTCATTAACATAAAATTAAATAGGTATTTATTCTCATTTTTGTAAATTTGTGGATTTTTTTGTTTAACTTTACATTTCTTAATGGTATTGTTTACAAAACAACATTAAATTTTCATGTCTTCTGAAACAATAAGTGAAAATAAATTAGCGTCTATTGCAAGTTTAAAAATTAGTAATGATGTTGATTTAGTTCGTTCATATTTGAGAGATATAGGAAGAGTACCTTTACTATCTCATGAGCAGGAAATCACTCTTGGTAGACAGGTACAAGAATATATGCAAGTTGAAAGAGCAGAATTAGAGATAATTGAATTAACTGGTGATAAACCAAATATTGAAGAGCTTTCTAAAAAGTTGGATCTTTCTGTTTCCCAGATTAAAAAAAGGTTACGAGCTGGACAGCGCGCTAAAGAGCGAATGGTTGCAGCAAATTTGAGATTGGTAGTAAGTGTTGCAAAAAAATATACTAAAAGGAATATGGAATTATTAGATTTAATTCAGGAGGGAACTATAGGACTAGTAAGAGGTGTTGAAAAATTTGACCCAGCTAGAGGCTACAAATTTTCAACATATGCATACTGGTGGATTAGACAAGGTATTACTAGAGCTATAGCCGAAAAGAGTAGGGCAATAAGATTACCTATACATATAACTGAAATGTTGAATAAGTTAAAAAAAGGACAAAGAGAATTAAGTCAAGAAATGTCTAGAACTCCAACTGTAAGTGAACTTGCGAAATATGTAGAACTTCCTGAAGAAGATGTTAAGGATTTGATGTGTAAAGCTGGACAGCCAGTCAGTCTTGAAACAAAAGTTGGTGACGGTGAAGATACTGTTTTACTGGATTTACTAGCAGGCGGTGAGGATTTGCCAGACGAACAAATCGAGATGGATTGTATGAGAGGTGATCTGCATTCTCTTCTGCATCAATTACCAGATCTGCAATGTAGAGTTTTAAGAATGCGATATGGGATGGATGGAGATGAGCCTATGTCTCTTACAGGTATAGGAAGGGTACTAGGTATAAGTAGGGATAGAGTAAGAAACCTTGAACGAGACGGTTTGAGAGGTTTGAGGAGACTAAGTGATAATGTAGAAGCTTATTTTGTTTCTTGAAGAAACTCGCAAATTAACTCATTAGTTGTTTCAGGTTCTTCATCATGCGGGCAATGTCCAGCGCCTTTAATAACATCAAGTCTTTTTATATTTTTGAATTTTTTCTTCCAGTCTTTTGCTTCACTTAAAGATTCCCAAGGATCTTTTTCTCCCCAAATCAATTGGATTGGAACACTCACCTTATCGAAAAGGTCTGTAGCAAGATAGTCATCAAATAGGTTAATAAAACCCCGAAATGCTTCTTTAGAATTTTTTCTTTTAGAGGGTTCATAAAGTATTTCAATTAACTCTTCATCAATATTTTTTCCTGAGGGATAAGCTTGTTCAAGTATTTTCTTTATAACTTTTGGATTAGCAGCCCTTGTGAAAAGTGTATTGCTTATTAATCTTTGCCTGACTAATGTTTTTAATACTGGCCTCATCAAATTCATCAATATATTACTTTTTTTCAAGCGTTTATCATCCATAGTTCTTTGAGCACAATCAATCAGGATGACTCCTTTACATTCATCCTGAAGCATTTCAGCAGCTTTCAAAGCAATAACACCACCTATGGAGTTTCCTACCAAGTAAACAGGAGATTTTATTACCTCCGAGCAAAAAGTTGATATTTGATTACTCCATAAATCAAAAGAATATTTAATAGAATTTTTTTTAATGGGTTCATAATTTAATAATGCACTAGGCTGACTACTTTCTCCGAACCCGAGTAAATCAATTGCGTAGCAATTATAAACTTTACTGAGAAAATCTTGATTATGTCTCCAATGTTTTTTTGATGCCCCAAATCCATGTACTAGTAAAATATTTATATTTTTATTGCAAGTAGATTTTTTTGATAAGGACCATGAAATCTTCCAATTTTTCCATTCCCAAATTTCAGATTTTTTAAAAGACACTATTAATAAGTTATTAATTAAACTTTAATTCAAAAAAAAAATATTCGTTTTTGATTAATTATTCTTAGGTAAGAAAAACAGCTTAATTTATGAAAAAGACTAAGGTCGTATGCATTGGAGAGGCTTTAATAGACAGGATTAGGAATAAGTCAAATCAAGGATTTACAGATTATCTGGGAGGTGCACCAGCCAATGTCGCATCTGCATTGAGAAAATTGAAAATAGATTCTATATTTATTGGGAGTTTGGGAAGAGATGACTTTGGAAAAAAAATCATTGAGCAATTTAATGAATTGGAGGTAAATTTAGACTTCTTGCAATCAAATAATGATTCATCAACTCGAGTTGTTAATGTAGACAGAGATCAATCTGGAGATCGTTTTTTTTCAGGATTTGAACCAAGCCTTCATTCATGCTTTGCTGACGAAGCTCTAAGTATGAAATTAATCGAAAAAGAACTTCTAAATTTGGAGAAATGTTTTTTAAGAACGAAATATTTAGTTACAGGAACCAATGTACTATCATCATCAATTTCTGCGGAGACTATTTTTTTTCTTTTGGAACAGGCAAAAAAATCTGAAGTTAAAGTAGTAATTGATTTGAATTGGAGGGAGGTTTTTTGGGATTATTCAAATTTCGCATCGGATACTAGTAAGAAAGGGAGGATAAACCTAATTAAAAATTTTTTAAATCACGCACATGTTATAAAGCTTGCTAAAGAAGAAGCGACTTTGTTTTTTGAGATTGAAAATCCTTCGTTAATATCTCAACAAATGTCAAAAAGACCAGATGTAATCATTACCGATGGGAAAAACCCTGTCTCATGGCATATAAATGGATTCCAGGGAAATACTAAAATCCCTAAATCACAAAAAATTGTAGATACTACTGGTGCTGGCGATGCATTTTTAGCTGGCTTAATTTCAGAATTTATTTCTTTTGGATATCCTAAAAGTGAATTAGAAATCCAGGCTTGTGTTAGGTTTGCAAGTGCTTGTGGATTGTTAACCTGTCATGGGGAAGGCGCTATTGAACCACAGCCAGATTATGAAAAGGTTAGTAAATTTTTAGGGTCCCTAATCTCATAATTTCTTCCATAATTTTTGGCGTAACTAATTTCTATTTTCCAGAAATTTTCAATAACTGGTTCCACTAATTCTGGCCATTCAATAACTAGAATGGCTTGACTTTGTAATGCTTCTTCCTCTTCAGAAAAAAAAAATTCTTTTGCTGAAGAAATATTTTCTAACCTATATAAATCTATATGAAATAGTGGAATTTTCCCTGAGTAATAGTGATGCGATAAAGCAAATGTAGGGCTTGTAATATCTTCAGAGATAGATAGCCCTCTGGCAATTCCTTGTACTAATGAAGTTTTTCCTGCCCCAATCGGACCTTTTAATAAAACAATTGATTGTGGATTTAATTCTTGTGAGATTTTTTCTCCCAAATTTAAAGTCTCTTTTAAATTCTCAACAAACACAAAATTAAACAATAATCATTTATAGTTTAGTAAATAAAGTTTTTAGATATGGTAATTTCAAATTCAATTAAAACTTCTACACCCAATTATGTGATTTCTGATATTTCTTTATCTGATTTTGGTCGTAAAGAAATAAAAATTGCAGAAACTGAAATGCCTGGATTGATGGCACTTAGAAGTAAATATCAATCTGAAAAGCCACTCAAAGGAGCAAAAATAGCTGGAAGTCTTCATATGACTATTCAGACAGCAGTATTAATAGAAACTCTTGTTGAACTAGGTGCAAAAGTTAAATGGGCTTCATGTAATATTTTTTCAACCCAAGATCATGCAGCAGCAGCTATAGCAGATCAAGGGATCTCTGTTTTCGCAAAAAAAGGTGAGACTCTTGATGAATATTGGCAGTACACCCACTATATCCTTGATTGGGGTTCAGATTCTCCAAATATGATTCTTGATGACGGAGGGGATGCAACTGGCCTCTTGATACTTGGAAGTAAAGCAGAGAAAGATTTGTCTGTTTTAGATAACCCTAGTAATGAAGAAGAGATTGCTTTATTTAGTTCTATTAAATCAAAGTTGCAATCTGACGGCAGCTTTTACTCTAGAATCAAGAGTAATATCATAGGCGTCACAGAAGAAACTACTACGGGAGTTGCAAGACTTTATCAACTTCAAAAGCAAAATGCTTTACCTTTTCCTGCTATCAACGTTAATGATTCAGTAACAAAAAGCAAATTTGATAACTTATATGGCTGCAGAGAATCTCTAGTTGATAGCATTAAGCGTGCTACAGATGTGATGATCGCTGGTAAAGTTGCTTTAGTAATGGGTTTTGGTGATGTAGGTAAGGGTTCAGCTCAATCTTTGAGAGGACTTGGTGCAATCGTAAAAGTTGCTGAAGTTGATCCAATTTGTGCTCTTCAGGCAGCAATGGAAGGTTATAGCGTGGTTACCCTTGAAGACGTTGTTGAAGAAATAGATATATTTGTTACAGCAACTGGAAACTATAAGGTGATCACCCATGAAAATCTTATCAAAATGAAGGATGAGGCCATAGTCTGTAACATTGGTCATTTCGATAATGAAATTGATGTAGCTTCATTAAAAGATTATCCATGGGAAAATATTAAGCCACAGGTTGATCATATAAATCTACCGAGTGGAAACAAGATTATTCTTTTAGCTGAAGGTAGATTAGTCAACTTAGGATGTGCCACTGGACATCCAAGTTTTGTTATGAGTAATTCTTTTACAAATCAAGTATTAGCTCAAATTGAACTTTTCAATAAGTCAGAGCAATATTCAAAAGAGGTTTACGTTTTACCAAAACATTTAGATGAAATGGTAGCTAGATTACATTTAGATAAAATTGGCGCAAAACTAACTAAATTAACCAAAGAACAGGCCGAATACATTAATGTTTCTGTTGAAGGACCTTATAAACCAGAACTTTATAGATACTAAGGTTGAGTTTAATTTTTGTAAATATTCTTACTTCAATTCCTGACTATATTAGTTTGGCGGTCGAAAAGAATTCAACAATTGCATACCTTACTATATGTTTGGCTATGTTTTTAGAAAATATAATTCCCCCAATCCCATCAGAAATAATAATGCCCTTGGGAGGATTTTTTGTTTATCAACAAAAATTAAATTTCTATATTTTAGTTTTTTGGGGTTTATTTGGAACGATACTAGGATCATTGCCTTGGTATTACTTAGGCAGATTAGTTAATCAAAAAAGACTTTCAAATTTTTTAGATAAAAAAGGAAAATATTTAGGAATTTCTTCTAATGACTTAACTAAAAGTAAAAAGTGGTTTGATAAATACGGCGTTTCTTTAGTTTTTTGGGGCCGATTAGTACCAGGTATAAGAACCTTAATATCAGTTCCAGCTGGCATAGAACTTATGCCATTAGGAAAATTTTTGATTTGGACCACATTTGGTAGTTTTATATGGGTTGCTCTTCTTACTTATGCAGGGTATTTATTTGGTGAAAATTATCAAATCATTGAAATTTATTTTGATCAAATTAAATATGTTGTGAAGCCAATTTTAATTTTGATTTTCTTATATTTTTTTACAAAAATACTTATTAAATTTATTAAAAATAGGACTTAGAAAGGGATTTCACCAGAGTTACTATTGTTAGAATATTGGCTATTTTCAGACTCTTTTCGGGAACTTAGTAGGTTTAATCTATCTACCCTAACGACTGGTTTGTATCTATCTTCCCCAGTGTTTTTATCTTTCCAACTGTCAATTTTAAAGCTTCCCGTAATTCCAATTAAAGACCCTTTTTTAACATAATCTGCTGCTATTTGGGCTTGCTTACCCCATATTTCTAAGTTAAACCAGTCTGGCTCTTCATCTCTGCTTCTTCTGTTTACTGCTAGTGTGAAATTGGCCACGATACTACCAGATTCAAAATATCTGACATCTGGTTCTCTGCCAGCTCTGCCGACTAGGTTAATTGTGTTAATGTCCATAATTTTTTTTTTTATACTACTCATATTTCTAAGAAATGCTCAAAGTTTTGCGTGCTATTCATAACTAAACGAGAGAATTGTGAGAGCTTAATAAAAAATAGATATATTATTTATAAAAAAAGAATTCTTATTGTGATTTTTAACAGATTTAAATTTTCTAGAGACATTGGCATAGATTTGGGAACAGCTAATACTCTCATACACGTATCAGGTAAGGGAGTTGTTTTACAAGAGCCTTCTGTGGTAGCTATGGATTTAGAAGAAGGAATACCATTGGCTGTTGGTAAAGAAGCCAAGTTAATGCTTGGCAGAACACCAGGCAATATAAGAGCTGTAAGACCACTTAGAGATGGGGTAATTGCAGATTTTGATGCGGCTGAGCAAATGATAAAAACATTTATTCAAAAATGTAATGAAGGTAAGGGTATAGTAGCCCCAAGAATAGTTATTGGTATTCCAAGTGGAGTGACAAGTGTTGAGCGAAGAGCTGTAAGAGAAGCTGGATTAGCGGGAGCTAGAGAAGTTCACTTAATTGATGAACCTGTTGCAGCAGCAATAGGAGCATCATTACCAGTTACTGAGCCAATTGGAACTATGATTGTTGATATTGGTGGTGGTACTACTGAGGTTGCAGTTTTAAGTTTGGGTGGAACAGTATTAAGTGAATCTGTACGAATAGCTGGCGACGAAATAAATGAATCAATAGCTCTTTATCTTAAAAAAGTTCACAATTTGGTAGTTGGAGAGAGAACTGCAGAAGATATTAAGATCAAAATTGGATCTGCATTTCCAGATGATGATTTTGATAAAACTACTTTAGAGGTTAGAGGTTTACATCTTTTATCTGGTCTACCCAGATCAGTTACTTTGACATCTGGAGAAATTAGAGAAGCTATGGCTGATACACTTAGCAAAATTGTTGAAGCTGTAAAAAGAACTTTAGAGCGAACTCCTCCTGAACTTGCTGCAGATATTGTTGATAGGGGTATCATGCTTGCAGGAGGTGGGGCTTTAGTAAGGGGTATTAACGATTTATTGAGTGATGAAACGGGAATTTTTACTCACATAGCAGAAAACCCACTACTATGTGTAGTCAATGGTTGTGGGGAGGTTTTGGATGATTTTAAAAAACTTAAAAGAGTTGTTGATACCCCTGACTTTATAAGAAACGCGATTAGAGATTAATAGCATGTTAGATATCCGACGAATTTCTACTAATCGTTGGCGGCATAAAAAGAATAGTTGGATATTTTTTGGAATATTTTTATTGTTAGTTTTTGTAAGGATATCAAAGGGATCTATTTATAAGGATTTTTATTATTTTATTTCAAAGCCTTTTTGGCCTGGACAATTTCAAAAAGAAGTTATTCTTAATAGCATTGAGCAGGAATCTTTAATAAAGGTAGATCTTCTTAAAAAGGATAATATAAGATTGAGGGAAATCTTATCACTTCAAGAATCATATAATAACGATAATATTTCAGCTGCAGTTATTTCGAGAAAAACAGGTAGTTGGTGGAGACAAATAATTTTAAATAAAGGTTCAAGAGATGGAGTGGAAATTGGTAGTATCGTGGTTGGCCCGGGTGGATTATTAGGAAGAGTAAAAAATACTTCTTTATTTACTTCTTCGGTAAGATTATTAACCTCTCCCGAAAGTAAATTAGGTGTCTGGGTTGATAGGATTCAAGTTAATGGGCTTTTGGTTGGTTCAGGAAATGATTATCCTAATTTAGTAATTTATTCAAAAGATGCTGATATAAAAGTGGGAGATTTTGTATCATCTTCGCCAGCCAGTACTTTATTACCTCCAAATATCCCTATTGGTATTGTTAAATCAATTGAGGAACCATTTCAAGAAAAAAAAATGGCTAAAATATTACTTTTGGCAAAACCTCACGTCATAGATTGGGTACAAATTTTAAAAGTAAAATTTAATGAATAAATTTTTTAAAAAAAGATTATCCATAATAATTTTTATTTTTATCCCAATTATTTTCTTATGGCATCCAAATTGGCTCGGATTTTTAGGTATTCAGCCATATTGGCCTTTATTTTGGTTATTACCTTGGTCAATGATAAATGGATCAATTAATGGAATAATATTTGGTTTGTTTTTAGGTCTAATTTTAGATGCTGTAACTCTGGATAGTAATTTTTCTCAAATACCAGGTTTGGTTTTATGTGGAGTTTGGTTTGGGAGAATAAAAATTCATAGTGATTTGTTGGTCGGACATTTTAGGTATGGTTTAATTTGTGCTTTTGGTAGTTTTTTATGTGGAACCTTGTATTTTTTACAGATTTTGTTTATTAATTTTTCAGATAATAATTTTTTAGTTTTTATCCCTAGTGTTCAAAATATTCTAGCTGAAGTTTTTCTTACAGGATTATTTGCCCCCTTAATTTGTTCCCAACTTTTGAGGCTCTTTAAATCTTGTATGGGAGAAAAGCAAGACAATAAATTTCTCTAAGAATAAATATTGCTCAAAAAAAATCTATATTTTTAAATTATTAGAAAGTTTGTAAATCTAAGGAATATCCCTTTGAGGGTTCGTAATGTTATATTTTTAATTGTTAGAATAAAGTTTCAATGCAATCAAATTTTGCTTTGAAATATCTGAAAATCTTTTTTAATTTATGTCAAAAGCAAGAATTTTAGTTGTTGATGATGAACCAGCAGTTTTGAAGGTATTAGTTACAAGACTTCAACTTGCAGGATATCAAGTTTTTTCAGCCACTAATGGTGAAGAAGCTCTTGAATCTTTCCATAGAGATTCACCCGACTTAATAGTTCTTGATGTTATGCTTCCTAAGATGGACGGGTTTGCAGTTTGCCGAAGAATTAGGGCCGAATCAGTAGTTCCAATAATATTTTTAACTGCACTAGAAGCGATATCAGAGAGGGTCGCTGGTTTGGATCTAGGTGCCGATGATTATTTATCAAAACCATTTAGTCCAAAAGAGTTAGAAGCTAGGATAGCTACTATTTTGAGAAGAATGGGACCTACCGTATCTGTTACCGAAACAAAAGAAGTGCCTTCCGGTAAAGGAGTTATGAAATTTGGAAGTTTAGTTGTTGATACTAATAGAAGACAAGTGTCTAGGGCTGGTGAGAGAATTAGTCTAACTTATACAGAATTTAGTCTCTTAGAATTGTTGTTTGACGAGCCTGGTAAAGTTGTTCCACGTGCTGAAATTTTGGAACAGTTATGGGGTTATCCTCCAAGGAGAGCTGCTGATTTAAGGGTAGTAGATGTATATGTAGCTAGACTAAGAGGTAAGTTGGAACCAGACCCAAGAAATCCAGAATTAATATTAACTGTTCGTGGGATCGGTTATGCATCTCAGAGAGTTGGCGAAACAGCAACATCTTTGGCAAGTTGAACCTCAGTCTGATACTTTTATTAAATAGAACAAACATATTTAATAAATTTTGTCTGAAATAAGAGAAGCTCGCTTACAAAAAGCTAATACATTAGTCAGTAAAGGATTCGCTTCTTACGCAGAGAGTTTTGTAGTTTCCCACCCTACAAAATTTCTTCTTCAAAAATTCGATTATTTAGAAAGTGGTCAAGAGGAAGATTTTAGTGTCTCTATTGCTGGTCGAGTAATGGCAAAAAGGGTAATGGGTAAAATTGCCTTTTTCACAATAAGTGATGAAGAAGGTCAGATTCAGCTTTATCTAGATAAAAAAATTATCAATTGCAATCTAGAAAATCAAAAATTACTTTCTTATGAAGATATTAAGGAAATAGTAGATATTGGAGATTGGATAGGCGTCTATGGAACAATTAAAAAAACTAATAAAGGTGAACTTTCAATTAAAGTAGAAAAATGGGAAATGTTATCTAAATCACTTCAGCCTTTACCGGATAAATGGCATGGATTGACTGATATTGAAAAAAGATATAGACAACGTTATCTAGATTTAATAGTGAATCCTCATTCTAAAAATGTATTTAAAACAAGAGCAAAATGTATTAGTTTTATAAGAAAGTGGCTAGATAATAGAAATTTTTTAGAGATAGAGACTCCAATTCTGCAATCTGAGGCTGGTGGTGCTGAAGCAAGACCATTTATTACTCATCACAATACATTAGATATTCCTCTTTATCTAAGAATAGCTACAGAATTACATTTAAAAAGAATGGTTGTTGGAGGATTTGAGAAAGTTTATGAATTGGGAAGAATCTTTCGTAATGAGGGAATAAGTACTAAGCATAATCCTGAATTCACTTCAGTTGAAATTTATCAAGCTTTTGCTAACTATGTCGATATGATGGATTTAACGGAAGAACTTATTAAAGATATTGTAGCTGACTCCTGTGGCTCTCTAGTAATAAATTATCAAAATAAGGAAATTGATTTTTCTAAACCATGGTCAAGAATATCTATGAAAGACATAGTCAAAAAATATACTGGGATTGATTTTGAATCTTTTAGTGGAGACTTTCAGGCAGCAAAACAAGCCGTTAAAAGTATAAATGTTGAATTTTCTAATAAAGTTAATACTATGGGAAGACTTTTAAATGAGGTCTTCGAGCAAAAAGTAGAGTCAAAACTTATGGAACCTACTTTTGTTATCGATTATCCTGTTGAAATTTCTCCTTTAGCTAGACCACATCTTGATAATAAAGAACTGGTTCAGAGATTCGAATTGTTCATTGTAGGTCGAGAGCTTGCAAATGCTTTTAGTGAGTTAATAGACCCAGTAGATCAAAGAGAAAGAATGCAATTACAGCAGTCTCTTAGAGATGAAGGAGATTTTGAGGCTCATTGTATAGATGAAGACTTTTTAAATGCTTTAGAGATTGGCATGCCCCCTACAGGAGGATTAGGGATAGGAATTGATAGACTTATTATGTTAATTACTAATAGTTCATCAATTAGAGATGTAATCCCTTTCCCATTGTTAAAACCAGAAATAACTTCAAGTAAAAATGAAAAATCACCCTTGAATGAAGTAAAATATAAGAATTAATCCAATACGAAATTATTGAAATGAGTGGTGAACGTGTTGGTTTCCGTTTCAAACACGCGGATGCAGTAGTGAAAAGAAATCCTCAAGGCCGATCAAGAAGAGGATGGGTTATTGAACCAGTGGAGCAAACTACAAGCAGAGGTACAAAAATGCCTGCATATAAAATTCGTTGGAGGGATAGTGAGAGACCTGAAACTGTCTTACAGCATATGTTAATTGCAGATCCAGATCCTTCTCCTCCTCCAA
>FUFK010048681.1_pt1 | contig 20562 bp, 19 predicted proteins | sample 1021851 | NCBI WGS metagenome assembly FUFK01 (sample SAMEA51879418, study PRJEB19060) | metagenome
CTTCTTTGCCGATGCTTATGCGTCATGGCAGCGAGGAACCAACGAAAATACCAACGGCTTGATCAGAGAGTATCTGCCTAAAGGCTGTGACTTTAGACAAGTCTCTGATGATGAGATGCAGGACATTGAGAACAAACTAAATAACAGACCAAGAAAACGCTTAGGGTTTAAAACGCCTATGCAGGCGTTCTATAATATTAATTAGCGTTGCACTTGGTGTGTTAATCTAAGATACAAATTAAGAAGAGTCAAATTAAAACGCTGTCTTGCGCGCTGGTAGCGCATTTAAAAACTCATTACGTGCTTGGTTATCATGTACATATTCGCCAAGCATAGCCGTGCTACGAGTCGTAGAGTGCTGCTTATTGACACCGCGCATCATCATACACATGTGTGAGGCATCCATAACCACTGCCACCCCGCGGCAGCCAGTCACATCCATAACAGCCTGTGCCACTTGCTCGCTGAGGTTTTCTTGAATTTGCAGGCGACGCGCAAACACATCGACAATCCGCGCAAACTTTGATAACCCTAACACTTGTCCGTTAGGCAGATAGCCGATATGCGCAAGGCCATGAAAAGGCAGCATATGGTGCTCACATAGAGAATAAAACTCTATATTCTGAACCAACACCAGCTCTCGGTTACTCGATGGAAATACCGCATCGTTGACGACATCGGCTAGGTTTTGATGATAGCCCTGGGTCAGGTGAGCAAAAGCCTTTGCCGCCCGCATAGGCGTATCTTGTAAGCCTGGACGTTCTAGGTCTTCACCAGTCGACTCTATCAGTTGACGATAAGATTCGATGGTTTCTTGATAGTTTGATGCTAGAGTTGAGTCATTACTCATAATTTTGACAGCCATCCAAAATGTGGGTATCGCTTAACGCTAAAGCCTCTCGCGCCCAAGACAGTTTATGTTGGGCGGCTGAGGATTTATGAAGAAAGTGCAAGCTTGGAAGGATTGTGATTATACTTGAAATCAGCGCAACTTCATACCGCTGTCGATTGCGCTAGCAGTATTTAAGTTTACGACTGTTTACTTAAATTGNTTCGTGTATAATGAGAACCCGTAGATTTAGATAATTATAACTGCTTTATAAGGACCTATTATGTTACTTCAAGGCCAACGTTTTGTCGTTACTGGTATCGCCAGCAAACTCTCTATTGCTTGGGCTATCGCTGAGGCATTACACCGCGAAGGTGCTTCATTAATTCTGACTTACCCTAATGACAAAATCAAAAAACGCGTCGATATGGCTGCTGAGAAGTTTGAAGCAGATTTAGTCCTTGAATGCGATGTCGCTTCTGACGACTCTATCGCTGCTTGCTTTGAGCAAGTGACAAACCATTGGGGCGATGGTATCGATGGGGTGGTGCATGCTATTGGCTTTGCCCCTATGGAGCAATTAGATGGCGATTTTGTTAGCGCTACCACCCGCGAGGGCAGCCAAATCGCTCATGATATCTCAAGCTATAGCTTTGTGGCTTTAGCTAAGGCCGCCCGCGAATTATTAGCGATGCGTCACGGTTCCATGTTGACGCTAACCTATGAAGGCAGCATCTCAGTACTACCCAATTACAATGTCATGGGCATGGCAAAAGCCAGCTTAGAGGCGAGCGTGCGCTATCTAGCAACATCGATGGGCGCTGAGGGTATTCGGGTCAATGCTATCTCAGCAGGGCCTATCCGTACACTTGCTGCTAGTGGCATCAAGTCTTTTCGTAAGATGCTCGATATCAGCGAAAAAATCGCACCTCTACAGCGCAATATCAATCAGATGGAAGTTGGTAATGCTGCGCTGTTTTTACTGTCTCCTTGGGCATCGGGTATCACTGGCGAGATTATGTTTGTGGATGCAGGTTTCAACACCGTCGCAATCAGCGAGCAGTTGATGATGCTAGATGACGCGGATAAATAACGTAGATTACTGCTGGCTCATTACTCTTAGCGCTAGAGTGTCGTCCTAAATAGCGAGCTACTGGCTCTATCAGCAGCATGCCTATCTAGGTCAGCTCACTGCGGCAATGGCTTGCGGATTACAAAATGCCATGGTAGCGACTTATAGCGGCGCGGTGATTCGTACCACGCATCTGACGGGACTGACCTCAGATATGGGCGCGGCTATCGGTAATTGGCTGGCAGGACGCGCTATTAGTAAGCCCACTTTAGGCTTTCAGGCCATTATTTGGTACTGCTTTTGTGGCGGCGGGGTAGTCGGGGCTTTTTTATTTGCTAGAGTTGATTATGCCGCCTTTATCGTTCCTATTGTTATCGTCTTAGCAGCAGCATTTATATATAACCAATCCTTAGATCAGCTACCTGAGAGACGTCCTCCTGCTTTGTAAAATTTGTCTCGCTTGCATACAGAGCATACCATCTACTCACTAAAAAGCGCCTATCAATATGATAAGCGCTTTTTAATTTTATAGTCTATTAGCAATTTTATAAGCGATGTAAGTTTAGTAGCTCTAATCAGTACCTATAAAAAGCTAAATTTTTAACTGTTTTATTCATTCTCATCTTCATGATCTTCATGCTCGTGCATACCTTGCATCATATCGAGAGCTGAATCGTCAGTACGTTGTTGATCCTTTTCAGATAGGCCATCTTGATTAATATCGTTAGGTGCCATCTTGGTTGTTGCATCAGTTTTATCACGATTTGACATAAAGTACTCCTAGTTAGTGTTGTTCCATATTTATTTATAGTATCCAAAATAGTATGGTTCAAGCAATAAGATATGTACACGGTATAACTGCATAACTTTCGTGACTGAGTGTAACATTTCTCTCTACATTGCCGACACTGCTGAGACAGCACCTCTTTCAATAGAGCTCATTTAATAAGTGCTGCAGTCTTTTAGCCAATAGTAGCTATAACCAGGCAGGTTAAAAATCATCAGCAATATTCACCCACACCCAACCGTTCTCCAGCCACTCCATTAAGTCATCGGGATCGATGTCTGCAACATCATCCGCCTGCAAAGCTTCACCATCTGCCAAGCGCTGCAATGTCTGTTTGGCAATAGTATCTAGACCATCTAGGCGTTGACCATTAGCGTACAGGATGAGTTCACCGGCATGTTTATGATAGAGCAGCCGATTGCTGTAATCTGCTTGTAAGGTCGCGCCTTCCGTTATGGCTTGCATGAGCTCATCGGTCGTTAGAGTCTCCTCAGGTACGAGCGCGTCATATTGACGCTTGCTGACGACCTCAGATACTGCCTGACGAATGATATCGTCACCACGCTCAGACTGTAGCATGTGCAAGAGCTGCTCTTTGATCGCACTGATACTCTCTGATTGCAATGCGCCAGATGCCTGTAGTGCTTGCGGCAATAGCAGCGGAATAAACAAATCGCTATCGTTGGTGGCGATATCCGCTAAGCTATCGATAATTTGCATCAAATTTGGACGACGGCAGCCAAAAGAAAACGTCAGGCAGTCATCTTGCGCCACGCCGAAATGCGAGAGTTTGGGCGGCACATAAAGCACGTCACCCGCTTCTAATATCTCATCAAAGATGATGTCGCCCATATCATCAAACAGTCTTATCGGCTCATCTGCGACAAACTCCGTATTCTTATCACAGTATTTACCTAGCTGCCAACGGCGAGAGCCATAGCCTTGCGCCAAAAACACATCATAATCATCATAGTGCTTGCCGACCGAGCCGCCTTTAGGCGCGTAAGAGACCATAATATCATCACGCTGCCACTGCGGAATATAGTCAAACGCTTGCCACAATTGCCCAAGCTCAGGCGACCATTGCTCAAGGTTTTGCACAAGGACTGTCCACTGCGCTGGCAGGTTGTCAAAGTCGGTTTCGCTTAAGGGGCTTTTTTTGAGTTGCCACTGCGGCTCATCGACAGGCTTAGTTGCCGCTTGAGTGAGCAGGCGGGCAGAGGCCTCTTCTTCAAGCGCTAGGCCGAGCATATCTTCTGGCTCAAACATACCGATTAGTTGCGGCAGACCTTGCTTGATCAGCAATGGCTTTTTTTGCCAATACTCGTTTAAGAATTGCTCAGGGGTCATATTATCAGGTAAACAAAGGGGTATAGCGCTCATTGGTAAATCCATATAAAAATTAGGAAAAATTAATAGTCAGGATGACTTTATAGGAGAGTTTTAATCGTTTATGATGACTTTTCGATAGCTTAATACAAAGACTATCGGCTTATCTTAAAATTATAGGAAGTTTATGAAAAAGTTGCATTTCATCGTCATTATCGCCAGCGTATTTGTCCTACAAGCTTGTGTCCACAAAATTGTCACTGTACCTGCCAAAGTTGCTTATAAAACCACCAAAGGCGTAGTCAAAGGCACGGTCGCGGTCGGCAAGGCTATCATACCAGGCGATAGTGATGACGATGATGATAAAAAGGATAAAAAATAAAACCTTACTTATCACCTATGAGTTTTTAAGATCATCATAGCATGCAAAGTAAGGTTGTTTTTTTATGGACTTAGGCGAATGTATAGCCAGTTTGAACAAATAAAGATGAGGCAATTGTGCCTTATCTCTATTGCTTTAAGGTATTCAATTCACCTTAGCAAACTTTAAAGCTTTGCTATCCAGTCTTGAATAGCGCGTGCTTGCTCAGCAGCGTTACCCGTATAAGTAGCTGGCGTCAGCTCGCGCAGGCTTGCTTTGTCGCTATCTGAGACAGCAGCCAACTCATCGCTCTCTACAAAGGTGAGCATGGCTTCGCGAGTCATGGCATTACCGCGAGTCAAGGCTTTGAGCTTCTCGTATGGGTTTTCGACACGGTAACGGCGCATGACCGTTTGGATCGGCTCGGCAAGTACCTCTTGCGCTTGCTCCAAGTCATCATTTAAACGCTGAGGATTGACTTCCAATTTGCCCACGCCTTTTAGGCACGCATCATAAGCAATCATACTTTGCGCCAGGCCNACNCCGATNTTACGCAGNACGGTNGAGTCNGATANATCGCGCTGCATACGCGAGATAGGCAGCTTTTCCCCTAAGTGCGCTAGCATGGNATTGGCCACGCCCAAGTTGCCTTCTGAGTTTTCNAAGTCAATCGGNTTGACCTTGTGCGGCATGGTAGATGAACCGACTTCGCCGTCTTTTAGGCGCTGNTTAAAATAGCCTAAGCTAATATATTGCCAAATGTCACGGTTAAAATCGATTAATANNGTATTAAANCGTTTGACNNCATCAAACAATTCAGCGATATAATCATGTGGCTCAATTTGAGTCGTATAAGGATTAAACGTCAACTCTAAGCTTTGATTGATAAACTGCTCNGCNTGNNTNTGCCANTNNACNTCNGGATAGGCTGATAGGTGAGCATTGTAGTTACCGACTGCGCCATTGATTTTACCGAGTAGCTCNACCTGACCGATTTGCTTAATTTGACGAGCGAGGCGGTAGGCGACGTTTGCCATCTCTTTACCTAGCGTCGTTGGGCTGGCAGTTTGACCATGCGTGCGTGACAGCATAGGCTGATCGGCATGGGCAATGGCTAACTCGGCGATACTGTCGGTCACTTGCTGCATTTTTGCAACCACAAGCTCGCGGCTGTCTTTGAGCATAAGCGCATAAGACAAATTGTTAATATCTTCACTGGTACAAGCAAAATGGATAAACTCCAAGCTGTCTTCTAGCTGCTGATTGCCGCGAAACTTATCTTTGATAAAGTACTCAACCGCTTTGACGTCGTGATTAGTCGTCGCCTCAATATCTTTAATCGCCTGCGCGTCACTTTCACTAAAATCATCAACGATACTATTCAAAAAGGCATTGGTATCTGCATCAAACGCTGATAATTCACCGATGGCATCATTATCTGCTAACGACTGTAACCAGCGGATCTCAACGGTGACACGCGCTTTAATAAGACCAAACTCAGAAAGATAAGGACGTAAGCTGTCAGCTTTTGAAGCATAACGGCCATCAATTGGGGAAAGAGCGGTAAGTGGGGTCATGGTATCGCCTTTGAATGAACAGAAAGTGAATGACTGCTTACGACAGCAGTAAATTTTGGTGGCGCAATTATAGCAAAAACTGATGCAAAAAAGGGAGTGTCAGCGATATTTTCCACGAATTAATAGTACGTCAAAGACAGACATCAACGTCAATAGATTTGGGAGAAATTGAATAGAGAGAGGAGTCAAAAACGATTGAGGATCATAATCCAAACGCGAACGGACGACATGACAAGCGGAGCAGTAACGGTTGCTACTGCCGCTTGTCAAAAATTAAACGCTATCTAAAAACCGCATGGCGCATCAATAGACTCAATCACGCCGCCACCCAAACAAACCTCATCGATATAAAACACCGCAGACTGACCCGGCGTNACTGCGCGCTGCNGCTCATCAAANACNACNNNNACCTCNNNNCCNTNNNNATTGGTCGCAAACACNCGGCAGGCTTGATCNGGCTGGCGATAGCGNGTCTTTGCCATACAGCTTAAACCTTCGCTAGTAAAAACAGCTTTGGGTGCAGCACCATCGACCCAGTCGAGTTTGTACGCTTGCAGCTCATTGCTCATTAGCATAGGATGCTCGTGACCTTGACCAACGATTAGCTGGTTTTTCTCTAAATCTTTAGCAAGGACAAACCAAGGCTCCTCAGGACGGTCTTTGACTCCGCCGATACCGATACCGCCGCGCTGACCTAAGGTGTAGTACATTAGCCCATCATGCTGACCGATAACATGTCCATCGTCAGTGATGATATCGCCTTTTTGAGCAGGCAAGTACTGCTGCAAAAAGTCCTTAAAGCGGCGCTCACCAATGAAGCAAATACCGGTTGAGTCTTTTTTCTTCGCGGTCACTAAATCATGCTCTTCTGCGATGCGGCGTACTTCAGGCTTCTCTAACTCTCCGACTGGGAATAAAGTCTTGGCTATCTTGTCGCCGCCGACNGCATGTAAGAAGTAGCTTTGGTCCTTGTTNTTATCAAGGCCGCGCAATAGCTGCGCTACCTCCATACCCGCGCTATTTTTATAATTTACGCTGCGGCGCGTGTAATGACCGGTAGCGATATAATCAGCGCCAAGACCAAATTTTGGATCAGAGGCATAGTCTAGAAATGCTTTAAATTTGATCTCTTTATTGCACAAAATATCAGGGTTAGGGGTGCGTCCGGCTTTATATTCAGCTAAAAAATGTTCGAACACACGGTCCCAGTATTCCATCGCAAAGTTGGCGGTGTGCAGCTTGATACCGATTTTGTCACAGACCGCTTGCGCGTCGGCGAGGTCGTCCATGGCTGTGCAGTATTCGGTGCCGTCATCTTCTTCCCAGTTTTTCATAAACAGACCTTCAACGATAAAGCCTGCTTGCTGCAGAAGTACGGCTGATACCGAAGAGTCGACACCGCCTGACATACCAACGATGACCCGCTTCGTGTTTGGGCTATCGATGTCGGCTAAGTTTAGAGGGCGATGGTGAGTGATCGTAGTAGCTTGACTGGATAAATTTTGCGTGGCTGATGTAACTGGCATAACGGAGCGCTCAACAATTTGTGATAACATAGGCGCTATATTATAGCATTGAATTAAAAATCAATGCTTATCAAGCTAATTTCTAGTTTTAAAAATAGCTTAGATGCTTTCATAAAAGTTTCGCTTATGTTGAATAAAATTTTGGATGAACAATGATAAAAATTGGTCAAGGTATTGACGTTCATGCTTTTCATAACAATGGTGAACAGCAACAATATGTCATATTAGCTGGCGTGCCGATTGAGCACACCCATAGCTTGCTNGCGCACTCAGACGGNGATGTNGTGCTNCACGCACTTGCNGANGCNCTGCTTGGCGCTCTGGCGNTNGGNGATATCGGTCAGCATTTTCCCGATACTGATAGCGCGCATGCTGGCTTGGACTCGCGAGTGTTACTGCGCTATGTGTATAGCAAAATAGTCGACGCCGGCTACAAGATTGGTAATGCTGATATTACCGTGATGTGTGAGCGCCCTAAGCTTGCTCCCCATAATCAGGCGATGCGTGATAATATTGCCAGCGATTTGCAAACTGATGTCAGNAACATCAGTGTCAAAGCCACGACTACTGAAAAGCTAGGATTCGCCGGTCGTCAAGAGGGCATTATGGCAAGTGCTGTCGTCCTTTTATTGGCTGATAAGTCCTAATCGTTAGTGGCTTTGATAGTGACCCTTAATAAGCCATTGTTAAAGATTTAGAATAAGTCNTCAAAATGGCTTGCAATAAAGTNATCTCTACCCCATGTAGCACATAACGCTAAGCAAAATTTTTAATAACCCTGCTATTTTAATCACNCTACTAATAGGATAGGAGCTTTTATGAGCGAGCAAACCCCAAATACCGCTGCTAATGATGTCGAACAATTGATTCGCGATCAAATTCGTGACAATAAAGTACTCATTTATATGAAAGGCACGCCGCAGTTTCCGCAGTGTGGATTTTCCGCGCGCTCTATTGAAGTATTAACGCAAATCGGCCGTCCGTTTGCTTTTGTTAATATCTTAGAGAACCCTGAGATTCGCGCGACNTTGCCAAAAGTAGCGAATTGGCCTACTTTCCCGCAATTATGGATTGATGGCGAGCTGATGGGCGGCTCAGATATCATTCTACAAATGTATCAATCAGGCGAATTGAAGCCACTAGTCGAAGCTAATAGCCCTGCCGCTTAATTTATAGACAAGGCTGTATGGATCCCATATAAGCTTTGAGTAAATACTCNAAATAATAATCAGCCTTAGTNAAAGCCTGAGTCAGCCAATAGCTGCTGACTCAGGCTTTGTTGTTTTCGGCGTATTTATCCCCATATACGGCTGCATAATNAAATAAACAATAAGAGGGTATTATGACCAATCAAACCAATANGCAAGCCTATGAAGATGCCGCTTTAGAAAAACGCCGCGAGCATCTTAAGAATGAATCAACGCGCATTATCGAGATGGCCAACAATGAGGACTTCTCAGCGCTTAGATGTATTCATCAGCTCAGCGTCGCTGGCGGGGCGACAGAGGGTACNTATACNGCAATCGAGCAGCGTATCGTTGCTGATCAAGATGCNGCGGGGGCNTATCATCTAGCGCTTTTGGCACAGAATACGCCAGATCTGCCCGTTGATGCTCGTCAGCTTATCGAGATTGTCGTCAATAAAGGCGATAATGAGCAGCGTTTGGCCTTATTGAAGAACCTGCCACTACCGCCTGTTGAGCTCATCAAAGAGCAAATACTAGCTAGCGATGATGGCGAAGCGATTGGACAGATGAATGCTTATTTGCAAATTAACCCAGAAGGTCATGGCAGTCAGCATATGCTGGTCAGTGGTCATTCCGATCAAATTGTACCGCTAAGCGAGGGCAAAAATATAAAGTTTGATTAATGCAGCTCACTAATAACGGCAAAAAATTGTTATAATGAGCACCAATGTCAACTCTCTAGCCATTTTTTAAATCACTGAATACGATAGATGTTGATGTCCTTATTTTTGGGTCGACATCTATCAAGCGAGGCACAAATGCAATACCCAAAACATTACGACGTAGTCGTCATCGGCGGCGGTCATGCGGGGACCGAAGCCGCTCTAGCAGCAGCGCGTATGGGTGCGCAGACCTTGCTATTGACGCATAATATCGAGACCTTAGGCCAGATGAGCTGTAACCCTGCTATCGGCGGTATNGGNAAATCGCACTTAGTGCGTGAGATTGATGCGTTAGGCGGTGCTATGGCTTTGGCGACNGACAAGGCNGGCATTCAGTTTCGNGTNCTAAACAGTCGTAANGGCGCAGCAGTACGGGCCACGCGCGCGCAAGCGGATCGTATTCTTTATAAAGCGGCTATTCGTCATACGCTTGAGAATCAGCCTAATCTTGATCTGTTTCAGCAAGGTGCAGATGATATCTTAGTCGAGAATGGTCGCGCGACTGCTGTTGTCACCTCGACCGGTATTATTTTTAAAACCCAGACGGTTATTTTGACTTCAGGGACTTTTTTAGGCGGCGTCATACATATCGGCCTTGAGAATTCTAAAGGCGGACGCGCGGGAGATCAGCCCTCNATTAAGCTTGCTGATCGTCTGCGCGAGCTAAAGCTACCTGTCGGCCGCTTGAAGACAGGCACGCCTGCGCGTATCGATGCGCGCACGGTGGANTTTAGCGTTATGACCGTACAGCCTGGTGATACGCCATTGCCAGTGATGAGCTATATGGGTAATGTAGATATGCATCCTGAGCAAGTCAATTGNTANATTACNCATACTAATGCGCGTACCCATGACATCATNCGNGANANNCTNGATCGCTCGCCGATGTTCTCAGGTAAGATTGAAGGCGTGGGCCCNCGTTANTGNCCGTCGATTGAGGACAAGATCCACCGCTTCGCTGATAAAGACAGTCATCAAATCTTTATTGAGCCTGAAGGTCTCACTACTCATGAGCTTTATCCTAATGGTATCTCCACCAGCTTGCCTTTCGATGTGCAGTTAGAGTTTATCCATAGTATGAAAGGCCTTGAGAACGCACATATTACCCGCCCTGGCTATGCCATTGAGTATGATTATTTTGATCCGCAAAACCTCAAACCAACGCTTGAAACTAAGTCGATTGATGGGCTTTATTTTGCCGGTCAGATCAATGGCACGACAGGCTACGAAGAGGCAGGGGTGCAAGGCTTATTAGCAGGTACTAATGCTGCACTAGAGACCACGAATAATAGCGAGTATGACACGTGGACGCCGCGCCGTGACGAGGCGTATCTAGGTGTGCTCGTCGATGATCTCATCACTCATGGCACCACTGAGCCGTATCGAATGTTTACTAGTCGTGCTGAGTATCGTCTGCTGCTACGTGAGGATAACGCTGATCAGCGCTTGACTGAGACCGGTCGCAAATTAGGTCTCGTTGATGATAGCCGCTGGCAAGCTTATGAGCAAAAGATGGAATCGATAGCTAGTGAGTCCGCGCGTCTCAAAGACATGTGGGCGACGCCAGTCAATGACTTAGGTAAGCAAGTCGCCGCGCAAACGGGTGAGGTGCTATCAAAAGAAGCGACCGCTTATGATTTGCTCAAGCGTCCGCAGATTAACTTTGCCGATATCGCTGCGATTACTGATTCCAAAGTCGATAACCAAGTGGGTGAACAGATTGAGATTTCAGTCAAGTATGCCGGCTATATCGATCGTCAGCGCGATGATATTGAGCAAATGAAGCGTTTGGAGAATACCGCGCTACCACTCGATTTTGATTATAGTATCGTCTCTGGTCTGTCGAATGAAATTGTACAAAAACTCAGTAAAGTACGTCCAGCTACGCTCGCACAAGCGGGGCGTATTAGCGGGGTTACCCCTGCCGCGATTCAACTGCTAGCGATGACAGTCAAAAAGCAGAAAAAAGCCAAGTCGGCACTGGAGTCGTAAGTTTTATACTATTGATGAGGCTGTAGACAGGTTTTATCTAAAACATGAGTTAACGTTTTATTGACGTGAGTCACTTATGATCGCTGCGGTTATTTTTGCTATTACTATCGTACTGCCCAACCTCTTTTTGATGGGGTTGGGTTTTTTNATGAAAAAACGCGGACAAGTGAGCCAAGCGTTTATCGATCAAGCCTCTTATTTTGTTTTTAATTACTGTCTGCCAGCTTTATTGTTTTTTAGTGTGGTCGATAGCGAGGTTGACTATGCTAAGCAAATCACCTTAATAACGGCAGGCGTTGTCGTCACCTTTATTTTGTTTCTTGGTAGCGAGATTTACGCTAAGCGCTTTATAGCCGATAGCGCTGATCAAGGGGTGTTTGTCCAAGGTATCTTTCGCAGCAACATGGCGATTATCGGTCTTGCTACCGTCGCCAACGCTTATGGTGATATCGGCCTCAGTATCGGCGCGGTCTATATGGGCATCGTCACTATTCTCTTTAATATCCTAGCGGTGATTACGCTTAGCCGAGTGTCTAAAAGCTTAGATGATACCCGTCTAAGCCGTAGCCTAATGGTAATAAAAAAGGTATTTACCAATCCGCTTATCTTAGCGCTACTGGCGGCTTTTACTTATAAAGCATTACCACTGCCGCCTGTGCCCTCAGTCATTCATCATACTGGTGATTTACTCGCAGCAGTGGCGCTGCCTCTCGCTCTACTTTGTGCGGGCGCAAGTATCAACCTAAAAGCGATGCTCAGTCTGTCAGGCTTATCGATGCAAGCGAGTATAGGCCGTATTGTGATTGCGCCGCTACTGGCTATCGCTATCGGTTTGGCATTTGGTTTAACGGGCGTGCATATGGGGGTGCTGTTCTTGATGGTCGCATCGCCAACGGCAGCGGCAAGCTATGTGATGGTCAAAGCGATGGGCGGTAATGACATTTTAGCTGCCAATATTTTGGCGTTTACCACGGTGGTGAGTCTATTTGGTATGGCGCTAGGCGCGGCGGTATTGCGTNCTTTAGGATTGATGTAACTAGTATTGATGTAACTAGTATTGATGTAACTAGTATTGATGTAAAAAGTGAGGTGAGCTTAGGCTTAGTGTATTTAAAGATAAGAGGTGCTGAGGTATTGTCACTAACTTTAACCGTGTTAACCAAAGACATATGGCGTTTTGCAGCGTCTTTTTTTTATAATAAAAAAATAATATAAGTAAAGGAGTCTGCCATGCCATACGATAAACTATCTGATCTGCCTGATAATGTAAAAGACAATTTACCTAAGCATGCCCAAGAGATTTTTCAAGCGGCGTTTAATAGTGCAAGCGAGCAATATGAAGATGAGTCGCGTCAGTTTGCTACCGCGTGGGCGGCGGTTGAAAACGTCTATCATAAAAATGACGATGGGAGATGGGTCAAAAAGCCTGATCATAAATAGCCAAGGAGGCTACTCATTAGCTTAAGATTTTAACTTAAAGTTCTATTGTCCTGAACAATAAACACCAGCCATAATAACTATGGCTGGTGTTTTGCTGATATGAAGTTGTATTTATAATAAACCTGATGACTTATCTTATTTATTCAGCAGGCTGGACATCAAATTTAAATACCCAAGAGGTGGCTTTGGTGGTGGTAGCATCAGGATAATTAATCTGTGTCAGACGCATGCGCGCATAACTATCACCACTGTTTGAGCGGATCAGCGCGCCTTGAGCTTTGTCATCAGGTTTTGCACTGAGTTGATGAGTCATGCCATTATAAGTGTACCAGCCAAAATCGAGGTTTGGATAAGTGCCGGTGTAGCCCGGATTTAGATCTGAGCTGTCGCTATCCACCATCCAGCTGCCTGCTGATTTTGGCGTATCGAAGTCTGTGACATTCAATAGATTGGCAAGGCTTTGCTCTTTATTGTCAGTCATGAACTTAGCTCTGATAGGCTCGTCTTTATCATCATAGTAGCCGTCTGGAGTATTAGCGACAAAACCACCGACCTTACCGGTACCGGACGCGCCGCCATTTAGTTTGACACTGTTACGCCTAAATGCCACCTGCCACTGTTTTGTAGCATCATCAACGATGTTACCCGTTTTTAGATTCAGATAAGTCCACTCCGTGTTGCTAGTGGCGTCAATGGTCTTGGTTTTGACTTGATCGGCGCGCGGCATTGCGGTATCAATCCAGCGCACGGTTGGGTGGCCAGATACTCCAGCTTCATCGTAGTAGTTGATAATCTGCATGGCATAAATGGGCTGCTGCACACTGCTGGCAGTGGCCGGATCGGTATGGTCTGTTGTGATAAGGTACACNCGGTTATTAGGATATAGCTTATGATTTTCTGCAATATTATAAGCGTACCATGAGTCACTATCAAAAATACCGCCACTATTATCTTCGTTATAATGGTGCGTGATGTCACTNCCGGTTTTTGGGTCTTGCATACCGTTGTTATAAGCGCTTAGCTCTGACCAATCCATCAATCCAAACACGCCGCCATCACCGTCGCCTGAGCTGCCACTGTTTGACCAAAGACTGACCCCGCGTTGTTGATTATCAAATTTAACGTCCCACGTGGCGCTACTACAGTCCACCTCGCTATCACTGTCAAAATCAAAACAAGTCTGCACATTAGGGTTGAGACTCGCGCCACTGATCGTCCATTCAGCGCTTTGACTAAAGCTCGCCGTAGCCGTGGGTGGTGCCGTAGTTGAACCGCCACTACTACTGTTATCGCTATCACTACCGCAGCCGGTTAGCGCAACTAATATGGCGGCACTGAGTGCGCCTAAGGCAGATGTTTTGGTCAGGCGTAAATAAGATGACATAAAAAGCTCCTGTTGAATAAAACGGTGATATTAAGTAAAACGATGAAAGTAAGGGTTAAAAATTTTGTGATCCAGCTTATTGCCAGTTAAAACGTGCGCCAATTAGCCACTCACGGTTGTCAATCGGGCGATAATCACTGGTATCGCGTACATCACGCTGGGTATCAAAGATGTTATTCACCGCGCCATACAGACTAAAATTATTATCAATTTTGTAGTTCAATTGACTATCAAGCGTCCACCATGATGGTGAGTAGGACTGCGTGGCAGTATCAATCAGCTGCTTAGACTCGTAGTTCAACCTAGGAATAAGCTGCAATGTATCACTCAATTGATAATCGAGTGCCAGCATGACTTTATGATTAGGACGGTAAGTTAATTCGCTGTTGGCGCTCGCATTTTTGGTTTTTAGATAGGCGTATGTGGCTTGTAGGGTGGCGCGATCATCCACTTGCCAATCGATGCCAATATCACCGCCATAAGTGTAGGCACTATCGATATTGGTATATTGAAAAATACTGATGCCATTTTCGATAATGGCGTTTTCGTTATCCGTTTGGATTAAGTCCTCCACATCGTTATAAAAGCCGTTAATGGATAGGTTTAAATCATCACCAATCTGCCCTTGATAACCGACTTGATAGCTCGTTGAGGTTTCAGGCTGTAAGCTAGGGTTGCCCATGACTTTATAGCCCAAATTACTGTGGTCAAAGACGTAATAGCGCTCTTTTAAGTTGGGCACACGGTAGCCGCTGCCGACGCTGGCGCGAAAGATATGATCGCGTCCACTTGCGTCCGTACGGTTGTATTTGACCGCTACTTTTGGTGCTACATGATCGCCAAAGTCTTGATCATCTTGATAACGAATGCCCGTGAGTATCTCCCAATGAGCACCAATCAGCCAGTCATCTTGGAGATATAGCTCGCCCACATAACGGCTGACCTCATCGCTGATAAGCTCGCTGATACTGTTTTTGGTTTGAGATAGGGTGTCGCGCTGCACCTGTCCGCCTACTTGCAATAAGTGCATATGCGCACCTGAATCGATGGCTGGTAAATCAAGCTGCACCTGACCTAGCGCGGTGGTGATGTTTGTATTTCGCGCTGATGCAAGCACCTCATTGGATAGGGTATCTGAGTCGCTTTGATAGTCTTCATATAACGCTTGCGCAGACAACTGATAGGTTTGCATATTTTCATTGAGATGAATATCAGTGCTATAGTCAATCAATATTAAAAGTGGTACAAGGCAGACGAGTGCAAGTACTACAGTAGTAGGCTAAACGAGTCTAACGCTGTAACACTTTAATAGTGGTTCGACTATACCACCGATGCTGATACGATCCTTGTTAATCGACTCCTCACGCTGCTGCGGCAAAATATTTTGCGCCACGCGGAGATTAAAGCGGCTGGTATCGTCCTCACTATAGCGGCTCGCCTCAGCCCACAGCTTTGAGTGCGTNAGCATAGTACGATCATCAGGAGTATAGCTGAGACGTCCTGTTACCTGCGTTTGTTCGCTAGCGTCTTTGATTCGTGGCCAGCGCGCGGTATCGGTATTTAGGCCATCATCATCTAAATAAGAAGCAGACAGACGGGCCTGCAGGCGCTGCGCTGGATCCAGTGCTCCTTCGATACCGGCAGCGATAAAGCGTTTATTGGCATCAATATCATCACCTGAAGGGTTTTGATCGCCATTGGTGGCAAGCTCGGTATTGACATAAGCTTTGGTTTTGTTAATAGCTTTGGTAATAATATTAATCACTCCGCCCATTGCTGCACTGCCAAATTGCGCGGATGCCGCTCCTTGAACCACCTCAATTTGTTCGATATCCATGGTCATATACTGATTGAGATTGACTGTCGAGCCTGTACTGGCGGTGATAGGCAGACCATCAATCAATACTAAAACCTGATCGCCTGTAAAACCCTGCATACTGACTTCATAGCCCGTCTTGCCATGTACTTGCTTGAGATAAACGTTAGGCAATAGTTCTAGCGCCTCTTTTAGGGTATGCGCATGATTATCCTCGATTTGCTTGCTGCTAATGACATCTACTTTGACAGGGGCGTCGCTAAGAGCTCGGTTTGAACGGGTGGCAGTTACCACAATAGGATCAAGTACGGTGCTAGGCATGGCGCTATTTGCCAAGCTTTGCTCGCTATCAGCAAGACTATTGAGCTGATAAGGATCTGCTGCTTTCGCGTTTGCCGTTATCGTGACAGCTAATACAAGCGTTATAGCGGCACTCAAAGGCTTGTAAGAAGCTTTAAAAGTATTAGATATTGGCATAAGTTTACACAGTAAGAATAAGGAAGTTTGAGTAAATAATAATTATTATCATTTACAAATAAAAAAAAGTTGGTCATAATTCGTTTTGTCAGTGAGCGCTCCGGCATTTTATTAAAAAAGCATAGNGACGCCGCTTTTATATTTGCTTAATAGAGGATACGACCATGACTCACCCCATTCAGCTTGGCCAAAAAGACTCGGTACTTTGGCAGGCCTACCAAGATAAAAAAACGGTGACACCGATGTTATTTCCGACCGAAGGCGCGGCGGTATTGGGTGTAAGTGAGTTTGAGCTGTTACTTGCCTCACCGCATAGCCAATATATTGGTGGNCAATGCAGAGCAGTGCTTGAGCAGCTAGAGAATTTCGGTGCTGTTGAGAGTATCGTACGTAACGCCTTAGCCGTCCATGAAAAAACCGCACCGTATCACAATCTAAAACTTGGCGAAAAAAGGGGCATTGCCCTCAATGTTGGTGGTTTAGATTTGCGCTTTTTTATGGGACGCTGGCAGCATATGCTCGCCGTGACAGATCTTAGCAAGCGTGATAAGCCCTCTTATAGCATTCAGTTTTTTGATGAGCAGGGCGCTGCGATCGATAAGGTGTTTTTACGCGATTTAAGCGATGACAATATCGCGCGCTGGCAAAAGTTAGTCGATAAGCATGCGCAAGCGGTCGATGTAACCGAGCTGACGCTTGATGAGGCAACCGNACCCAAGACTTGGCAGTATAAAGAATTGAGTGATGATAACCGTGACAAGTTGCAGCGTCGATGGCGCAAGATGACGGACGTCCATCAGTTTTATCACATTTTAAATAAGCTTGAGGTTGATCGCGCCAGTAGCTACCGTCAAGCGCCTACAGGGTCTGCATATCCGCTCAGCCTTGATGCGATGAGTGCTGTTTTTGAGCAAGCGCGTGATAGCGAGTGTCCTATTATGATATTTGTTGGCAATTCAGGGCTGGTACAAATTCAAACCGGTACAGTAAAAACCATCAAACGCATNGGCGACTGGATCAACATCTTAGATAAGAGTCACAATAACTTCACTTTGCATCTAAAAGACAAGCAGCTGGCGCAATTATGGTGCGTCAAGCGTCCAACGGCTGATGGTATCGTCACGTGTATCGAAGGGTTCGATCAGTTTGGCAGCAGTATTTTGACTGTATTTGGTCAGCGTATGGAAGGCACTAGTGAGCTTGCAGCATGGCAAAAAATCACTGCTGATATCGTGGCTAAATTCTCACAAGGGCTGAATGCAGAGGCGCAGCATACTGCCATGCACAATAATCCGGCGCAGCCTGCTTAATGAAAGGGCTGTTAGCCACTCATGACTCCTATTTTATGATTCACAATTACAAGGAACGTTTATGTTCGCGCAATTATCATCTTCTTTTTCTCGCTCCCGCCTCATATCATCTTTTTTTGTTGGCAGTATCTGCGCGCTGACTGCCTTATCGGCACAAGCTTATGAGCGCATCGTCGCCATGAGTCCTGATGTGGCAGATATCATCGTCGCGCTTGGTGCGACCGACAAGCTGGTGGGCAAAGATGCGACCAATAGCCATCCTGCCTTAAAAGATGTGCCAAAAGTGGGGATGCACCGCAACATTACCGCAGAGTCCGTGTTGGCAGTTAAGCCTGATTTGGTACTTGGTAGTTATATGGTGCAGCCGGTTAGTGTCTATCAGCGCCTCAATGACTTAAATGTCAAAGCCGCTAACGTAGCGCCAAAAGAGGGCGTCGATTATTTTGCCAATAGCATCAAAGCGACGGGTATCTATATCGGTAACCGCAGTGAAGCTGCACAACTTGCAGATCATTGGTCTCAGGACATGCAGCCGTTAGCAAAAACGGGCAAACGCTATATCTTAAGCTATGATGGGCGCATTGTCGCAGGCAAAGGGACGGTGGGGGATGAGCTGATTTGCCGGGCAGGCGGGATTAATGCGGCGAATGTCTCAGGACTCAAACCTATGTCGCGTGAAGGCTGGCTGGCTGCTAAGCCTGATGTGATTATCATCGCCGATCATAATCAAAAGGTCATCGGCGGCGTCAGTAAGTTTAGGAAGCGTCCTGAGATTGCCGTAAGTAATGCCGCCAAAAATAATAAGGTTGAGTTTTGGCCTGCCGATAAGTTTTTACGCTACGGCCTAAACTCTCCAAAGGTCATCAAATCGCTACACGATATGGCAAAGTANCGGGCACTCTAAACCTCTACTGTCATGATTCATCGGTTTAATTCCTCATTTATCACGCTACAGACGATATCCTTATGTCAAACAGTGCCACTTCCAAAAGTCAGAGTCGCTCTCATGTCGGCGCGTTGAATATACCTTCTAAATATAAGCAGAGNGTCTACTATGTCTTAGCAGCTCTAGCGTCATTGCTGCTGNTTTGGTTGGGATTGGGTATTGGCTTTGGTGAGTGGTCAAGCCCGGTGCACTTAGATGAGACCATTTGGCAATTGCGCTATCCGCGTGTGGTTACAGCGTTGCTTGTTGGTATGGCACTATCGGTGAGCGGCGCTGCACTGCAAGCATTATTTGAAAACCCGCTGGCTGATCCAAGTCTTATCGGTACCTCAGGCGGTGCGGCACTGGGCGTGGTGCTAGTGCTTGCTTTTGGGGTCAGCGGTATTGGTATTCCCTTTGCCGCCTTTATGGGTAGTGTGATTGTCTGTTTGTTTATCCTAGGCTGTCATAGGTTTTTGGGCGGCGGTCAGATGGGGCTACTGATTTTAGGCTTTGTCATTAGTGCCTTTTGCGCGGCAGTGGTGAGCCTAATTTTATTTATGTCTGATGATATGGTACTTAGGTCCGCGACCAACTGGCTATCNGGNAGTATGGCAGAAGCAGGCTTTGTACCGCTACGTTATTCGATTATCTCTATGGTGCTAGGACTCATTATTTTACTGCCTTTGGGTCGTCAACTAGATGGGTTAATGCTAGGTGAAACAACGGCAAAATCTTTAGGGATAAAGGTTGGCTTGAGCCGCTGTCTGGTAATTATTGCCTCAGCTTTGTTAACGGGAGCAGCAGTATCTTTGGCCGGAGTGATTGGCTTTATTGGCATGATGGTGCCCAACTTGCTAGCTATCTTGTTTGGCGGTGGACGGATGCGGCTGATGATATGGTCGGGCTGGCTGGGCGCGATGCTGCTACTCGTGATTGACAGTATGGCGCGGCATGTGGCTTATCCAATAGATGTGCCCGTTGGCATTGTGCTGGCGCTGTTAGGCGGCCCGTTTTTTATCTGGCTGTTTGTACGTAGTAGCCGTCGTTAATCAAGTAACTATCAAGGATGCCCTCTATGTTCAATTCAACTGCTAGGGCAGCTACAACCACTACCATAGACTATCATGAGCATGAAGATAATACTGAGCTGCTACGCTTACAAGGTATTCATATTGCTCATGGCGCTAAAGTGCTATTAAGCGTCAATTCGCTGACGCTACCTAGCCACAAGTTAGTGGCTTTTATTGGCCCTAATGGAGCGGGAAAAAGCACTTTGCTACATGCTATATTAGGGCAGCATACCGGATCAGGTCTTAAAACTGATGGACAGATTAGCGTTCATGGTCAGCCCATTGATGAGGTCATGCGCCATGGTCATATCGCTTGGGTCGGACAGCATGAGCGTTTTGAGTTGCCATTGACCGTATTAGATTATGTGCTGCTAGGCGTATCCCCTAATCTAGCTTGGTATCAACGACCAAAGGCTCAGCATGTGAGTCAGGCCAGACGCTTGCTTGAGGATTTTGAGCTATATCATTTGCTATCAGCGCGAGTACAGACTCTATCAGGGGGCGAAAAACAGCGTTTAGCTATCGTGCGCGCGCTGATGCAAGATACGCACATTATGATGCTCGATGAGCCAACCAACCATTTAGACATTCGCCATCAGCGTTTTTTATTAACCTATTTGCGTGATCTGGCGCGCCGTCAACATAAAAGCATCTTAGTCGTATTACATGACTTGACTCATGCACATCGCTATGCCGATGCCGTTGTGCTATTACATAATGGACAAGTTGTGGCTCAAGGCTCTCCTAATGCGGTT